>Ga0065711_1030077_pt1 | contig 33836 bp, 21 predicted proteins | sample Hoacrofraction12_FD_59098 | JGI IMG/M metagenome (GOLD analysis project Ga0065711, IMG submission 59098) | Hoatzin crop microbial communities from Cojedes, Venezuela - Epithelial fraction 12 v2 (version 2) | ecosystem: Host-associated > Birds > Digestive system > Esophagus > Crop | place...
GGGGGGGGGGGAAGCACCGCGGATGGGAGGGGGTGGCGGCCCCGCTGACCCTATCTGTCTCGTCTGTGTCCGTCCCCGCCTCCCCCCAAGCCTTTCCCCTGCGCCGAGGACGAGGACTGCGGCCCCGAGGAGTTTTGCGGGGGGGCGGCCCGCGGCGGAGGCGCCCCGCTCTGCCTCGCCTGCCGGAGACGCCGCAAGCGCTGCCTGCGCGACGCCATGTGCTGCCCCGGCACGACCTGCAGCAACGGTGAGGGGCGGCGGGGCTTCGGGGGCGGACCGCCCTCGGGGGTGTCCGCGGGAGGGGGTGTCGGGGTCCCACTCGTGGCTGACAGCCGTCCCGCTGCCTCCCGCAGGGCTCTGCACCCCTTCGGAGCCTCCCCATGGAGCTGCCGAGCTGGACGAGATCGGCACCGAGGTGCTGCCCCGACGGACGCCCGCTCCCGCCTGGCTCCCCACTGCCAAAGGTAAAGGGATCCCCTGTGCTGTGACCCTGTTGTCCCCCGTGGGGAAGGCCCACGCTGCCCCACTGTCCCCCGTGGGAGCATCCCGGGCTGAGCACATGCCACGCTGTCCCCACGCAGGTGAGGAGGGGGACTTCTGCCTGCGCTCGTCAGACTGCGCGGCCGGGCTGTGCTGTGCCCGGCACTTCTGGTCCAAAATCTGCAAGCCGGTGCTGCGAGAAGGGCAGGTGTGCACCCGGCACCGGCGGAAAGGCACCCACGGTCTGGAGATCTTCCAGCGATGCCAGTGTGCCGAGGGGCTGGCGTGCCGCCTCCAGCGAGAGCATGGCCCTGCCGATGCCTCCCGTCTGCACACATGCCAGCAGCACTAAGCATTGCTGGATGGACAGATGGATGGACTGGATGGGATGGACAGGAAAGACTCCGGCGCGGCCGGAGTGGAAGGCCGTTTCTCAAGGGAACTACTTTTAAGCGACTAATTGCAGTACGTTACTGTGTTGTGAATACTTGAGCTGGCACTTAGCTGTACATAGCGCCGGGACTTTTAATGACTTTTTTCTGAGGGTGCTGCCATGTGCTCTTCAAGCCATGACTGTGACTTTGTACACACTGGGTTTTTAAAAGGGTCAAAGTGATGTGACCGTCTGTTTGCAAGTGAATAAACCGTTCTTTAAAATCTGCCTGAGACACCTGCGCATCCCTGCTTAGGCGCGGCCGCCACTGTCCCTCCGTGCCCCACGGGAGGGAAGATGCAACTCGGGGGAAAATGCACAGAGAGAGAGAGAGAGTGTGAGTGTGCGAGGGGAGGAGTGGGGGTGGTTCCTCACCAGCACCCCACAGGAAAGGCCCTATGGTTATCACTATTCAGCTTCTTTTTAGAAATTACAGTGTGCCACCGTAGCCACTGATACCTCTGGCTGCAGCTCCAAGGATGGACACCGGGGCTGTGGAAGGACAGGTGGCAGCAAAACACCCTCCTGCCTGGTTTTTCCATGGGGTGAGGAAGGAGCAAAGGATAACTGGAGGGGCTGTGCTGGACCACAGCATGTGGCTGACCATTGGATGGGTGCCAAGGAGCACAGTGATCTCAACTGCTCCATCAGTGCAATCTTTGCTCCGTGAGCAATAAAGACTTATTTTTCACTTTGCTTTGCAAACTGTTACTATGAGTTTGCACCCTTTCAGGATGGCTTGAAGGGAGGGAAAGCTGCAAGCAGGCATTTTTTTTTTTTCTCCCTCCCGCTTTAGCAGCTAATAGAGTCCACCCATTACAAGTGGTTGTAAATATGGGTGGAGCGAGAGCAGAGGCCATGTCATCCAGCATGGGGCTCGTGGGCAGCAAGTGCTGGCAGCTCTGTCACATGCCTCCCTGGCAGGCTATCCTCAACCTCCCTGTGGTCTGAGGAAGGTGTCAAGGATGCAAAATCATGCCAGAGTCTTCCTCGTACAATGCAAAAGCATTTTTTACCTGAAGTCCAAATCTGGCTGTAAAGCAGCATATCCCTGGGTGGCTCTGAGGGCACCACGTCCCATTTGCAGGGATGCTGCAGCAGTGCCATAACTTGTTTTAAAATGCAACCTGATCATTAGTGTTTGGTGCCTCTAGCCTTAACACTGCGTATTTAGGGACCTGCAGGACTGCATTGGTACACGGCATCACTAAACACCAACCCAAGCTGCCGCTGTCGCCGGAGTGTGCAAGTACCAGCTGGTGCTCAGCTGGGCCAACAGCTGCAGAGAATGCAAAAGAGGAAGCAAACAGCCTCAGGGAGAGAGAAATTATTAGAAAGGAGCCTTCCTCTTGCACAGGTGAGGGGTCATACACGTATTTCCTCCAGCTCTTTTCAAGGCTGGGGCTGGGTGGCATCCAGGCTAAGAGCAGCCAAAGCTGCCCCAAACCAGAAGGTAAAACACTCCCTAAACCACCTAAATGCACTGGGACGTTTCTGCTTACCAAACTATCTGCAGCAGTCGAGGAAGGCTGCTGTAGCCAGAGTGACTGTGGCCAGAGCTGTGAATGCTGTGAGCTAAATGGCAATTTGCTGTGGTGTTGCACAGTGTGACATTACTGAATGGTGCATCTCTCTGTACTGTGTCTCACCATACCATGCCCGTGCTTGGGAACAGCTTTTACTGGGCTTGCAGCATAAGCTGGGGTTTGAAGCAGCCCCCTGAAAGAGTTCGTGACTCAAAGGTTTGAGTTTAGTGCTTTAATCATCGTGCAAGGCTTCAAAAATTAAAAATCCCTACTTTAAAAAAAAGATACTTAAAAAAATTACTATTTCATTACATGTTATTACTAATTACAGTCATGTCCAGTAAAACTCAATGGCACTGGAGCAATGAAGGTACCTTGCTGTGAATGAAAGCATCAGTAACTATTCAGACGAGTTCAGATCTGACATTAACGATGGCATATTTTATCCCTAGCACATATAAAATAATGTAATTAGGTTTGGGGTTTTTTTTTCTCCATACAGTTACAGCACTCTCTCCTTCCCAGCTAAACCAATACAGCTTTGACACCTTTGATGGTGGTGCATTAAATAGAAATTATGCATCTTTTTGGTTCAGAACCATGTTATGTCAAATCTTGGCCACTCACGAGGTCACTTGGGTGGATGTGGAGCTTGGTATTGTCACACCCAGCTCCATCCTTGCAGACACATTTTAGTACCCAGGTGGCCTTGTGGTGATACCAAATACTCTTTGGCACTTCAGATGCTTTAATAAAGTGATTATTTCTGTCTGAAAAACCTTGGGTACCATTTCTTGTCATCGTTAGTACTGTGTGCTCCATCCTTTTTTGTTTCAGGCAGTTTGGCCAGCTCTGTACTTGGCCGTGCATTAACCAAAAATTATGCTGATTTATGACTTGATTTTCTTTGCCATCGCCCCCCGACCAAGAAAGCATTTTTAGCAGCCCTTTTCAGGTGAGAGGAGCAGCTCAGGTCAGCACTTAGCATCTGATACAAAGTATAAGGGACATCTAAATCACAAGTTGCATCTATGTCCTGTGGCTCGTGCCTGCTGCCAGCAGGGTGGATGCTAACACAGCAGATCTCCAGAATAATTAGTTTAATGTCTAGATTTCACAAAAGCAGTGGGTTTTTGGGACTGGTTTTCCCCTTTCTCTTACCTTAAGTCTCAGCAAGCATTCAGGATCTCTTCACATCTGCTGCATTTGAACTTTCAGGATTTGTTCTTCAAGTAGAGCACCAAGATTTAGTAACATCCCTTAGAGAAAAAAAAAAAAAGGTTACAATATGACCCATGTCTATTAAGACTTAAAAAACCATTCTTTAAGGGAGCGATTTTCTGTCTTCCCTATCCCCATGCATCATCCAGCCCGCAAGACCTGAACCTGCATTAGGGCTTTGGCAGCCTGAGAAGTCAAAATACTGATTTAGAGCCAACAACTGCTCAGAAGCACAGATAAAATTGAAGATGGGTGAGAGCGGCAGGACGCCCCAAGGAATAAACAGGCAGCGTCACTATGGTCCCTCCTGTATTCATCTGCCTACCAGTGGATGCTTCGTATTTCAGAAACGCCTGAATTAAAACTTTCAACCTTAAAAAAATAAGGGTGTGGGAAGTTGAACATATATTGATCAGACTTGGCAAAGATGGGATGTGGCCAGCCCTTGACTTTGAACTGGCTGGTGTGTCCGGATCTGGATCTCATGCTCTGATCCAAAGAGAGATGATATGGAAAAGCACGTTACTGCATTATTTCAGAATTTGACGCTCAATCCAGTGACACCTGTAGTAAAAGGCATCTCAGGATGTGCTTCCCCAACCCGTCTGCTCTCTAATGAAACTATTCCCCCGAAAGAAAGACAGAAAAAAAACCCTTGTTCTAAGCAAATTCTAGAGCTAATAGAAGAAGCAGGTTTTGATGAATAAGGAGGTGTTTACTCGCTTTTCCTGGTTATAGGGCTGGAAGAGCCAGTAGTAAAGCTCTATAAAGTTAAATATTGTTATTTATGACATTAAAAACCTGGAGCATTGTAAAGCAGCCTGCCCCAATGACTGGTTGCTGGCAGCACAGCTTTACAGCCTTCTGCAAAACCTTCCCCTTAATTTCTCCTTCAGATTAAATCCTGTATCATGCACAGCCGGTGAAAGGGTGGCTTCAGCCCTGGCAGAGCATAAATAAGTACGATCTGATCGTCACTTCTATATGGGCAGCGCAGCCCTATGCAGCGCATGAGGGTATAGTGCTTGCCCTGCTCATCCCTCAAACTGGGCACCTTGCCCAGGTTAGTGGGGACATGGGAAAGGAGCTGGCGATATCTCCTCCCAAATTTTACCTTCTGAGGGTCTAAAGGAAGGCAGAATAAAAAAGTGGCACGTAACTGGGTGAGGTCTGAGTCCCCACGGTGGTAGGCGACATTTATTTAAGATATTTAAGGGGTCTGCGTGGGTCAGATCGGTGTCAGTGGTCCACTCCTCCACATATTCCTACCAACAGCTACAGCTGTGGCATTACAGGTTCTAAAGGTCCTAGTCCCTTCCATACCCATTTATGGGCAAATTTGCTATTAATTTGTCTAATTGTTGCTTTTTTTTTTAAAGCCCTTCTGGACTCTTAACCACTGGCTTGTTATGTACATTGCATCTCTGCAGCACCCAGCTAAAAACAATAAAGCAACATCCCAGAACCCTATAGTCCTACCCCAGCCCTGTGATGACACTGGCGGTGTAAATGCAGACACCTTCAATGATGTGTATCACCCTTCTGACTACGGTGATTTCCTGAGGCCATTTTTCCGTGCTGTGGACACAGTTTTCAAGGAGATCCTTTCACAGAGCCATCATGAGAAAGCACCTCACTGCTGCAGCCAGTGACAACAGTGGCATAAAGGCATAATCTGACAAGGCTAGATGTAGGGAGGATGGAACAGCAATACTATTTTCTTCAAATTTTCTTACTAAGTTCTTTCAGAAACCAGTTTTATGAGTTATAGCACAAGAAATATCCTTTTTTTAAAAAAAAAAAAACAAAGCTTTATAATAGACGCTCACACTCCTCTTGCTTCCCCCAATCTTCATATCACATTTAACACTAAACTCCCATGCCACTGAAAACACTTGTCCGAGGAACAAAACCCCTCTCAATACTCATACAGTGCAAGAAAGGGTTACACTCACCTCTCCTGACACAGAGCAGATAACTGCACATTTTGACTCAGAAGGATAAAAGCCAGAAACAGAAAGAGCAGGTGAAGGCCTTTATGAATGTAACAAAATACGGAAAGCTTTTGGTGTTTTTGCTTTGTTTACCCTTATATTTGGGGCTGTTTTTTTTCTTGTGGAGAGTTAACCCACCTGCTTAAGCTGCTCTTTATTGTAAAGTCTTTCAGCTGAGGGCTTGGTGAAGCAAACCTTGATCTCACTTGGGGTGCAAAGCAGAGCATCCAGATGGCCCAGCTCCTCATCACCCCTTGCAGAGCGTTAAAGGTCTGATTTCCTCCATGCCTGCACTTCTGCAAACATACTACATCCCTGCTAATCCAAAGGGATGTTGATTATTATTTTGCACATAGCTTTTCTTTTCCTCTCTCCCCCCCCCCCAGTGTCTTGCTTGTGTCCCTAATTAACACCTTAAGGGGGGGAGAATAACTGAGATACTTAAGGAGAGCACTTCTAGGCAGAGCTTCTAATCTACCTCTCAGTGAGGGAGGGGACCCATTAGCAGGTGATTTAAGTGAGTAATAAGTCATCAGCATGCAAATGGATGTAGCCCGATGAAAGGGCTGGCTGGGGAGGGTGAGAGCTGCAGCTGGGCCATAATGGGATGTTCAGCCTTTCCTCTCTGAGCATCTGGCAGGGGTCTCAGGATAGGTAAAGCTAGAAAAAAAAATTCAAAATCCCAGTAGCAGACTAGGAAAATATTGCAGGACAATATGGCAATACCAGGTGACGCCAGATGCATATCATACAGCAGAACTATGAAAAATCAGGGGTAAGGAGGTAAGGGCATGCTCCCATACAAGGAAAGGTTTGGCAGCTCTGCTCAACTGCATAAGAGATGACTAAGAGAGGGTATGAGAGGTCTGTAAAGCTGTAAACAATGCTGAAGAGGTGACTGAGTGGTTATTTTTGTTTCTTGCAATGCAAGAAGGAGATGGACTGCTCAGCCAGCGGGTTGAAAACAAACTAAACACACAGCTACGTTGTGTAACTGGTGGCCACAAAATGAAAAGTCATAAATTAGGTCACGTGAGGACAAGGCAAATTCATAGAAGACAGATGACTGGCTGAGGAAATCTACAAATAATAATGACTGGCAGTGGGAAAGATGATACTAAAGTGTCTGGGGGTGGGTTTGGGTTTTTTTTTTTTAATTATTACTTTTATTTTTATTGAATATTGGCTCCTTAACACCCTGCTGTTCCCTCTTGGAGAACATGATCTGGGGCTGCAAGTATGTGGATGTCCAACCCACAGGGAAGTGTTAGTCTATATTTATTTATAGCTTTAAACTAAACCTCCTTTAAAGGACGCTCAGGATGCTGATTTTGAGACGAATAAGTGACTGTGCAAGAGCTCAATCACTGGAAGCACAACCTTGGCAAGCCAGGGTTTATTTTATCTTCCACTTTCGAGAAACATCTGTCCATTGATGTGTAGCAGAATGAGAAAGAGCGGTATAAAAGGTCCTACCATGGTCCATTTTTCAGAAGTCTGGAGAGCCTTGATTGACTCCTCTAATGAAAAGCAGATTTTTTGCACCCACTGTCAAGCTGAGGTCATCTCGTCTCTATGAGGAGCTTGGGAAGGTTCACACAAATGGCAGCTCTTTCTGGACTTGTGAGAGCAGGCTGTGGTCCATGAGCTGTGAGTTGGGGAGTGGAGAAGTGAAATGCTAATGGAGCTGATTTCCATCACAAATGTCTGCCAGGGGTCTCTGCTCTGTTCTTCCCTCTTTAACTTCCATAAGAGCAGATCTCTGCTGGCCTTAGGTGGCTCTGAACTACCCATCCTCCCAAAGGACTGGCCTGTGCTGATCCTTCCCTATCACGGTGGCTTTGCTGTCCCAGACGTCTCACGTTAGCGAGGCTTTAGCTTACTTAGCCAGGAGGAATGCCTGACCATAAATGATCATCAGAGAAACATAAATTTCTTTTGGCTGCAGCCCAGCCTGTATAGGGGGATGAGTGATGGCCATGATAGCAACGAGCCCAGCTCTTTGCCCTATTTGGAGACTTGCATCTTGCATATCATAACCCCTGGGGTGCATTCAGAGAGGAGGTAAGGAAAGAGCCTGGAGCTGTCTTCAGACAGGACCTTATTCCACTCCCATCCACAGGGACCACTGAATCTCACAGGCTCTTGAATTTTCAGCCTAAAACACAAATCCTTTGTGCACAAGTCTGCTTCTATGTGTAGCTTTCCAATTTTTTTTAAGGCTGTCACGGTTACAGAGTGTACATTACTTTTGCTCAGGCATTTTTGCTGAGGGAACACCCTGACCTCTCTGTCCCTGATCTGGCTGGGGCCAGCACCTTCATCCACTGGCGATGCTCCTACTCAAACTCATCATTGCCCCACAGTACTTATGTGATTTTTTAGAGAAGGCTTATTCATGCAAGATGTTGTCTTGGCTTCCTCTTGTCAAGACAAGTCACTGTTACAAGCAATTTTGAAATATTTTATCCGATTATGTACTGGGGAGAGCTCCCAGCTCCTCTTTGGCGAGGAGTCCCTTTGGAGGCAAATGGGGACTTTCTAGTCCTTGAAACCTGGCCACGTGCCAGTGATCTACTCTACTTTCAGCAGAGTGATAACGGCCTAATCCCATTTGTGAGCTGGATGCCCTTTGCCTGAGCAGTCTAATATTATTTCCATCAGAAAGCCAGCAGTGCTTTTTCGTAGCAGTTGCTGTCAGCCCATTTGTCTGATCAACTCAAAAGCGTTAGGAATGCAAAAAGGAAGCCCTTGTGACCCAAATTATTGATCTGTTTTAATCATTGTTGTAGGATTTTATATTCTCCTGGGAGTTCAGAAGCTGCAAACAGCACAAGTTTAATGTCATCAAAAGCTAGCAGTGGCTGCAATGGTCCTACTGCACTAAGTGGAGGCACTGGTGTGATGGGTTCCTGAAGAAACCAATTTAGTATTTCCCAGGTTATATTTTTACGCCACTGCAAGCCAAAGTGATCAGCAGGGAGGGGAAAACCCTTCCTTCAGTTCACGTCTTGTGCATTGAAAATTCCTAAACATGAGGATTTTCCAGAGCTATAAACAACTTATATTTATTTTGTTTTGGATAACATGTTCTTAAAAGATATCGTTTAATTGTTGGCCAAAGCATTGTATTAGCAAAAGAGGCCTCCAGCTTCCATCTGACCTGTGAAGCTTGTTTGGATCCCTTTTTAAGCCCGTCAAGGTTTTTCTGGACAACTTGGGACAAGGAGTCATCACGGCACATAATTTTGGCAGGTTGTTTATTATCCAGCAAAGTATCCTGTTTCAGCCTCTGTGGACTTATTTGTATCATGTGGATTGTAAATACCTGTTGCATTTATAATGGAGTCTTCATGGTACCATAGCATTTTAAAATGACACAGCAGCAACCAGCTGGACTGAAGAATATGAGTTTTCTCCCTTGCAGATCTTCCAGCTTTCACCGCTTTTCAAAAGTTTGCTGGCATGTTGAATATTGAGTTGTGTGGTACCCTGTAGGTTACTATTTAACCTTGTGTTATTAAAGTTCATAACGTAATCATCAACAAACTAGCGGTGATGCTTCTGACGCTTGGAAGCTGTCTAGCGCCTGATCTTCCTGCTGTTGAGCAACCCCAGGTATTAGCTGCAGCCCTGGTGTCTGTGTTTTCCCCATACTCGTCTGCTGCTTAACAGATCGTCTGTCCATGCTGCTGAGCTTTGGTTCTGGGTTTGGGAAAATTCCAGGTTCTGCCCTGTGAAGTTTCTGGTGTTGCACAGGGTCTTGTTGGCATGTCCTATGGGTAGTGCCGTGTCCTGCAAGCTCGTGACATCCTACCTACTGCATTGATGTGAATGTGGCTGTGCAGCCCAAGCATGGTCCTTATATCAGGGGAACTTTGTTCAAAGAACTGTTCAAACACCCTATGGAGATGGGATTGGACCTCAGTGGTGTTCCTAATGGTTTTTTTCAGCTTTTGGTTTTCAGGCAACTCTTCATTGTGTCAGAAATGCAACAGACTAGAAAGCCAGACCCTTATGACTTGAGCATCTTGACCTTTCTTAGAACTGACTGTCTTAAGCTGTGGATGTAATTAAACAAATAACTAGTAAAGCAAGAACCTTTAAAAGCTGGAGTTTTCTTTGTTGTCATAACATCTTAGTCCTTAACTCTTCTTACTATTAAGCAGCCTATTACTATTGAAAACCTTCACTGTCATTAAATTTTGAAGAGCATTGCCTGCATCTGCCTGTTACAAAGCTAAATGTATTCTATAGGCATTTTTGGATAACTAAACAACCCCAATTTCTGAGTTTATCCCTTAAATATTGTTGAGCCTCAGAACAGAAGTTTGAATATATTTTGTTTTTTATTTCCTCCTCTTCAACATCATTTTAATAACTTTCAAATCGATTCCATCTGAGGATTTCACATCTAATGCTGCAAAACAAGATAAGGAGTACGGGCAAGTGCTTCTTGGTTTAAGATGAAGTGCAGAGGCTTATCTTTCCAGGCTTGTATTTTAGGATGCATGCTGCTGGGTTTTTTTTAGTACTGGCTTTATATTTTGCAGAGACACTGAGATGGGATAAATCAGTGTGGGAAGTTTTGGAATAAAATTTATGGCTTTTCACTGAAACAAACTTAAACCCCTTCTGTGGTGAGAAAGAGGAATGTACGCAAAATTCCTGAAAAAGCCCACTATTTTCCTCCCTATGTGACCTGGAGTGCACATGAGCTATTCAACAGGCATACATAAAATAGAGATGAATAAGAAAAATCAGATGTTACTAAGAACAAGTATAATACTAGATTTTGCTAGGGCTATTGTTTATTTCCTTGGGGTGTTTTAAGGAAACAAGCTGATTACATCAGAACGAGCAGTCACGGTACAGACAGAGCTTTTAAAGGCAGAAATTGGCCTCCCTATCTCCCTTTTTATCATTGCTAAAGCTAAGATGACTAATGCGGTATTTTGGCAGAACCAGAGTTTCTATTGCAACCTCTGGCTGAAAAACTTCTTAAAGCTCTTAAGCTCTCCCTCTATCACCATTCAGGCAGTGTGTCACGTTACAAATCTGCTCATCTCTGCTCTGGTTCCAGCACATGTCCCATGTGGTTGCATCCTTATGCCCTGCTCTTCTCCGACTCTTACAACGCTGATCTGGTGGTCTCATTTGCAACCCAATAGCAGCTACCGTGTGGCATCCACCCTCTGATTTACTGCTGACTTGTCTTGGCCCTCTTATGTCCACTTGACAAGTTTATGGAAAGATCCTTTTCTTCTCCTATTTTTGATGGGATTGGCTTCCATTTCCCATTTGCTTTCTCTCCTTTCCACACCTTCCTAGCCCTTTACTCATCCAGCAAGCCCAGACAAAAATGGCTTGACTTTCAGGATATCCAATCCAATGTTGAGGTTGTCTTCTCCCAGTCCCACCAGTCCACTGACCCTGTAGAGCCCCGATGCTGAAAACCTAGAAAATAACTATTTTCTATGTTTTCCCTTGCTGGAAGCTACCCCAGAAACTCCTACACCATTGCTTTGCTGTCACCCTTCAAATTGCTTCTTAAATACCTGAGCGCTTACTCAAGATACCCTCAAACTGCCCTGGGAAAGGGGAGGCTGCTCAGCACTGACTCATGACACTTTCTTCAGCTTTTTATCTTCTGAGTGTGGCAGCCCATCTATTCGCTCCAGCACAACCAGAGTCTCTGGTCACTGCTCCAATGTATGTAGAAGAGGAATGGGAAATTATGATGATAGGTGACAATAAATGACGATATAAGAACAAAGAAATGCACTTTGCATTAAAACAAGTGCATGTACATATTGCAGGCAGAGTTTTGAAGCAAAAAGGATGCATGCCTGATGGGAGAGAACAAGAGAGAAAGAGCAGTCTAGACCTGAAGTGTACCACCCGCCCATGCATATTTGGTAAAAAAACAACTCTGCCTGCTGGATTTTATTTTTCTCACTAAGGTACACGTTGCTCTTAAATAAACATGATTATACCCTACATGGAGCTGCAGCTTGGTCTGAACACTAAAAATACCAGGTAGAAAGTAGAGACTTCAATTAGATGCCTACTGCTCAACAATTTAACTTCTAATTGGCTTGTGGTTATTCCCCAACTAGGAACCAACCCTGTTGTGTTTAAAGGATTGACAGTCTAGCAAAATAGAGACCCAAAAAAAATTCTTTTTTTTAAAGTTAAATGACCAGAAAAAGAGACCTGTGTGTTCCATGTTGAGGAACTTACATGCTTGTACTCCCCTTACCTTTAGCTTAGATCTAATCTGCAGCTAGTCTCACCATCCTGGGTTTGACAGTTAGGTTCAGCTCTGCACCCTCTCCTTAACTCCATTTCTGTGGCCCCACAGAGTTTTTCTAACCTAATTTGGGTTAGATTTGTTTCCTGATTCAGCTCGTGGTGCAGTACTGGAGGACCAACAGTCAGAGGCACCCAAGAGCATCTTGATTTCTGCCCGCCGCAGCTGCAGTCCAAAATCTGGTTTCCTTTCAGTTAGCAACAGCAGAGACTCTATTATCTTCATTCTCTTAATTCTTATCTGTATTTAATTCTTCTTGTTGACTCATCCTGGAAGCAGTAGAGCTCAGTGTGTGGTTTGCCATGGCGTCACGTAGTAATGCTTGTGCCTAGCAAAATTCATGCCGTGTTTCAGCCAGTAGCACACACACACACGTAACACAAAGTGACCTTCAGCATCACAGGAGTCATTTGTCAGATGCTGGAATGACCTGTTGTTCCTCAAAGCACATCAAGCTGGGTGCAGGATGGGAAGAAGATGGCAACAGGGCTTAATTTTTGGCAGAATGGCAAAACCACGCCATAGCTAACACCCCACTTTGTCTGAGCTTTGAATCTAATTCTGCTCTGGCACGTAGTGGCTTCATCAGAAAAAGCTTTTCCAAGGCTCTGGTGGGATTGAGAGGTGGATTTCAGGGATACACCACCAAAAATTTATAGAGCTACTCCTGTGCCCAGCAAGCATACAGGAGCCTTTGCCTCTGCCTACAACCAGGGCATCACTCTTTTCCCAGGACACAGGAATGGTCCTTTTCTGCCCTTATTTCCAAGCCATCTTTTCCCCCAACTCAACACCCACAGAAAATTCGTCTACTGTAATCCGATGATCACTAAGGCTGGGTCTTGTGCATGTGAGTATGACTTAAAGGGAGGAAAGCATGACAATTTAGGGGGAAAAAAACCATAACCTGTAAGTAAAAGTAACACATACTTTACAATATACGCTATGCATTGATGGAAGGTAAATTCTGGGCGTCTTTTCCCAGTGCTGCATCCCAGGTAAAGTCTAAGAAAGCATTTACACCATCGTACTGGGGAAGAGAGCACACAAATAGCACCATGTTTGGTCTTTTCAGGCTGAAATTAAATTCAGCCCTTCTGCCCAAAACCATGTCGCAGCAGCCAATCCCTCCTTGTGTGAGCAGTTTTTACTCCAGTAAGAACCATCACAGAAACCACCATGGCCTGAATGGTTTAAATTTTGCATTACTCAGTGGAGTTCAGTCCTATAATTATCTAACTCCTCACCAGCAACATCCACTTACCCAACACTCTTGTGAGGGGTGGGATAACAATGACAATTACTTTTTTTGGCCATATTCTTACACTGAATGTGAAACTATGCCCTGTGCATCAGTGATTGATAGAAGCAAAGGCAAGTGTCTAGCTGCCCTTGAACTGCTCATGAATTAAGTAGTAATGAAGCTATGGTAAGTAGAAGAGTACACCTTTGGGAGGATAATCATGTATAATGTAGTTAACACCATGGGGCAGCTCTGCATAAAGCACAAAAGGGCAGTAAGTGAGTCAAGCTGGTGTTTAATCACCATAAAAAACTATTTTTCTGACATAGGATGTAGCTCTTTTACTTGTAGATTTGATATCTCTTGATTTATTGCATCAGATGTTTCATCACAATTAATAAAAATAAAAAAACTATTCGTACCCCAAGATTATAAGGATTTTTTTGTGTGTGAAACACTGTTTATTATGCTCTACAAGCAGTGAACTGAAGCACAGAATTGAAATAATGATTAGATTAAGAATGGCTTGATGATTTGCCAGAGGATGCATTTAGTCCTAGAAGGCGAGACTGTAGCATCATCATGCAGCAGTGACACTCCTGCTGCGTGGCCGAGAGCTGGGGAGCCTCCCGTTTGAAATTGATTTCTTGTCAATTGTTGCATGTGTGGGCTTGTTGGTTTGTCTTTAACTCCAGTAATTTTAAAAAAGAAAACTGAATAAGAGCAAAACTGCATGAGCGTCCATTCTCCAACCAGGTTGAGCTGCTTATAAAGACAAATACTGGATTGCCATATAGTCATCGTACAACTCTATTAACAGTGGTTGTTCTCCAGTGTTATGGCAGCACAAGGTTCGGAGGGTTCAACCACTACAGCCATCTCATTGGACAAATCCATCCCTGTGTCACCGCATTTGTTGGCAAGTGTGTCTAGGCAAGCTGGAAAAAAAAGGCAAGTTATTTCATTACACACAATGGGACCAAGATTAATTCCCAGAATTGTAGGTGAACATGCATTAATTTTTTTGAGGGGACCAAAATCTTGGAAAGCAAGGCTTTGGCTTCTTCTAATATGGATTGTTTGCCAGAGTGCCTCCAGGTCTGGTATCCAGAGGTATGAGCTCACATCCCACTCCTGGCCACGACCACAAGCCCATGGTCCTCCTGGGGTTTCAAGCAGCAGCACAGCTGGTGGGCCCAGTTCACAGTTCATCGTCCCGCTCTCTTACAGACTTTCCAGCCCCAAAAGAAGAGATGTCTGCTGCTAAAAGACTACTGCATTAACTCGGACAAATGTAAAAGTAGTTAAATAACAGGAACAGGAACCCAAGGATTGCCAGCCACCATCCAAACTCTAACCCGCTTGAATAATTTTCAAGCCCAATTTACTAAAAACTGTGATCTGGAGTTAAACATAGCAAGATGCAAATAACATAGGGCAAGAGCTGGCTTGGGTTGGATCCTTGCTTTGGTTTGCAGACCTTGGAATAACTCTCCCTGTTTATTTAGTGCTGGGAAGCATGGAGGAACTTATGAGGGATGCAGATGCTCAGCACCTCCCAGGAATTGCTCCACATTTCACTGTATCAGGCCCTTGATAGTAGGTTACAAGTGCTCCAGGGCACACACAGTATACTTAGGGATGCACTGAAATGAGAGACTGCAGATGAACAGATTTTACCCAGGATCCTTTCATTAAATCCTGAATGAACACACATGCAAACTGAATCGCATTGACTGTGGAGCACGAGGTAGCTGTTTCCAAACCCTATTATTTGGAATCCTAGTGTGGAAATACTTGGTCACCACACTGAAATGCCGTCACAATTTCAGTCCTGTCCAGATGGTCTTCAGTCATGGCTGGTGGTGTGAAGCACCGAAAAACTCAGCATTGTATTGACTCCTTGCCTTTTGCTAGGTGAGGTTGGAGGTGCAAAGAGGAGCTACAGAAAACCTGGGCTTCCCATCATGAAATGGCTGGGGTTTCCACCATGAAATGCTACAGATTTAGGCTCATTGCCTCTTTTTTTTCCTTCCCAAATACAAAAAGTGCATGCTCAGTTTCAGCTGCACCACTGCCTGGCACATTTTTCTTGAAGAGAGACTGTGCAAGCTCATTTCAGTTTGGGACCCATGGAGGTGGAGAAAGGGGAGGCCAAGTCCAAGGTAGGGTTTGGGGTATCTGGCTATGCCCATGAATCTGTGGTGTTCATGCACTTTCCAAATCAGGGATAGAGGAGAAAGGATTTTTAAAGAAGATTATATAGAAGAAGGGGGTGTTAGTATGGCATGGTCATCACAGGTGTCCTTAGGCAGTAAACCCTATGGCTTTTATCAAATTCCCATAGAATTGTAGAATCATAGAATGGTTTGGGTTGGAAGGGACCTTTAGAGGTCATCTAGCCCAACACCCTGCAGTGAGCAGGGATATTTTCAACTAGACCACATTGCTCAGAGTGCCGTCCAACCTGGCCTTGAATGTTTCCAGAGATGGGGCCTCCGCTACCTCTCTGGGCAATCTGTTGCAGTGTTTCACCACCCTCATCATAAAAAATTTCTTCCTTATATCTAGTCTAAATCTACCCTCCTTTAGTTTAAAGCCATTGGTCCTTGTCCTATCACAACAAGCTGAAAATATTTTCCCTGTCTTTCCTATAGGCCCCCTTCAGGTACTGAAAGGTTGTTATAAGGTCTCCCGGCAGCCTTCTCTTCTCCAACTCTCTCAAGCCTTTCCTCATAGGAGAGGTGCTACAGCCCTTGGATCATCTCTATGGCCCTCCTCTGGACCTGCTCCAACAGCTCCATGTCCTTCTTGTGCTGGGGAGTCCAGAGCTGGATACAGTACTCCAAGTGGGCTCTCACCAGAGTGGAGTAGAGGGGCAGAATCACCTCCCTCGACCTGCTGGCCACACTACTCTTGATGTAGCCCAGGATATGGTCGTCCTTCTGGGCTGCGAGTGCACATTGGTGGCTCATGTGAAGCTTTTCATCCACCAGTACCCCCAAGTCCTTCTTGTCAGGGCTGCTATCAAGCCATTCTTCTTCCCCCATCTCAAAATGCCGGGTTCACTGGTGTTGAACAGTGAAGGTGGGATGTTGTCTCAGGGACAGAAAATACAGAACCTGTTGCCTCAGAAATACAAATTGAATTTCTGGGGCCAAGAAGGTGTTAAACCCTCAGATCAGTCCAAAGTTCCCATTATTTATAGTTAAGAACTTAAATGTTGCATCACAAGCACTGAAAACCTCTTTCTCCACAAGACATCCAATTTTGCTTGACTATGGTGGTGGTGTCTCTAAAAGGTGACACCAGTCACCACCACCACCAGTCTGGTTTCCTCCATAGAAGACAAATCTAACTGGGCAGGTCAGACTGTCACAAAGTTTTGACACTTCCAGTATTGAAAAGGTTTGGTCCAAATAATTTTCTTTCAGCTCTACCAGGGCAAACCAGCAACTTGCTGGTTTAGGAATATATTTATAGATGCTGGGGATGATTCACCAGGAGGACTGCGACTGCCAGCAGCTGCCAGGATGCAGCGCTCAGGTGCTCAGGACTCCACAGCATCTTGTGAAAGGCAAATAGTTTGCTCATTAGATCGTTTTATTTACTTGTTTATTATCAAAAGAGAGTCATATGGGTGTGTTTTATTTGGTCTGAGACATCACTTCCCTCTTATACTTCAGGTGGTGGCTTTTTTTCAGACTACTCCAGGATTTTTAGTGACCTGACAGCCAGCAAAATATATTTGTTTGTGGTTTTTTTGTTGTCAGCCATAAATATCCTCTGTACCCAGCTCATGATATATTGGAGCGGCGCATCCAAATGCTGTATGAGCTGTTGAACTCATTTATGAATTTGTCACCCATTTATAAAATGGTGACAAAATTAAAATAGCAGAAATTATTTGGAAATGGTGGGGATGGCAGAGTGGGTGTAGTGGCTGGCCGAAGGGAGCTGGCAGATGTTGTGGGTGCTGAGCGCTGCTGGAGGGATCAGAAAGTGATGGACAGCTTTGAGGAATGCAACAAAAAAGCCAATCCAGAGCTACTAAGTACCCATATTTGCATTGCAGCTGCTGCAATTGGTTTGTTTCCAGTGCGGTCAGTAATGTAAGCTGTATGCACCTGGAAACATGCTATATAAAGCACCTAGAGATGAAAAAAAAAATGCAATCTGATCTCTATAATGTAGGCATACACCAGTGACCAGCAAAAATACAAGATGACAGTGAACGAAACTAGCTTGGCAGCTGAGGAGTAACCCCTTGGAGGGTCAGATCAAGTGGATCAGAACGGTGCTGGATATTGGGTATATAAGTGATGCTGCTAACAGTAAACAGCTCTGCTGCTCTTTTAAAAGACATATTTCTTCAACACATGCAGAAAGTTAAAGTTACAACTCTGTGAAATTTCAGTTTGCTCCCTCATCTGTTTATCATTTACTCTTTGGATGCTTGTGCTAACAATTTAGGCTTTCAGAATAATGTTTGTGGTACGTGGTCCCTTCAAAGCTGGTTCATTTCACTGAATTTTGATTCGCTGTACGAGACTCATGCAAACTTTTCCTTTAATTGTATCAAACACCGTGATGAACTAGTGCAGGAAAAACTACCATTGCAGTATTTCCCCTTTCAATACAGTCAGATACTTTGAAGTCTAGTATTTCATTGAATTTCAGGGCCAGAGGACTATTATTGGGTCCATCCGTCCCCTTCCTAAGTGAAAACGAGAAAGTTTATACACCTGATGGTACTCTAAATATATCAATATATAATGTAAATATAGATATATATCATTGCTTTTATATACATAAAGAAGAGCAGCATCAGCTCTTTAAATAAGAAGTAATGGATATTATAGGTGAAAGTTTTTATACTGATTTTTTAAAATCACTGTTTCATATTGATTTTTAATTTTTGTTAATATTGATTTTTTTTTCTCCATCTTTGCCTAAAAACCCAAACGCAAGCAGCCCATTTACATCAGGTGGGTGCACTCCCCGCAGCACCATGTTCCCAGTGCGGCATCGTCATCTGGGCAGCAGCTCCTCGTGGCAGCCCTGCGCTGCCCGACTTGCTGGCCTTGAAAGGCGCTGGCGGGAGAGCTCCGACTTCCTCCAAAAGCATTTGTGTGCTCCTGCGAGACTATAAATCAGCCTGCTCACGCTGCGTGACCTTCTGACATGACCAGCAGACAGGAAGATGAGGAGTGCGAAAGACAGTGCCGCTCAGCAAGTGATACCGATGATGGAGCTATAATTTAAGTGCCTGATAAAAAAAACACGACATGTCAAGACCTTGCATGCAGAAAATGGGCTGCTGCCCTGCGCAGTGTCCTTGCTGGGGAGATAAGAAAGCATGGGGGATTATTATTTTTTTATTAAAAAGGTTTTAATTCGACCTAAGACCCTATGCACTGCTCCCGGCAGCATGAGACTGGATGTAATTCATGTTGGTTTTCTTGCCCTTCATCTGGCAGCGGATGGGGAATTCACTGATAGCAATACACAAAGGTTTGCAAAGCTGAGAACAACACTGCGGTTATGTTGTTACTCCAAATATTTGGAATTTTATCTCTTTTCCTTTTAAAAACCTCTTGCTTTCACCCTATGATGCAGCCTGCTCCATCTCTCCTCCCAGGCACCCAGGCTCATGTGTTGTTCTCAGCAGTTTTGGGCTGGAAGGAAGGAAGAAGAAGAAGAAGAAATTAATAAATTCTTCCTTAAAGAACCATCACATATGGAGAAACTGGTCTATGTGCTGCGGCATCCCAGTGGGATTGCCTTCAGCTGAACCACATGCTGAAATTATAATGTTCAAGTTGTTCAGAAAAGCAATAGAAAAACAAACTCCAGTTTCTCTTGGTGGCTCCGTTTACACTTTGGCTCTACTTCTACTGGCCAAGCATGGGTAAAAAAGAAAATGTGTTTTTTTTCTTATGGGAAGAAGTCCTGTGTTTAAAACCAGTATGGCCCTACCTGTGTGCGGTCACTGCTGGTAGCTCAGGTACCCGGGTGAATGCACATGTGTAAGTTCAGCTCCTATTTCCAGCAAAACCCCTGTGGGACGATTCATTTTATCTGTTGGAAATGGCTTATCAAGGCCAGGCATCTGCCTCTGAGTTTTTCTAGTAAATCCATGTCTCAACAGCAGTGGTTCAGCCTGTACCATGGGCAGCATCCTTGCCCCATAAGGAGCAGGACCTGAGCAGCACAGGACTTTCCTTGCTGTGGGTATGAGGAATATGCACCATTTGGGGGTGGATATGCCCCATAGCCAGCTGCTGTGGTGTTTGCAGATGTCAGCAGCACAGAGGCTTGTCCCCATGCCTGTGCCCGTTGCTTACCTTTCCTAATCGGATGTTAATGGGATAATGCTAGCGAAGTGCTTTGAAAAAGAAGAAGAAAGATTAGGCAAACACAGGCAGATAAACAGAGCACTTAATCTTCTGAGCAGCGCTAGGCGAAGAGTGCTTCCAATTGCTTTTCCCAGTGTCTCCATATACTGAAGAAGACACAGGTCACAGCTGAGCTCTCCTTCTCCCCCAACATACCTTTTGATCTATCCCTGCAGGATGCTGCTGTGGAGCACACTCTGATGCACTGTCTGCGCTGCTGGTTAATTCAATAGCTATTAACCTAAGTAAAACTATAACCCGCTAAGTAAATATTTTCCTATTGTTTCTCAAGATTACTGTGCTGGGAAGTCATTAATAACCTGGAAGTACATTCAATTTATCTTTGTTTATTGGCTGCTTTTGTCAGATGCGAGTATCATCCTTCCGCTATTGAAGTATCACACTATGACATTAGCCCCAACTACAGCCTCTGTAAAGTCAACAATCTGATATGGTCATTAATCTCACACTTCAAAAGCAGAGGCAGGAGATTGAGTAGGAAGATCTCACATCTGCTCTTCCGCTTGCCGATTGCCACAGCCTGACTTCAGATAATGGCTCAGTCTAGCATCCTCCTCACCTGCTAGACCCTGACAGGAGGCCCAGATTTTCACTTATGACCAAAGAGGACAAGCAGATACGATGCCGGACCTGCAGGAGACCTGTGCCCTGAGGAACAGGATCTGGAGATGTTCCACATACCCCACACCACTTCAAATTATTATATTTAGGTGAACAAATCCTGTGTGCTTTCTCTACTGCTAATGCTGCCAAGTGTCTGGGACGGGAGTTACTGAAACAAATGGAGCAGGAGAAGCCAGTCTGTAAATTATCCTCTGTGGTTAAAGCAGTGGCACATTCAAGCTATCACAGCCAAACAGAACTGAGAATCATTTTTTTCTGGACAGTGTTTTCTAAATGTGCTACAAGCATTTGCTTTAAAAATAATTTCTTTCCTACCCAGAAAACTGGCTTATAGCACAAGCCACAGATGATAAAGCTTTTGCCTCCGTGTAAGGAAAACCACCCTTCACTTGTCCTGGGAAAGTCACTTGCAGCTCTTTCATGAGTAGGAGGAGTTATTTAATAGCATAAAAGAGAAATTTCATTAAAAATCAAAACTTCATTAAACTTCATTAAAACTTTAGGAAATTTCATTAAAGACGTGGTTTCACTAGGATGTTATTTTTTCTTACTTACCTTTGTGGGTAGAAAGGAAGATGCCAACCCTCTTCTTAGAAAGTATGACATGTGTGACCTACAGGAACATTTCTTTTCCCTTTCCTTTTCATTGTAAAGAGAATATTTTTTTTATTTTATGCTACCCAGTCCTCCAAGAGCTGTGATGGGGGGCTGGCAGGGAAGTGGGGGAGATGTTCCCTCCTCCCTCTCCTCCGGCTCATGTGCTTGCCCAGCTGGCTGGATGCTCCCCTGATGTTGGAGATTAGGTCCAAATCCCTCCAGGCAAGGAGGAACTTCAATGTGCAGCCCCCATGTCTTAAACGGATGCTTCAATCACTAAGATATTGCGTAAGGAGAGGGAGGAGGGTGCCTTTGGAAAGAAAGAACCTTTTTTTGTTTCTTGAAAAAAGGTATAGGGAAAGAGCCATCAGCAGTTTCAAGACCTCCTGAGATCTCCAGAGTGCTGAAACTTGTCTGAAAAGAGATACTGATTTCTCTGAGCCTTAACTCTACTTGTCTTCATCACTTTCTGCTAGTTGGCATAAGTGAATCTTCATCTACTCTTTTCCAGGTGCCCCTAATTTGGATCTGTCCGCCTGCTGAACTGGCTGGTTGAGGCTGATCCAACTGCTTCCTTCATCGTAATGTCTCTTTTTTTTATTTTAAAAGCAGTGACACTTTTCTTATGATACGCACCTCCATATAAAACGTTACACGCTATGAATGACTTAAACACCAAAAGTTGCAATATGGCTTCTGCAAGTATTCACTTTTACTGCACACTTCATACATATGACAAAGATGTTTTATACACGGCAGTATTTATCCACAGCTGTTGCTCATGCAGATGTATGGTGCTCCATAGCATGTCAAAGGAGAAACTGAAATAGCCTTTTGATGAAAAATATCTTCTTTTGTAAGATGCTCTGTATGTGTGCATTGCATGTTTGAGACCTGTTCATGGAGGATACTGTTTTCACAACACTTGCTCTGGGCTAGGTCCATCATACAGGATAAGACCACTCAATGGCTTTGCAGGGTATTTTCAGGAAAGACCAAGCAATATTCCTTCGGTCATGTTAGATAATATAGTTTAGTATCAAGTATCCTTTAAAATTATGACTGCACACCATGCAGTATATTTGTAATCATAAGCCTTGGGTGGATTTTACCGCTTTTATTTTAAACCCATGTGGGCAATGGAAAAGAAATAAAATTGCTGTATGTCATCTCTATCCTATAAGAGAAAATGTTTCCTCTCCCAGGTTATTTCTTTGGGGAAACAACCATGGACAGGCACCCAGACCTTCAAGCGAGTGTAATTTAACCATTTACTCTGTAACTGGGGGAAGACATGCACAGGGCCAGAGAAGGCTTGGTGTCTAAACCCTGAGAGTAGGTAACGGCAGAAAGAAAGGAAAGCAAAATCTTTGATCTCAGCGAGGTGCTAATTTGTAAGATTTGGGGGTTGTTAGGGCCTTAGGAAGCGAGGGCCAGCACATACACCAGGGTGCTTATCTGGCAGCGGATTAATGACGCATTACTATCTCCACACTCAGCCATTTACCGAAGCGTTTGAAGACAAGCCTACGTGTCAATGAAGGCATTAGAGCAGACACCTTGAGCCCATCGGGTTTATCTGGCCACTGCTGACAGGAACAGTAGGTGACACCAAGCCAGGGAGGAAACTTCAAAGTTTTGCGGGCTGAAGTCTTGCACTGAAGACAAACAGCCTTTGCTGCTGGGGCTGGGACAAACAGCCGGGCGGGGAGGGCAGCTGGGAGATGAAAGGCTCATCCCCTCGGCATGTTGGCAGCCGCGCCGCCCGAGCTGGCCTTCATTCTAATGGGGGGGACACACTTGTTTTAATGGAAACTTTCATCTCGGCCATCCTGAAAGCAATGATGTTTTAAAAGGAGGAATGAGAGGATTTGAAGTGGATGAAGACCAGAAAAGTCACCTGCTGTTTGGGCAAACACAATACCCAAGTGGACGGTCCATCCACTGGCTCTCTTCTCCCTTGATGTTGCTGTTCAGGGATAAAATACAGCATTTCTTTCCAAAGGATGGGATCCTCTGTGCAGCGAAGCCACAGGGAGCGAGCAAGGGAAGGAAAAGAAAAATGTGAGAGGTAGAGGCAGTTTGCCCAAGGCTTCTCCGCTATCTTTCCAAATCTCAGTTGCTCCAATAGATGCTATTACCTCTCCTACAAACCTCACCCCTCCTACCACTGCAGATCTCCATGGTTACAACCACCACTACTAAATCTTGCATCCAGCTTGAGAACACCACTGAACCTAAAAATTGTATGATAGCTTTCAAAATTTTCCTTTTTAAACAAATTAGATATTTGTTTAAACAAATTAGATATTTGTTTAAAAGGTATTGAGGTGCCATTTTCATGGTGATGTAAAATGCTGATCCTTGAGGCTAGGATTAATGTTTGGATTGGTGAGCTTAACACCTTATGTTTTGTATCTCTGATGTGATTTTAACTAATAGGGATTTAATTGAAAAAAAATTACATTAAAATCCTTTAAAAATAAGTCTACCCCACATTTCACCTGTATCTGTATTGTACGCTATTGAGGACAAGCACATAAGGACCAAGACAGCCGCTCCTGGTTGCACATTTTAAATCTCTGAACAATAACAGTCTGAGTAAATGTCTCAAAAACATTCCCAGACATGGGACTGCTTTTAAGAAACATATGACATCTGAGTTTATTTGCTCATGAAAGTTCAGAGCCATGCAGTTAACCAGTATGCTTGCAATCCAAAGATATCTCCAACTAAAACCCCAGCTTTTTCTTCTTAATGCCAGTCATTTTATTAACAGCCCACACCATTCGATTGCGACACGCTGGAAGTGAGAGAAGCGACACAATGAATGTGACACTTCAGATAAGGTGCTGGGAAGCCAGCACCAGCTGGTACTGGTGGCTTCTGAAGCCACCTCAATGCTAGGCTGGGTTGGAAGGAGCACCTCTGCCCTCTTCTGGGACAGCCACAGCCTAACTTGACCTCCACAAAAATCTGAAGCCCCTTGGAAGTACAGCATCATTTATGACAGTTTCAGGAGGACAGCAGCTATGAAGACACGTACATCAGAACTTGAAAATCCTGCACAAAATCTGTGCAATTGAATCTTCCTCGGACTCTGGGACTTGGTGCCTTTATTGGGGGACTTGGGGTGAATGCAGAGAATGGGCACCTTGCAATCTGGAAGTCCCTCTAAAGCCAGTGCATCCTTCCCTTTGGTGACTGCCAGACACAAAACTCATCCATGCTTCAATACACATCTCGATCTCGCTCGCTTGTGATCCGGGCTTGCTTCATTTTTTTTTGGCTGCCTTTAATTTGTGGCCATTCAGTAACCACTAGCTGAAGGCCTGCTGGGCTCAGCCCCCTTTACAGAAGCTATTCTCTGCAACCACAACCATTTTAGAAAAATCAGAATGTGATGGATATATTTACTCTTTGATTGTTTAACAACATCTGAGAATTTGAGCAATTCCCATAAGACCCCGAGGAATGAAGAGCCAGAGGAAAAAAAGCCATGCCAGAACCAACTCCTTTTTATTTCTTTTGGACTATGGCAACTGGAACCAAAGAAAATCTGGGATAACAAAATGTACTGTGATTTTAATTAGCTGCAAGCAGGCACATTTCAGGAATGTGGGGGCTGATTCTATTTGTTTAATGATGAATAAATACGGAACGGTGTGGGAGTGTGTGCATAAAGTAATACATAATGTTATAAAGCACAGGGAATATAAGGAATGTCACTGCAATGTCACAGTGTGGTCACATCATGGATGGAGCAACACTGCTGTGCTGTTCCAAAGGGAAGTCTCTTTGCAGAGAATTTGGGGTAGGCTCTTTGGGTCTGTTTCAAATATGCCAGGGAAGGAGCTTTTTTGGAAGACAGTATTGCCCCTTGCTGTGCACTTGCAGAAGAGATGCACACAGGGCTGCATGTCGCACCTGGAGAATTATGCAAATGGTTTGCCTGGTGAGATGCTGCACAGAGCTCCTGGGATGCCACATGGTGTTGACACCCTCAGTGTTTTCCCCTTTCCCACCACTACAACATGCAGCTGAGAGTGCACTTCTTCAAGGGTTGAAGCAGAATTATTCACAGGCACATTTACAGAAGCAGAGGACCACTGGCATGGGACAATCGGCCCTCACAGTTTAAAGCCATCAAGCAAAGAAATTGGTCCAAGGAACACTCATCCTCCATACCCCAAACATTCCCTGCTGGTCAGTACAAGACTTTTAGTACAAAAGACAAAAAGTCATGAAAATTTGATGATGTTTTGATCCCAAAATTAGCATGAGCACAACAGAGTCATTTGGCTAAGCCAAGAACCTGTCTCTTGCTTTCACTACAGAGGGGGGCAAAACCCCAGGCAACCAAGCTAAGACACAAAAATCCTGGTCTCTGCAGACAGTGGTAGACATCTGGGATTAATACAGTGTGCACACACATACAGTTACACATATATGTGGTGTAATAAACAATAATCAGATCTTCTTTGGACTGTACTGCAGGATATCACAAGCCATGAACACCAAGGGACAACTTCTGATGTCGATCTGCCTCTCTCTTGTATCAAGCATGGGTTGGGAACAGGTTTTGTTCCTTGCCCTCAGAGCCATTGTAGAAGACCGCCATGAAGATTTCATAACTGCTTTGTTTAATGACATTTTACAGCTGCATTTATACTGTAGTGTATTTCTAGGTTATGTTGGTAACAGTTGCTGCTTTCTGTATGATTGCACTTGATTTAATATGCAATTTGGTCAAAAGATGAATACACTTGAGACTGAATCCTGCACACAGGAATTTCAGCAGGAGCAGCAGCGGGCACTTTGCAGGTCATGCTGTCCTCTCTGCCCCATTGCTCTTGCTTGATAGGCCTGCCTGAGCCATCTGGAAACCCATTGGACATAGCAGTAGGGAGGTATGATTTTGCATGCCTTGCTTGCAAGCCACTCTGAAATACTCCTGGTACAAGAATTACAACTCTGAAACACAGAGCCATGAAAATATGCTGGAAAACTTATGTTGAAACTGAAATACAAAAGCACTTTGAATTGTAATAAAAAGTCTTTCAGACACAAGGACACACCAGATACAATGCAGGTTGCTAAATCTTGGTTAATGATGTGATGTTCTTTTACCGTCTACAGTACACAGCTATAGCTTTCATAAAAAAGATTAGATCTAAAATCTTTACCTCCCTGTTCCCATCACATCTTATTTTACAATGAAATCCACAGCAAAGCCCATCTCTGGTAGCGCATTCGAGCAGAGAAACTGCTGCTTGTGTGAACAGGAGAGGTACATGCTCCCTGCCAGTGCTTGCTGCTGTCATCAGCATGTAGGATTGCAGGCTGGAATACTAGACAGGCCCTGCAAACTGCAAGCCACCACTGTGCCTCAGCCCTGCAATGAGGTAACACCATGGATTTCAGTCATTGTTGCAGCTCAGGGAGGTCAGAGCAGCTGAAGGTCCCTCTTGCTTGAAGATGCCACAATTGGTCTAACATCTTCATCAACCGTTCCCTCTCTAGAGGTATTGCTTTTAAATTATATAAAGAAACTCCCAGCTTGCAGCTGCTGCCATGGTGAGATGATCCTTTATTATCCTTTTCCTTTCTGGCGCAGCAGCCAAGAGCAAGCCAGAGCTGAGTCCACCGTTATCGGTCTCTCTGGAAACTCCAGCATCTGGTGTTGCATCTTGTGGCATCCTTTCAAAAGATCAGCCAAGCAGCTGCCTAGCACATGTGCAAAGGGAAAGCGCTGCCTGTTCGTTAAAGTGACGCTATAATAAGAGCATTCACCCTCTGCAGCACTGTCGTTGCTGGGGTTGGCTTCCTGGACCCTCCAAGTCCTGCAATTTCAGTGTTGTATAAAGCAGCTCCCACAACAACAGTGAACATAAGGCTGAATACAGGGAGGATCATTTTATTCCCCTTACAGAGCAATGGTTTATAAAGTCACTGAAAGATGGAGATGCTCATATTCGTGGGTTGTGCTCTGAAGCATTCAAGCATCAGATTTTGCATTGCCAGCCCATAGGTCTCCATTTTCTGGTAGAACAGCCAGAAGGGTAAAGCACAGCTTCAATTTGGCACTGCCTTTATGAAAAAGGATGCCTTAGAAGCATCTGAGTTGCACTAATGTATGGGGAGAATAGTTATTTGGAGGGTGTGGGCAATGCCTAGCATAGCAAGTCCACGTAGGAGCATGCTGGGAAGCACTGCACTCTGAGCATTGCCTCCTGCCAGCTGCGGAAGAAGGACCATTCCCATTCCTTTCACTGGGACCAGCACTAAATGTTGGCAGTTTCCCCCAAAATGTCAGGACTGAGCTGTTCTGGCAGAGGTGCCACCCTGAACCTCCTAGGAAATCATTGAACAGCTTCTAATGTTAGGCTGCAAGTTGGGACATCTGGGCCAGTGAGGCCCCTGTTTGCTAGGTGAGTGTGATAGCTTCATTCACTTACCCCCTGCATTTTCTGCTTATGGCTTGGGGCATTTTTTTGGCACATGAATATCCAGTTTTTGTTCAAGAGAAAGGTCAAGATCTTCCTGGAGATGAGATTATGATGCTGCATAAAAATTATTTCCTCCTATCACTACTGCAAGGGGGTGATTTAGGGCAGGAACGGGAGATCATCCCTGCCCCCCAAACAGTCTAGAGCATCAGGGGCCCATTACATCCCCCACTTGCTCCCTCCCACACCTCTGGCCCTATGCCTACGGCATTGTCATGCTTGTACTTCTGTGAGCAGGCTGACGCTGGGACAGACCATACTGCAAATATAAGGCTGTTGTGTTCAGGGGAGGGAAGCTGAATAATACAGCTATGGAAGCTAAGTTAGGTACCAAAGTGCTTTTGGACAGAAACAACCCGAATGTGCCTCAAGACTTTGGATGTACAAAGGCAGAATACATCTGTAATAACCCCAGGCTTGATTACCCAACTGACCGGTTCTTTTCTCAGAGAAGCACTGGTGCAGGGAAGGCTGGTAGTAAGGCAAGACGTGCTTCAGGGAGAGGCTTATGTTTGCTCAGAGCTTGAGCTTTGCATGTGTACCAGGGCTGGGAACACATCAATGTGCATCTTGCTCCCTTTCCTCAATCACTTTTCCCCATTGCCTTCTTGCCCTATTCCCCAAACCTGGAAGGACAGAGCCCACCTGGCGCATACAGCAGCCAGGCGGGAGGTGAGGCTTGTAGGAGGAAAACAGCTGCCCGCAAGGAGAAGACCTTCCCTGCTTTCCCTCGCACACATGCCCATGTGCATTTGTCACTTGGAGGAGTTTGTATCCAACTTCCAGCTCTGCAGAAGGGTGGGATGGCTCAGCTTTCTCTGGGATGATGGAGAAAGCGTTGCCTTTGGCTCCCCATCCTACAAAGGTTTAGATGGGGGAAAAACTGTGCTTTGCCTGGGGATAGCAGTGCAATTTGCAGAATACATGGTTAAGTATGTGCTTCAGCTGCTGCAGGATGTGGGGTCTGCATTGCCAAAAAAAAAATGAAGAGAGAAAGCCTGAAATCTGCTCTCACTTTCGCTGACTTAATTCTAACGGCACTAATTTTGGTGACGCCAGCCCTGCTTTGCACAGTGGAGCAGGCTGCTGCCTTGCACAAGTTATTCTCCCGAACCTAGTATCTCACCGATGGGCAGACAGCATACGGTCCTCCTGTCCTTTCAGTTTTCTTCAGTAGGGGAAAAAATGCTACCAGTTTGCAAATGCTTAGCACCCCGACCCAGTGGAGTTTAGGATAAGTGCTAGAACTAATGTAAACAGAGAATTACACTATTACAGCTTCATGTGGTGTTATAATTACACAAGAATGCAGCTCAGCCACTGGTGCATCATATGCGCCACACTGTCGCCAAATTTGCAGATGTTCAGTCTTACTTTTATTAAGCATGACAATGCCCAGCAGGATCTATTTTCTCTGATTATACTCAAATGGAGAGGAATATTAAAAGGCAGGATAATTAAAAATATATGCCTAAACAAAGGATGTGTTTACAATTCGTTTTCCTAGCGCTTTGAAATAGTTCAAATTTCTCAGCTGGCTCGTGTATACAGGGAACCAAAAGGATGTCTTAAATTGAGACATATGTCTTCATTCTGTTTAACGTGCCAGAAAGAAAACATAGCTTGAGACCACCATGAACTGATTTTTAAGTGATGGCTCCTCATTCCACTCTGCCAGACTCCAGGGCAGATTTTGAAGCTAGGATGTAATTCTTTCCTACATGACAAAAAAAAGAGAGCCTATCTGCTGAATTTTATAGTGGGGATGTTACATGGGGAGTGTGACCTCAGCTCAGGTATTAACTCAGTATTATTAAGCATTATTTTTCAAAACAGATGCTCAGAGGACCACGTGTGCAGGGATGCTAAGCGGAAAGTCTTTGTGAGTGGCATTTCATTAAATCATCTCCCATACTTATGGCAGGCCCTGAAATAATCGTCATGCTCCGGGTTTTTTTGGTGGATGAATATCTGAGGAAAGCAAACAATGTGATTCGGAGGAGAGCTAGCCAGTCAGTCACAGGCCAGGACATGGGAAAAGTAAAGGCACTAAAGTAACACAACTGGGAGCTGGAAAATTGAGAAACAGTGTGGTGTTAGACACAGGAAATGGGAAACTCAGGCCAGGAAAAAAGGGCACAAGTTAAACTTTCCAAATGTGCACACTTTCAGAATGCAATAAAGAGAGGCACAGAGAGTGGAGGGGCTGGGAGTGACCCAGCAGCAGGCAGGAGTGGTGCTGCTGCCTTCAGACCAGGAGTCAGTGGCAAGGATGGCTGGAAGGATGAGGGATGAGGTGCTGGAGGACAGGATTTCAGATAGCTGTGGCACGGTGGGTGGTGCTGGACACTGTCTGCGGAGGGAGAGGCGAGGCTCTGACTTGTGTGAATCTGCCTCCACCCTGAGAACCAGCCACCCCAAATCAAAACCAAAACAAGTAATTCAGCCTCTGCTCTATCTACAGGCATTCTCCAATGTCTTGCTGCCTACAGGAAGCCGTGGCTCCTAATCAGCTTCGAAATTTTGGGGCAAGGTATAAAGAAAAGTTGGCAGAATGAAGGGAAGAAAAACCCCAACCCCAAAGGCATCATAACTTCCCTCGATTCAGCACTGTCTTGAGGGGGCTGTGGGTGCCTGGCAGCACCCTGAAGGTCAAGGTAGAAAGAGAAAAGTAGAGCTAAGTCTGCTGTGGGGAGGGCTCAGTCACCATTCACTGAACTGTAGGATATATAGAATGGTTAGCACTGAAGGTATGGAAGCTTTGATTTTTTTCCTTCAAATGCAGCATCCCCACAGCTCCACAAAACTGGCCCAAGATTTCCAAGTCCTTGTTCAAGTCTCAGGCTCTTTTTTAGCAAACCTCAAGTGGATGAGCCCACATGTCCCCTGGTGCCTCCACCCCAGGGAAGCTGCCAGGATGCAGCGCCTGCTGCAAAAAGTTAAAATTAGCTCAAAAATGGGTCTTGGTGCCTAAAGCTGAACCCCAAACAATGATCTTGAAAATCCCCGATTTCCTGCCTTATCTAAGGTGGCATAATACTGCAGGCACCTTGGCTGTGACCCAAAATCCCTCCAGACACCCTGGGATCAGGCAAGGGATTTGTATTTTATCCAGAGACTCTCTGGTGTCAAACGTGCCAGGAACTTTTGGGGCGGGAGCCCAAATGCTCCTCTCCCCCAGAGCTATCCCAAAATAGCCAAATTTAACAACACAGACATCATGCTTTCAGCTTTTGTCTGCAAAAGAGGTTCTACACCGTGATAGCACAGAGCAGTGTCCGACGGGAGCAAATTTGGTTGTGTGGACCTTGGGCAGTACTGCAGCCTCAAAAACTAGTTTTGTCCTTTGTAAGTGCCTGGTGCTTATGTCCCTGGAGGACACCAGTGCTTGTGGACCATGTTTCATTACTGTGATTTAATCTGGAATAGTGCAGCACCTTTCCATGGTCGCCCCATCTTAATGGGGTTGCACCATCCTATGGCAAGCCCCGTATTAATCGAAGTTTGTGGTTTCTGACATTTTCCATAGAGTCCTACAAGCGTCACAGCAATAATGCTCAGTTTAATGACTTGATGCTGGCTGGGGATGTCTCCACTCCTGCAGACTCTTTGGGCCATGGATGCCCAGAACCAGATTTACAAATGCCACCCACTATGTGTTTTCTTGCTTCTTCCCATATGGAAATAGCCATTACTCAGCATTACCAATGTTTTAGGGGAAGCCTGTACACTAAGCAACTGTAGGATCCAATAAGAGCTGCAGGGGAGGCTTGATGAGCTGTGAAATGGCCGGGAAGGTGAGCCTGCCCTGGCTCCCATGAGGAGTCTAATCTCCAGCAGCAACAGCTGGAACAGCTCTTGCCTCTCCGATGGCAGAGCTGTATAGGATGACAAGGGCTCCCTCCACCCAAAGAACAAATAAAGAACAAGTGAGGAAAAAATAGGCTATGCCAGGAGGAAGTCTGAATTAAGCAGCCATATTTCCTCTACATAAATCTCACTGTGAAAAGACTTATCAAAACACAAACTCTTTCTCGTCGCTTTCAAACATATCTCTCGCTCAGAGAGGTTCCCTGGGACCATAACAAGCTTGAAATGTTAACGGGTCCTTCTGCATGGAGCTTCCAGGATTTGGGGAAGGGTCCCTGCCCTCGCATGTGCCTGGCTGCCCGGCAGCCGCATCCAGCTTTAGCTGGTGGTCAAGCCCTGGGGGTAAAGCGGTGGGTCCACACTCACAGTTTGCAAGCAGTCCTCAACCTTGCAGGACACCTCGCTTTCAAAGGTAGGACCCATCTCCTGAAGGACAAAGAGAGCATGTAGCACCATTTACAAAACCACAGGTGAAGCCGTATGACCTCATCTAGTTCTTGCTCCTCAATTTCAAACCTCCTTTTAGGACCTTCAGTACCTCATTACCAAGGTTCGGGGGGTTGTCTCTCCCTGCCCTTGTGCTTCCTGCAACCAGCCTTGAAATAATTTGGATAAGACAGGTTCATTGTGACCACCCAAAGCCAAGCAAAGATATGCCTCCTGGCATTTCAGAGCCCACATCTCGCAGGGTCACCTTTCTACCTGCATCCTCACAGGACCAGGCTATTATCACAGACCAATAACAATCTTGGCACATATAGATACATACATGCATACATACATATATATGGATTTCCTGTACTTTTTTTGGACCATATGTGTTTGTACAGACTCAGTGTATGAGATCAAGGAGAGAAACAAAAAACACAAACCAAACCAAACACAGCCCTTCATGCTTTGTTTTCTTCCACAGTCATTAAGTGTTAAACCAACATCTGGATGCTCTATAAATGTATTATTTAAGGAGAGAGAGTTTCCCAGAAGTGTTTATTTGCAATGTCTTTGTCCCTGTGGCAGAGTGGCTTTTTGACGTGAGGCTCATTGGCAGCTCATTGCATTGAAGTGACTCTTTTGTAGTCTCAGTGTCTGTACAATTGCCAGAGCCAGAAGATTACCACATTAAAAATACACACCAGTCTCATTAAGGAGCGGTGTCTAGCAACATCCGGCAGGGAGCTCACTGGTGGAAGCCTTGATTTAAAGGCAGGATTCACTCACTCAGACAGGGAGGCAGCTTGTGGGATTGCTAGCACAGTTATCTCTCTCCCTTTTTGTCTGGTGGCTGGTACGGGTTTGCCCAGCGAAAGGGCAGGGATGCTTAAGGCATCTTTTGCTCCATTGCTTGCTCTGGTCCCTGGGTGCTGGCACAACTCACGCAGCACAAACCCCTTCTCCTGTGAGGTCATGAGGGGTGAAATGCTGTGGCTGCTTTGAAAGCAGTCAGTACGCTGCAGATTTCGGCTTCAGGCCCTTTGTCACCTTGAAAAAGTGACCCCAGTGGCATCTTAGCCCCAGGGAGAGATGAGGAGTTGGGTACCACCATGCCTCTGCATTCATGACACTGAGGGGTGGATGTGGGGTGACGAGGTGTAGGGTATGGCCTCAGAGGAGGGATGCAGACGGGTTTTAGCTGCTTATGTCCAGTACAAAGATCTGGAAAAATCTGTGGAGTAGCTCTGGTTGGTGCCTCGTACTTGTCAGACTCCTCCTGGTGTGAACATCTGTTCCCATGGCATCTTTGAACAGTCTTGAACCTCCAAGCCCAAGGCTGAGCAATAGGCTCCAGCTGAGATGCTATATAAGCTGTAGTCAAACAGCACAGAGAGGAGCCTGTCCTTCCACATCCTCCTACACTTCACCATCTTACAGAGAAAGCAAAGAGCAATGATGTGCTCCACAGGCTTGGGAAATGGCTTTGGGGTGCATAAACCACCATGAGCATGGTGGGAGCTTGGAGATGAAGCATTAGAGATTTGCAAGGCAATAATTCTCCTGGACATCATACAAAACAAATCAACAAGCTAAAGAAAATAGTGTAAAAGCATTGCACTTCTCCTGGCTTGTTGGAGCAACATTAGGCTTCAAGGAACCGCATAACAGACTGCTGGCAAAAAAGGAAACGAGTTGCATGGAAGAAACCAAACCCAATCACATAGCTGTGAACACAATTTCAGCTTGAATTGTACATGTAATATGAAATATATGGTTATCTTTTCTAAAGTGGAGTTTAAAACTAGTTGAAAATACCTCAGCTTCATTAAACTGAAGCTGGGGGGCAAGGTGAAATAGGAGAGAGTCCAGCGGAGGGCTACAAAGATGGTGAGGGGACTGGAACATCTCTCCTACGAGGAGAGGCTGAGGGAGCTGGGCTTGTTCAGCCTGAAGAAGGGAAGGCTGAGAGGGAATCTTACAAATGCTTACAAATATCTGAAGGGTGTGTGTCAGGAGGATGGGGCCAAGCTCTTTTCAGTGGTGTCCAGTGACAGGACAAGGGGCAATGGTCACAAACTGAAGCATAGGAAGTTCCGTCTGAATAAGAGGAAGAATTTCTTCCCTCTGAGGGTGACGGAGCCCTGGAACAGGCTGCCCAGGGAGGTTGTGGAGTCT
>Ga0065711_1002517_pt1 | contig 33833 bp, 21 predicted proteins | sample Hoacrofraction12_FD_59098 | JGI IMG/M metagenome (GOLD analysis project Ga0065711, IMG submission 59098) | Hoatzin crop microbial communities from Cojedes, Venezuela - Epithelial fraction 12 v2 (version 2) | ecosystem: Host-associated > Birds > Digestive system > Esophagus > Crop | place...
TTGGCGTCTCTCTCGGCAGGGGTCTTCAGATTATCCTGCAGCCTCCTTATCTCTGTAGTTTGCATACCTGTTCTCCCAAGGCCCAGGCGCCTAAAGGGATTATTCAGGAGTCCCTTGTCTTGCAACCGTCTGAATTATTCACAAAGAATCAAGACTTGTTTCTGACCACCTGAAGTGATAACATCCCCTACATGTTACATTTGTTACATTTACAGTTATCACTGGTTATATTTTTTTCTGCTTTCATGCCAGCCAAGTTGTGTCAAGATTCAAGGCTGCTGGATTAGGCAGTCTTGGAGACGTGCTGGCCTTAATTTGGAGAAGTGGTCCATTGTATTAAATCTGGATTTAGTAGTTCAGTATACTATAGGGTGAGATGGTGGGATTTCTCAGTGCCAGAGACTCTTAATCTGTACTGTAGTATAAGCCATTGAAGATAAATAATGGACAGGAGTTGGCATTTTTGTCATGCAAGCCTTATAGCAGGGTATTCAGCAGACAGTGTAGTTTCTGCAAAACAAAAACAGACTGTGGAGAGGCATGCATGTAAAATAAAACACCTAAGGAAATTCTTGCAGGACTGGAACATCACTTGTTTCCAAAGAAAAAATATTTTTTCTGATTATCCTTTCTCCATCCCCACTTCTGTCTAGAAAACCAAAACAGTCTATTGAATTTTTCAGGTCATTTAGTTTTGTGTAAGCTCAGCTTGAAATTGCATTTTCCGGAGTGTTTGTATTGCCTTAAGGGAGCTGTATTTCAGCCTGGCCTGTTTCCCCACTCTGTCCTGCAGGCTGATTCGTCTTTATTTCATTCTCAACCCGCCAGCTGCTTGCTGCCCAGAAGGACCCCGGCCCCTGGGGTCTCCTGGGAAGCGCAGCGTGGCTGTCTGGAGCCCGGCCCAGAGGAGATGGGGGTGGGAAATTTCCTACCTGAGCTGTATTGCTTGGAGTGAGCAGTATGACCGCAGAGAAAAATGCAGCTCAGCATTCAGCTAACTTGAAATTAATTTGGGGGAGATTAGTTTGATGAACAGAAACAGTTTAATTTGGCACTATAAGGGTGTTTTCTTTATTTTGTTTAAAGAAGTCCCAAGTATAAGCTTTTGCTTTTTTGGAATCAATATCACTTGGAAATTTTTTTGCTTTTATTTCTTTTTCCCAGAGCAAAAGGTTTTCATCTTAATTTAGGTTGAAAAGTAGGCATTTCTGTGGGGTGGCAATGCTAGATTTCCCTCAGTTCAGGGGAACAAAATGTTTATTTTTGTTTTGAAATGGTACATTAAATGTGAAATCTCCATTTTTCAGCTGAATTCAGCTTTTTAAAAAAAAAAGTGAAGATTTTCATGCAAAATCACTCTGGCACAGAAAAAACCATGGTTATTTGTTAGTTTTCACAAAAACAAGCTAAGCTTCTTCAACTACAAAGTAGAAATCAGAATCAAATGTCTCAGCTTGAATCAATGAGGGTTTTTTCTTTTTCATTTTTTCTCCTGTCAGAATTCAGTTTTGGAAAATACGTCCAATTTTCTGTATGTTTTCTTCCATTCTTTTTCAACTAAATCATTTAAATAACAGAGTGCTGTAGAAAATATGGTACTTGCCCACGTCTGTCCCTGACATCCCTGCTTCTAGTTTCTTCTTAGCATGATTGGAGCAACGAGAAGTGGAGGCCTCAGAACAGCCTCTTGAAATGCTTTGAAGTTACCCCTACAAGGCTGTGTCGAAAGCACCCCATCAAAACAACTCGGGAACCAGCTGTGCCATTCAGGCTTTGATTTGTGCCTTAACCGCATGTGACACTTCCTTAGTAGTTACATTTGCTCCGCGGTCTCACCAGGCAGCGTTCTGGGGGAATGCGCTGTCGCAGTTTTTCTTGGCAAGGTTGTGTGTTCAGCCTCTCCGGTCCTCTCTGGTTTTCCAACTCCCAAACCACAGCAAGAGTTGCGTTTATTGAATCTGAAGTGTCTTGCCTCAAAGGCAAGCGGGGACAGGGTGGAGGACAGCGGGGGCTGTGGTGCAGGAGCATTGCCCGGCCAGAGCATACCTGGTGAGTGATTTTATGGACAGCTTGCTGTAGGTGACTGCCCTGCATATTACCACTGCCTCAGGCAACTCCTGCTGTTTCCTGGGTCCCTTTGTGAGATTTAACTGCAAAGGGATGCTCATGCTTTTGATTTCCACGCATTAAGAACAGGCAGAGCTGGATTTTTGTTAGTCATCCAGGCAAAAATCCAGAAAAGCCGTACTAGACACGTGCTTTTTACTTTGAATGTATACCCGGGAGCTGAGCAGGATTCAGCCCACTCCTGTAAAGCTGGTGTTATCCTGCATTTTGCGGGGTTTATCATAGATGAGTGACATCTTCAAAAATAGAGGGCATAAGAGATCTGGGGAGAGGCTTGCAAAGGGCTGGGAAAGTATTGATGCTGCCTTCAGTTGTAACTGCAACTTCAGGTAGAATTACTCTGTTGAAATTTGACCGGGACACAGAGATTTTATTTAATATGTTTAGGACTGGATCCAGGATCCACTGAACTTGGCAGAAGTTGTGCTGCTGTCTCCAATGTAATTAGGCTCTGAAACTGGAGAACCAGCTTTCTGAAACCTCGCCGTAATTGTGAGCAGTATGAACGGTGTGATTTCTGGCAGGGCAGGGCTTGTGCTGTGCTGCATGGCTTCCCAGAGGCTCTCAAGGGGAGTCTTGTTCGAGCCCCTCTGGAAATATAGGGAACAACCTAAAAATGTCACTCTCCTCAGGTTTTAGCTGGGAGCAGGCTGCACTGCTTCCCTTGGTGTAAGGAGAGGAGGTATACAAACCTCGGCTGCTGCAACTTGCAGCGACCTTATCCCTCTTTTAGGGGAAGGTGTGTGCAGGGTTTAAGTTGTGATGAAAAGGATATTGTCCTTATTTCCCCACTCCACAGCATCGGTTCAGGCTGACACGGGCTTGCATATGCTGACTCAAATTTGCCTAGCAGGTTTCTTTTCACACCTTGCTGGAAGCAGCTTGGCTTTTATCTTCCTCCTAAAGGTCTCTGCGTGGGGAAATAAAGAGACAAAATGCAAATGGGGGGGGAGGAAGTGGATCCAGTAGAGAGAGGAATGCTCAGAGCATTTATTCCAAAGCCGTTAAGTTGGGCACTGACTGCATAGTCACGTACCAAGGTCCCTTACAGTTTGAGCAGGTCTCTTCCCGGTATTATGCTGACAGTAACCGACTGCTGCAGCCGTTGTGATATTGATTAATCCTTTGGCATTTTTCTGCAAAGCTTTAAACTCCTCACCCAGCAGCCTTTCAGCTGGGAAACCCAAATGAAAGGTGTGGCGGGTCCCACTGCTGGGGGAGGAGGAAGAGGGAGGGACATGTGGCTTTTGTAATAGAAAAGATCCTTGTTGCACAGGAGAACATACATGAACTCAACCCTTCGGGGGCACATTTTTCATTTGCACCTCTTTTAGCCAAACTCTGAAGTACCTGTTAACAAAACAAAGCAATAACCCCCAAGTGTCTACTAAAAATTTCCCTAGATGCTTTCACAGCCCAAGCAGATGCAAGGGAAACTAGCTCATTCTTGAAACCTGGAAGGAGAAAACAATGCTGAAATGTTAAAATGATGCAAAACCAAAATGAAGAGGTGCCCCAGAGCTCTTCCTGAGGCTGGTCCCATAGAATCCAAGGGAGTGAACTGTATGACATTAGTTATGCTAAAAAAGCAAGGAGCTGATGCTCAAATTGCACTTCTACTGAGGAGCCTCTGTTCTTTCTGCAGAAGCTCCCATCCCTTCTGAGCCCAGGAGCCTGTACAGAGGCTCACAGGTTACAGCAGTGCATAGCTGCCTTTCTGGGAGAGAAGGGCACTGGGCAATGTAGCTGGTAGCTAGGAGGATTACATCTCCCTGTGAAATCCGAGGTCAGAGCACCAAGGATATCGGAGGGAAGTTATATTCACCTGTGGTCCCCTATGTACTGCTTAACTTTCCTCTCCTCCTACCTCAGTTTTGCAAGGGCCTGACTGGGGAGTGTTTGTGGCTCGCCAGAAAGTTAGTCAGTGGGTCCTGAAGGCTCTGAATCTCCTTGAGCACTAAATATACAGCTAAGGTTTTGCCTTGCTCAGTGTCTAAGCTGAGTGTCATGGTCTGTGTCTTTCTATTTTACCGCTGCAGAAAGGTTGATAGCATGTGGAAATTCCGATGTTCCTGGAGCCAGTGACAGCAGATAGAGAACAACAAAGCTCATTGTGGGCAAAATGGACTGTTTTGCTGGATGGGGATCTTCATTAACAAACGTGCCACTTCTTTCCATGGAGACTCACCAATTTGCTGTAGCATCTTGAGAAACAGGAAAAGTCAGCTGTAATTTCTGATTGGGCTGTTGAGTTAAGAAGGGAGCATCTGATTCCATCGCTGACATTGAATAACCATAGCTGTAGAGAGAGCAGCTCACAATGTTTGATTAATTCCTGTTGGTGTATTTTATTTCAAATGCAAAACATTTTGAGATTAAAATAAATGTTACTGGTGACATGATGCATTAAGCTAATGATTTTATCAATTTTTTTTAACTTACTTGATCCTATAATACTGCAACAGTAATGGAGAAACGCTAAGCTCTCCTTTGGGTGATTTTGGATGCCGTGTGTATTGTTACAGAGTCTAAAGGAAAACTCTTTTTTTTTTCTCTCTCTTTCTTTTCCCTTTCTCTTCCTCCCTCCCTTTCCCTTCTCTAGGTGATTCTCATTCTAACAAAACTCTTCGACTTCAACTTGGGGAGTGTTACGGAGAGCTCACTGTGGAGGTAAGCAGACTATAGAAATCACAGCAACTGGCATGGAGCGGTTGCACTGTGTCTCTTGTAAAACTGGAGGATGAGCGAGGGGAGGAGACAGGAGGTAATCTGAGATAACTGGAGTTGCCTTTTGGAAAAGGGATGCATTATTAAGAACATGTTGCTATAACGAAGTGGGGTCTGCAAACGAGAGGGTTGCTTGATATATGGGCATTTTCCTGGCACGGAGAGGAACTTGGTTTCATTCTTGCCTTTGAGTGTCCTTAAACAAGTCTCTTCATTCCTCAGAGTCTCTGCTGTGAGGCTGGCCATGAGAACAGTCTCTACAGATGGTACATCCTTGCTGGAACAGTGTCCAAGATTGTGTACAACACAGTGCATGATGCTATTATTAGCTGACCTTAGCCATGCTCTTCAGCCCTATGAGCTGAGGTGGCCATCTTGGCGGTGTTATAGTTTGGCTGTGGCTGGCAACAAAAGCGCCACGCGGCCGCTCTGCCGCCCCTTGCCCCGCTGGGGGGCAGAGGAGAATGGAAAGAAGCAGGCAAAAACTGGTGGGTCGGGATAAGGGCAGTTTAACAGAACAACAAACAAAGGGAACAGTAACAGCAATGATACCGATAAGGAGAAAACACAAAACAAAACAGCAGACCGCAGAGAGTAACTCTCACTGCCCGCCGCCGCCGTGCGCTCCCGAGCTGTGACTCCTTCCTGCCGCTCTGCTCCCTCCAACCAGAACCCAACATGGTGGCACATGGTATGGAATACCCTGCTCTGTTTGGCCAGGTTGGGTCAGCCCACCTGGCTGTGTTCCCTCCTGGCTCCTGGTGAAAATTAACCCTGTGCTGGCCGAACCCAGGACAGGCGGTGAATCTGTGTTGCCTTGGGCTGTAAGGACAGCAGCCACTAAAGGGCTAGAGATATCACAGTGAGGTCCTGGTGTCTCCTCCGCTCTGGACAGGCTCAGATTGTGTCATGTGCCTGCCATGCTTCTAGTCTGGCGTGGGAGATGGAGTGTCCTGGACTGGGGAAGCACACTGCTGAACAAAGCGTGTGCTTGTACTTATGTGTGTATGTTTTAAAAAAATATCCTCCCACCTCCAAAAAACCCCAAACCCACCCCTAAAAGCAGGCCAGTTCCTTGACGTCTGAAATCACCAATACTTTCTACCTGCTGGGGATTGCCCTTCCTCCTAACATCCTGCCTGTGACGTGGAAATGGTATACCTTTAACAGAACTGTTATTAGGTGTTTTTTAACCCTTAGGACAAAAATAAAAAAAAAGGCAGCCAGGCATTGGGGAGACCAAGTGCCTTGTGTCAGATTTACCTGGTGTATTGCAGCTGTTGCACAACCTGCTGCAAGTGTGGTTGGTGCAACTGTCAGTGCATTGTAGCCATTGCTCTGGGTGTGAGCATCTTCTTGGCAGATGGTCTCTCGTACTTTTCTTCCCAGCTAATTTAAAAGTCCCTGTTTGGAGCAGACTTTGGGCATGTGCTGCAGGTTTATTCCTGTTAATGTATTTAAGGGTTAATTGTTCAGTAGAGCTCTTGAAACTCCTCAATTTGCACAGTACTTCCAAAGCCTAATTGCACTGTACCATGGTAATCTGTAAAAGTATAAATAACTGTGCAGCTAATAAGAGAGAACACAGTCATTTCCACTTACCCTGGTAGTTTTCAAGGTATTAAAGCCTTAAAAAACTTTTTTCCTCTTTACCTAACAAGTACGAATGGTACTGTGATTGTACTTTAAATGTAATTGCCAAGCAATCTGCTCTGCATAAATAATGTAACAAGCAGGAAAATCCTGTCCTAATACTGAACTCGCAGCGTTACCTGAGCTCTGCAGAAAGGTAATAGCAGCATCCCTTTTGGAGTTTTTGCAGAGTGACAGAAGTGTAGTTCATCATCAGTACAACCAAATGCATCCAGTACTCGGTCAGCTGAGGAAACACACTGATTTAGAGTGTGTTTCAGTGTGTTCTGGAACACTTCTGCACCTTTTCTGCAGTGAAATAGGGGCCAGTGTGGGGCCTAGAAACTCGGAGAGGTTGAGAAGTCAGAACCTCCTGAGTTCTCTTCCAAGGTCTGGGAGGAAAGTTCAGGATTAAGAGCTAGTAGGTAGAGCTCCTGGGCTCTAAACCTTAGCTTCCCACCTGGAAAATTCAGGAGTAAGCCATCTTGTACTTCAGAGGGGAGTGTGGAGTCTTAGAGGACAGTTATGAGTATCTTTTGAAAGGATGTTGTACAAATGCAAAGAGGTACTAGGTGGAAGCAATAAACTAAAAGAAAGACTCATTTTCTCAGAATTTGCTGTTCTATTTGCACGTTAAGGCCTCTGGATTAAGGCCTCTGGATCTTTGCATTATTTAAATTGGTACTTTTCAATATTTTCTTTTAATTTTTGAAACCCTGAAAATTTCAAAAGGAGGACTTGTCTTTGCAGAGTGAGTTTAAGCCTTCTGGCAATAGGTTTGCTTTCCTTAGTTACTTTTTGTAGACTCCTTCAAAGCCATCTTTGAGTCCCCAGAACTGGTGGGTCACAAACTGAATGCAACTATCAAGTAATTATCAGAAGGAGGTCTGGAAATTGCCAGGTGTGGTTTTTTTCTTCTTCCTGTTTTCTGGGAACACGGCACACCCTTTCCGCTAACCAGGAGTCCTGCCCGTGTGAGCAGTGATGCTGTGTGATATCTGTTCTGAGCACTTGGCAAACACAGTTGCTTCCACAAGAAAGGAGTGGCTTTTGTGGCAGAGAGCAAGGAATCACATGGCAGTACTTCAAAGGACGCTAAGATAGAGCGGAGTGCAATGCAATCTCCAAATATCATCTTGCCGTTGCCTGTGTCATGCATCAAAAGCTTCTTCCCAGTTCCCCCTGGGTTATAGCATGAGAGGCTTCTTTTAACGGAAAACTGAATTGCCTTATAAGAGAAATTTCTAATCCTTCATCTAAATACAAAGACAAGTAAATCAATAAGAAAACATCCTGAATGTAATTAAAAAAGGAAGTGAGAGCAGGAGAGGGATAGAGAAGAATTGTAAGTTACTTTGGAAGCTGCTCCTATATCAGGCTGATACAAGTTTAGACAGAGGAAATGCTAGTCAGCATTTGAATGCAGGATCACAGGCATTGCTCCAACAAGCAAGTCCATGCTTCTGGGGCCTAAAAAATCACAGAAAAGGCCTCCATTGCTGCTGAAGCAGCCAGCTTCAAGGAAGAGAGACACACTCAGTCACACCCCTTCTTCTTGTGAATGCCACATCTCTTCTTGGTCACAAGGGATACCTGTCACTTGTGGTTTGGATTTTTATTTTTCCCACTGAGTTGAATAGAGGTGATCATTTTCATCCTGTGAAAGGAAGCTACTTTCTTGTGGTTGTGCTTGTGATGGTGTGAGACATCAGAATTTGTGGGGAGAGGTCTTTTCACAGGTCTGTAAATATAACTGAAATTATTTAAGCTTTTCAGGCGTGCAAACCCTTCATCAGTTATCAATGTCTAGCGAAATATCTAACCGGGTAGTTGAGAATCCAGCTGCATCCTGCTTGCTTTAAGTAAAAATTGGATTAAAGGTTGGACATGTGCTTTCTGTAGAATTCCACCACCCTGCTTCTTCTCCATCAACAAAAGGAAGACAGTTCTCCCTCTTAATCTGTAAATTTATGTGGTTTTGATCTGAAGTACTGTTGGAGCACCTCTAACTCCCAGACCCTCTGTAGGCCAGGATCCTTGCATCACATTTCATTGCCTATGATGCACCTTAAGCACACAGCAGTCATCTCTTGTGAAATATGAACTTTGTCTGTAAAGAGTAGGGGCCAGGCTGCTTCACAGGAATTGCAGTCGAAGAAGGCATCTGTTGAACAGAGGTGAATGAGAGGGTTAGATATGCAAAATACGGTGTCTAAAAGGTGCCATTCACAACCAAGAGATGAAAGGTTGGGAGGTTTTTTTGGACTATTTTTCTGTTCAAAATCTCAGGCAAATTTTTTTAGGAGGAGGAAAGAGAAAGTCTATTGAATGGCTTGTTTCTTCCAATGTGTGTAACACTTTCAGATGTGACCATAGAAATTGTGACTGTGATAAATGAGTTTTGGTTTCAGGTGTATGTTGTGTTCAGGTAAATTATATGGGGAGTTCTGTAGGTTGTGTTGTAGGCAGCAAGTCCTTGCATTACTTAATTTTGTTGCTGTCCAGTGGTTTCCTTGTGTTGCGAGTGTGAATAAACAGGAGAAATCTATTGAGTTACTTATTCGGTGGGCCTTTTAGATTTCATAGGTTTTACAAACAAAGGAGCAGCCTTGTGAACATTTCCTCGCTTGTTGCTAATCATGGAATGGTTTGGTTGGAAGGGACCTTATAGATCACCTAGTTCCAACCCCTCTGCCATGGGCAGGAACACCTTCCACTAGGCCAGGTTGCTCAAAGCCCCATCCAGCCTGGCCTTAAACACTTCCAGGGATGCGGCATCCACAGCTTCTCTGGGCAGCCAGTTCCAGTGCTTCACAGCCCTCATAGTGAATAATTTCTTTCTTATATCTAATAATAATATAATAATAATATAATAATATATAAAATTATATAATAATATAAGAATAATATAATCCTGTCCCCTGTTGAAGCTGTACAGTTTTGAGATAGGGTTATGTAAACGTGACATTCTGGATAAGTATTTAAAGTTGATATTGTAATATGTAAAATGTTTTCAACTGTTTCAGGCAGTGTGGGTTGAACAGTTATTTCTGCTAAGATAACTGGAATAAAAGTTTTTCCACTGTTGCCTTTTTTAGTATCCAGGAACCGTTATATTTATTTGGATTGCAGTAGCTAAAAAGACAGCCTCCACCCCAAGGGAGCTTTCAATCTCAGATGAAGACAAAGAGACGGCAGGGCGATACAGCAGACAGGAGAAGTGCAAGTTAGCAGGGTGGTATTTATGATCAATGCAATAGCCATGACTGCAACACATCAGCTAATTGGGCAGTGGGGAGTAGTTCAAATTTTCTTCCAAAGTGCAAGCACTTGCATGTGTCAGCTCTGAGTCCCTCTACCATTTTACCCACCTTTGATGGGTCCCCTGGAGTTTCCCTTCTCTTAACTGCGGTCCCAGCTAAATTATCTGATGGTATGTAATGCTGGCCCATGCATTAACCAATACTCAAAACCATGACTGTCTCTTTCTGCTTAGGAGGCTAAAATATTGATGAAGGAATTTTTACATATATTCCTTTTTGGTTTATTGTTTATTAACCAAGAAATTATGTTTCTATGGCAGCAGTCAAAAATCCCCAAGCATTTTTTTAGTCTTGTGGCTCCTGTGCATAAAGAGGTAGGTCTGTTGTCTTAGCTGTGCTGAGTTTCAAAAAAAATCTTTTAGTTTTTTAACAGAAACAGCTGCAAAACACAGCAGCAACTCCTAGCTTGGAGCTAGAGGAGTAAAACCTTTTAGCTTTGTTGCAAACTGCCTTGTCTTGCATTGCTCTTTCATTCATTTCTGTTTGAATTGCCAAAGGGCTTTACGCTGTTTCCTCCTATGTCCTTCCTTCTTAAGCCTCCCACAGTCTCCAGAGACCATCAGCATGTGTCAGTGTACGTCTAGCATTTGTTGCCTTTGCAAAGTTTTACAGCTTATGCTGATTTCTGTGCCCTAGGTTTGTGTGTTGCAAATGGAGCTGGCTTCAGATAGGGTTGCTCTGTGTGTGTGAAATGGTAAATGCAGTGTGAAATGCCATGTCTCCCTTTTGGGAAGTGGGGCTTAGTCTCCTTGCCTCAAACATAGCTGACTCTAAGATAGGCGAGTAAGAAGGCAGGGATCAGGAGATTCAATAAGCCTGACTCAAATTTCCATATCATCCTCTGTGAAATAAGCTAAACCTGAAATAGCTCGTGGTACAGCCAGAGCTTCCGTAGAGTGTTTCTATCCCAGTGGCAATGCATTATTTAGACTGTGGTGCTGAGAATGGCAGCTTCTGGTTTGTGCCACAACCTCTTGCTCCATACTGGTCAAGCTCCACATGTTTTGAAACAGGGCATTGTAGTTTCTCTGAATTTGCTGTATTGAAATGCAGTCTCCAGACAGACACCATGAACAGCTGACATCTCCCTGCATATTGTCCAATTTGATTGTATTTATTATTTTTTGCTTTTATGCTGACAACATGCATCTTAGATATATGTTATTTTCTGGAGGACTGTATTCAGGCATAAAATTAATGGAGATGGCTTTCAAAGTAGTAATGCTTCCCGTTATTGCATCTTATTTGGCATTTTTAAACAACACTTGCAAAGTGAAGAAATGCTGTGCTGATGAAAAGGGTTTCTCATATCTGCAATCAGCCATCAGGGTATGGCAGGAAGGAGCCAGCTGGGTGTGCAAGCACATCTATGATCTCTCTTGGATTTGAAAACCAGGGTACCCAAAGGTCTGTCAACTCCACTGTTGTTGTTTGTTAGCATGTATAAATAGCCTAGCTCAGCAATGGCTAGCTTTTCAGGCTGTGGGAGCCACCTGTCAAAATCTTTGTGCTTGAGAGCTGCTAGGTGCAGACTATGTTTGCCGAAGAATGAAGGAAATGGGGACCTGCAGCAGGTGACTTTAGGGGAGATGAGAGATGTTCCTCAGGGCTCCAAGCACTCAGAGTTGCGATTAGTGTGGGCCTTCAGCAGCATCCCAGAATAATGTGGTTCCTAACCTCTAGTATTCTTGCAGGTTTGTCTTTTCCCCACATTGGGTGATTCAGCTTACCCTGGCTCAGTGCAGTGTGGCTGTCAGTTGTAGATGCCATCTTGGCATGGGAGCCACACTTGAACTGTTTGGGAGGTGCACCGTAGCTGCATGTTGGCCTATTCCTGAGCTAGCTGCAGCCAAATGAAGATCATGGCCATTTAATAAAGACAAGTTCCTTGGCCCGAAGAGCTATAGGTAATCACTAGCTGTAAAGAGTAGAATAAATGCAGCGTGCTTGAGCCAAGTGTGTCTTCTTTGCTCTCATGGCTAAATTTCTGCTTATTTTGGAGAAACAGGTCTTGTTCGCTTGCTCAGGCTGACATACCAGGTTTGACAGAGGCTCCTGACATCTGTGTTTGTCCAGCTGTGCAAGTGTTGCAGCAGACATCAGAAAGTGGATCCTAGTTAACAAAGAGGAGCAAGAGAGAAAACTTTACAGGTGAAAAGAGTTGTTGAGTATCAGCCAGGAGAGAAACTAAGGGGTAAAGGGCACTGCATTAAGTTACACTGTAGGGATGCTAAATGTTCATAAAAGGCTGTACAAAACATGGCTTTTCTGTGCTCTTTTCATAACTATTAAGAACAACAAGAGGGTGGCTTAGCTTCCTTGTGTTTCCTGGTTTAGGGGGGTATCTGCAATAAGAATGCCAGAAGTTGCTGATAGTCAGATGGTGATAACTGTTGACCACCTTATCCTACTGTATAAGTGAAGCCATTTGATGTAACTAATCGTGACCTGATTCAAAAGCTTTTCTTGTTTGAGGTGATTCATTATTCTTTCATTTGAGACTTTCCAGAGACCTATGGACTTCAGGAAATGTACCTAAGGGATTGTTTTGATTTGCTTGGGCTGTGTGGCTGGATGTGAAGGTCCATGGGAATTTAAAAAAAAAATAAATCAAGGAATGGAACAGAATGAACCATAGATTTAGCCTCCTCAAATGTCCCAGAGAGTGTCAGGTGGTGTCCAGAGCGTATATTTTTTGCAGTTCAGAACAGAAGGAGATGCTGCCATTGCAACAAATGGATAACAAGAGTGAAAACTGTTTTAAATGTTTGTTTTGGGAACAAATCTTGAAAATTAATAGTCTTATCTTAAATTCATAGCTATGTTTTAGAGTTAGGTAAACTCAGTTAAGGTAATAAAAATAAGACCTCATTCTTTAATTCTTTATTTCATTCTTTAAGTATATGACTATCTTTTGGAGAGGTTTCATTTGTCTCCTTCATGTTGCTTCTTTCACCCTATTGTATCCCATAGGATTTTTCCACAAGGGAATGGTAAGGTTCACACCTCTGCTTTCTGATGGTTCCTTGCTTTAACAAGCAATTACGTTAATGTTGCCTCAGAGATGGAGGGGACCAAGGCGGGCAATGCAAAATTGTGTGAAAAATAGTCCAGTGAATAGGAGTCTAAAAGCATTTGTATGTGTCTTTGGGTGGTGTGTAGATCGAAGTCCCACCTTTGCATATTAAGATGCCTTAGTCATCTTGTTTCATGGAGCTCATTTGTCTTTTGTGAACCAGCCTTCTGGCTGGTCCATTTGTTGTGTCTCTTAATTGCTCCATCAATGACCTTTCTGTGGGGGCGGGGATATCATCAGACGGGGAACCTTTAGGATTTATTAATTTTTTGTTTGCCAAGAAAGCTCTGAGACTAATTGCCAAGACTTCCCAGAAGATACTAGTTTACAAATTTTAATGACACTTATGATTTATTAATGTGCTTCCCTCTGCATCTGCTCATCTCTATTCCTTGGTGGAATTTCTGCTGAATTGGAGGGAATTAATAAAAACAGAACTGCAGATTGTAATGGTGTTTTAAATAGGCTGTTAATTAAAAACTTTTACCCATATTCAGAGTCCTTTATTCGTATCTGTGATTCTCTGAAGACAGACGCAAGTCTTGGCTTTGACTGTGTTCTGCCTCAGAATCTCGATTTGGTAGGGCGTTGCATGTCAGTCCATGGTGACGGCACAGAGATGCCACAGAATTGTGAGACTGACAAAAAAATGTTCCAAAAATCAGTTTTGCTGGTATCAAAAATAGATTTGTTGAATTGAACAGGGATCTTATATTACAAACACTTGGACAGACACAACTTACATGTTCAGGATGTCAGTTGGGAGCTAATATGACATGGTGTGTAGCTAGATCTACTTGAACAAACTTTAATGCGTGACCGAAATTAAATAACCAAAACTTGAGAAGGACCTGGGGGTACTTGATGGATGAAAAGCTGGACATGAGCCAACAATGTGCACTGGCAACCCAGAAGGCCAGCTGTATCCTGGGCTGCATCACAAGCAGCGTGGCCAGCAGCTTGTGGGAGGGGATTCTGCCCCTCAGGTCCACACTGGTGAGAGCCCACCTGGAGTCCTGCATCCGGCGCTGGAGCCCTCAGCACAGGAAAGACATGGAGCTGTTGGAGCGGTTCCAGAGGAGGGCCACAAAAATGATCCGAGGGATGGAACACCTCTCCTGTGAGGACAGGCTGAGAGAGTTGGGATTGCTCAGCCTGGAGAAGAGAAGGCACCAGGGAGACCTTACAGCAGCCTTCCAGTACTTAAAGGGGGCCTATAGGAAAGATGGGGATGATCTTTTTAGCAAGGCCTGTTGTGACAGGACAAGGAGTAATGGCTTTAAACTAAGGGAGGATAGATTTAGACTGGATATAAGGAAGAAACCAAGACAACGCTCCGATAACATTTAATAAATTACAGGTCTAGTGTAACAGCTGTGGATGCTATCAGAGCCCAGCAACACGGGAGAATGGTGGTTGAAGGCGTGCACACGTTCGCTCCCAGCAGGGAAGCTCTCCCTCCAGGGTACCCAGATGCTGGGGTCACTCACTCGAAGGGGGTGAGGGCTCACTCCAGGATATCCAGAAGAAATAACCGCTCACCGAAAGAGGGTGAGGGCACTCAATCCCGGGGAGTTTCCTCCGCGAACGTCTCAACGCATGGGGAGAGTCCCTGATCACAGGCCTGCTGCTTCCAAGAACCATCTCAGGGCATTTCTGGCGAGGGTCCCTTTTATAGCCCTGTTGGGTCTGAACTGACATCGTTTCCAGCCACTGGTCCAGAAGTTTCTCTCAGCCGAGGCACCTCATTGGCTGGGACCCGCCTGCTGACCGAGGGGTCCCGCCTTTCCCTTTCCCGCCACGTGACCGGGTCACGGTGTCCCAGCGGGGTGCGCTGGTCGGTGCCGGGCCAGAGGCGCCATAGAGGTGGCGGCAGCCGTGCTGAGAAGCCCTGGTTCTTACCGAGGCGGGTGCACCTGCTGCAAGAGGTTCACATTTACGCACGCATGTAACTCACTCTTCAACATGTGCTACACATCCCTGCTCTGTGCTTCGTCCGCAGATCTTCTGCAGCTTGAAAGTGGGGCTGCTTTGGCGAAGGTGTTGACCTCCAGACGTGTGGCTGTGGGAGGACTGGGCTGGTCACTGATGATGGATGCTGCAGATATCTTTGTGTGAAGAATGTGTTCATTAAATAAGTCGAGAAAGGTCATGTGATTGTACATCAGTTTTGATCTCAGAGATAGCTGGGTTATTGGGATGTTCCTGCTAATAAGTAGGCCTGGCAATTTTTGGAAACATCTTGTTTTCTGGTTGGAGACAAGGAGGCAAGAAGAAAAGGCAATTTAGCAAATTCCAAACTTTCTGAGGGAATGTTCTTAGGACAAGGGTGGAATTCCAGATAAAAGATAGAGAGGACAAAAGTGAGTTCTGTTTTGTTTTCATTTTCTGTTGTTCAGGTAAGAGCACCAATCAGCCATCTCTCTTTTCGTCTCTCCCTCAGAAGTGTTGAATTATTTATACATTGCAAAAGAGCTCCAACAGGAGAGACTGAGAATCTCTCCAGGGAGAGACTGATACTAATCTTATGTGTGGAAGATACAAGTTCGAGCTCTTGCTCTGGATAAGTATAAAGGGAAGTGCTTTTTTATTCCGCAAGTAATTAAATTGTGTAACTCACTGCTACAGGATCTTGTGAGGCAGAAATAGTAAAAGCGTAAATGGATTTCAAAATGGGATTCAATGAATTAATAGAGGATATTTCTGCTGGTGGCTGTTAAACGTGATAGCATGGCAGTAGCCTATGGCTTACATTAATTATTTTATGATATGACGTTCAAGGAACAGACAGGTCTACAGCTTTTGGATCAGTGTTGCAGAAACATCATCCAGTTTTTTGTTACCTTTTCTTTAGCAATGAGCTATTCATGCTTTAGGCGTTCTAATGGAATAGCTAGGATTATGCTGGAGACATGATATGCCACAGTATTTTGGTGGTTTTGGGGTTTGGAGACCTGCAAGTCAAGGGAGCTGGGGGGGACACTATGGGAAGAATCATGCTGTCTTTTATCTCTGCTTTATACTTTCCCCAGAATATTCCATGACAGATTAGCAAGCAATACAAATTTTTGATCTGACTTACTGTGGCTGTCTTATTCAGCCAAGGGATTTGAGTCTTCTACACCACAGGTAGATTCTCCATCCATTGCCCAGCTGGTGGCTATCTTGGATGCTATCAGATTTTCTTAGTAAAGCTAGTTTATTGGACTAAAAGTATGCTTTTTAGTTTAAAAACAAACAACAGAAAACAAAAAAACCCAGACTGTCTTCAACGTAGTTTAATTTTCCAGCCAGTCCTTTCAGGCACGCAGCTGAGTTTGATCACCCTGACAACGGAAACTTAAACCTGTCCAGATCTCTAATCTTTCCATTCCAGAGAACTAAATCATGGAATGGGAAATTTAGGGAATTGAATGCCGAAAGATGTTTCTTGTGTTGATACAGTCATGAGGATCTCAATGTGAATTAATAAAATCTGTTAGGTTGGGGGGGGAGGTGTTTTAGGGAGCTGGAAGAATATGCTTGTCCTTGCTTTTACAGCTTGTATATGCTGTATTTAATAAAGTCTTACTGTCCTTGTTAATCAGTTTCTTTGATTATGAACTCCTCAAGAAGGGAGACATGTTGTCTCACCAGAAATGAATTCTGAGCTCAGGTCTTGTTTCTTTTTAATGCTGGGGCTTTGGTGGAGAAGGGCAGATGAAGCTTTGCCAAAAGGGAATGTGTATTTGAAGCATCACAGTCCCTATGAAGTCATCTTGTTGGGGATGGCAGGTAAAGCATATTTGTAGTGCTTTGCTTGCTGGTTTAGAAAAGTAGCAAGGCAGCGTTCAGGAGGGATTTTGTAGCTAAGAACCTGCTGTTGCAGATCCTGTGGGTGTTGTGACTTGCTGCATCAGCAGAGCTGCATCTGCTAAGAGGAATTGGCTATTGCATCTCTTCTTTATCATTTGGAGCAGCAATTCCATTGCTCTCATTAGAGAGCTGCTCCTTTTGTTGAGTTATCTCATCTTGCATTCTAATTAAATTTGGATGCCGACTGCAAAACTTTTTGCAGGAAGCCACACTTAAAGATGAATTTGTTTTGGCCTTACTACTGTCTTTTTCTGGTCGCTCTTTACTGTGCAGAGGAGTTTTGTAGGCACAGATTAGTAGCGGGATGCATTCAACGTGGAGAAGTGCCAATATTAATGAAAACCAGACATTAAATTCACTTATAAGTATGCAGATACATAATTGCAAAATAAGAACTTTCATAATAAATTATGTAAGAAATTTCATACTAGATCAGATCTAGGAGGACATGGAGAGCCCAAAAAGAGATTCCCAGAAAAGAATATGATGAAAACCTTACAAAATTATGTGGTGTGGATAGGCTCTCTACTAAAGCATGTGGGTGGAGCATTCTCTCACGTGAGGAAAGGCTGAGAGAGCCAGGACTGTTTAGCCTTGAGAAGAGAAGGTGCAAGGGGAGGATCTCATCAGTGTGTGCAAATACCTGAAGGGAGGGTGGAAAGAAGACAGAGCCAGGCTCTTTTCAGTGGTGCCCAGTGACAGGACAAGTGACAATGAATAGGCACAAACTGAAACTCAGGATGTTCCCTCTGAATATCAGGAAACCTTTTTTACTGTGCAGGTGGCTGACCACTGGCACCGGTTGCCCAGAGAGGTTGTGGAGTTTCCGTCCTTGAAGATACTCAAAAGCCATCCAGATTGGTCCTTGCAACTGGCTCTAGATGGCCCTGCTTGAGCAGGGGGTTTGACCAGATGAGATCCAGAGGTTTCTTCTAACCTCAACCATTCTGTGATTTTGTGAAGAATAAAGGAGCATTGGCAAAGGTTCAGAACAAGTAGAAGAATCTGGTTCATAGGACAACATGTAGTTAACTTCTGGATCTCCTTGCTGGAGCATCTTTTGGGAGGTGAAGATCCTAGAAGCAAAAAAGAAAAGAAATCTGTCAAGGATCAGATTACGTGCAAAGACTGTAACCAGACAGATAAAGTGGCACTGCCACTTACTCTCCAGGCAGTCAGGGCTGGATCAGGAGCCAACAGGTTCTTGCACAGAGCAGTTTCTGTGTTGGTGCCACCTCATGGCTTGCTGCGTGATGCGATTCCCCTATCCATGCTAAACCTAGGCTTTATGTCAGCTTACATGATTTGTTTCTTTTTGAGTGAGCTGTTCTTTTGCTTTCTTTCCCCTCTCCCTCCTCTCTCGACTTTTCTTTCCAATTAGGCTTGGGACCAAGTCATATAAATCTTTGATGCTTTGTACAGTGTACAGTGTACTAGAATTTAGTACTTTAACATGGGTTGTGTCTGTTTATATTGGTGTTTTATTATGTTGTGGGTTGTTCCCCCCCCCCCAAATGCACTGCCTTTTTATAATGGCTATAAATAATCTGAAGGATAGAGAAGTATTGTTAAAAAATGTGTAAGAAATCCTCCCATCTGTCTTTTAGTCTGGTCTATCTCTCTCATTATTTCTGTGGTACATTCATTAGGCTTCTAATGAAGTTAATAAGTGTGCAGTATCAAGTGGTCACTTCTCCAAATAATATTTACAGAGGGCTACATTCCCCCAGCCTGGAAGGTAGCCTTTGATTTATTTACTTACAACATATTCTTCATCTGTAAAATCTGTCAGCCCTTTCTTGTACAATATATGCCTGACCAAGTGAAAATGAAAGCTCCTGTAAACTACTGGGTCATGGGAAGCTAGTGCATTTTTACATGTAAAATTTCTGCCTCTCAATAAAAACTGTAAAAGGTTATTGAGGCCATTCTGTAACGAGATTATTAGGGCTTGTTTCTGAGTCTTTGATGGCCAGTTGCTTTAGAGAATTGCCTCTGTAAATGTTAGTAGTCGCTCATATCCAGTTATCCCAGGAGTTTGCTGTCTAGGTGCCTGAATGTAGCAACAGGCTATCTGCAGGAGCTGGGCATTCAGCATCCTGCAGAGCTGGTCAGGGATGCAATGTGGTGCTGTATTGGAAGAGCTGAGGGACATTACCCCATGATGAATCTAAGAGTATTGTATGGCATCTGTAACAGCACTGCTACATTTTCGTTTATGGATCTTGAGTCTAGCTCAGAGGATCTGCGAGGAAGATGGTAGTGGGAGACTGGTTACAGGAAGATGGCTGGGCTGTTAATACAACTATTACTGCCAAGCCTTGCCCCAAAGTCAAGTGGCAGTTTTGCCCTGGGGTGAGACGCGCACTGTGAACTTCCCTGAGTGAGTTCTGGCACGTTTAAGATGTGACGGTCTCCAGCTATATTTAGCTGCTGCCTTCTGTAGCTGGCTTCTTAGCAGAGTTAGCTGGGCTGAATGGATGTGTGCAGTTCAGCTGTGCACCTTCATAGCCCAGGGTCTTGGCACAGACTCACATGCCTTGAGTCTGAGTTCATACACTGTGCTGTGCAGGGGAGTGGGGCAGGCAAGCAATAAGCTGGGACTAGGACCAGCTATAATTACCAGTTTGTACAAGCCCTGGGAGGTTCAGAAGCCACCTGGGGAGACGTACAGAGAAACGAAGAGCAACCCGTCACTGGAACGTGGATTCAGGCATTATGGGAGTCTGAAGCTCACAAGGAGTAATCAGCCCCTTAGAAAGAGAAATGCACTTAGCGTCTGTCCTCTTGCACCTCTTTCTCTGAAATATTAGAAATTGTAATGGTGATTTGCTTTAAGCAGGAAACCTGGCTGTAAATTGTTGGTCCTGGATGGGGAAGAGCAAGCAGCAGGTTCGGAGCAGAAGTCAGGAACAGTGTGGGGAAGCGCAGTCTGCACATAGGGAATAGCTCCCAGAGCCTGGTGTGGTAGCAGGAGAATAATACAACCTCCATCAGCACCAAAGGATGTATGAGTTGCCTGAGGACTTGAGTAGACTATGACCCATTCAGGGGTCTCGCATAATTCAGGGATCACAGACTAGCTGTTGACCTTGAGGTGCCCCAGTCACGGGTCTCTATAAAGCCAGTGTGTGGGAGGGCTTGTCCTTTCGTTGAGTAACTTGCAGCTGTAAGAGTGGCTGAGGAAAATCAAGGCAGTAAGATCGTCTGTTAAAATGTAAGGTTTCAGATATAATGTTATATTGCCGTTGAGTAGTTAAAGCTACAGAGTAAGCAGTGGACCATGGTACATCATTCAGTGTGCCTCTAGCAGAGTAGAGAATAAATGTCCCATGGAAGATTAAAATCCCATTGGTTCTATTATCTGTGACCAATAAAGGCAAAAGGGATGTCTATGCAGAATACAGAGTTAATGCAGCACATTTAGCTTTGTACCCACAAGTGTGCGGTTTCTATTTTGTATGAGGCATGGGAAACAAAGCAAGGCAAGCTGTGGGTTGTTTTCTGGAAGAGTATGTGGCAGTGGAGACTGCAGTGGACCATCTGCCTCTGAGGACTTGGGGCGTGGTCTGCACCGATGCTACCTCATCGTGGGGTCTGAGGGGTGTTAGTCACATGACCTGAGAAGTTCGTATTTTGTCCGTGGCATTTTAATGGTGATGAGCACGAGGCCGGCTGTGTAACAGGACATGGCCCTGTTGTGTGGTAGAAGATATAGAAGTCCATCTTTCCTCTTTGGAAGAGCTCCTTTTGCATAGTGGCAGTGCATGTGCTTTGTTTGGGGGACAGATGAGGGTGAAGTAGGCCATGGTCTAGCTTAGTTGTTTAGCTATACGTGATCCAAGCAGGGTGCATGCATCCTGGTGACTGCGGTTCGTCATGAAATATTCGCTATTTCATAGCCTATCAGAAGAATTGGAATTGTGACTGTGCAGATATGGGAATAGTGCTGTTCCTTGGTATGCAACAGCAGATATGTTCTTCTCATGTGTCTCTGCTAGCAGAGTGTCACGGGACATGGCAGTTTGCAAGCATGCCCACCTGGCAAATCAAGCAATTGATTTGGTACTTGCTCTGCTAGGAAGCTTTTGAGGCTTGCTTGGCAGTGGCATTGCTGAGTAGCTCAGGTCTCATGGAAAAGTGGGTTCTTGAATTCTCCAGTGCAGATGTTCCACCTTTCTATTGTTAAAGTCTTTGTATCACTTACAGGAAGTAAAGGTAAAATCCTTTGTTCCTAGGGCTTCTTTCTTGTGCTACCTTGATCTTGGCTTCAGTGGTGACTGTGTCCCCTCTCATCCTGTTTGACAAAAACCATTACAAATGCTGCAGCAGGCTGTGTTGCAAACTCTTATCTTTAAAAATGACATTCATAAAGGTTAATAATTGGAATGAGCTCTGGCAGTTACTAATAAGCACCGTTACACAATCAGCTCACATTCTGGCAGCATTAGGCATACTTAATCAGTCAATTATCATTGATCTCGGAAAGTGCTGCTCTAAAGTTAGCATAAGGTGCCTTTGTGAGTGGAGGGAGGAAAGCTGACAACACCACAGTGGTCAGGCTGCTGGGAACGTGTGGTTTGAGGGACTGTGTTGTGTACCTGATTGTGAGGGATGGATCTGAATTAGAAATCAGATAGTATAGACTCACCTTCAAACAGAGGCATTAATAGGTCCTGCCACTGTCTCTCCTTGCCATTTCAAACAGTAGGGGCGTTCAGGGAGAGAGTTGACTTTGGGGAAAAATGGGTTTAATGGCTTCAATGAATTTCAGTTAGCGTGATGACTTACAAGCTTTGCAAAGGATGGCTGGAGTGTAAGGTGTGTTTTTCCTTGTATTTATTTTTCCTCGTGTGATTAATAGTTCTCAAGGTATGGAAGTTGCACACAAGATGGGGAGGCACAGGAGTTCCCTTTGGAAGTGTTGCATAAAGTGGTCTTAATCTCATGAATCTGAATGTTATGACTGTTTTGTGCTCTCTCAGAAACTCAGAGGTGTGGAGACTTTGGTGTTTGTGCTGGCTGAAGAGTGCGGAGGGAGCAGGTCTGACAGCTGCACAGAATGGCTATGGTGTTCTAGTCAGTGTTTTGCTCTTCCCAACTGGAGTGTGGGAAGCACATGCATCTCTTCTACAACCATCTGTTGTTTGTGCCTGGTCAGGAAGGTGTGTAGTGATGTGTCACCCACGCAAGCAAGGATAGTAGCTACAGTTCAGTGTGTGAAGGAGATTTTCCAGATCTTTGTGTGGAAAATGAATGTGTGGAGCGGAGGTGATCAGGGCTGACGCATTGGTGTCTGCTCTTTGTTACTTCAGTTCTATAATTCTGTCTTTTGGCTGTTTTAAGATACGGTCTGCAATGCATGTAAGTTCACAAGGAATTACATACACTTGGACAGAATGGGAACATTGTCGATGACATGTTGGAATGTAAGGGGAGTTCAGCTTACTGTGAGAGTAAAGAAACTTGTGTAGGTGAAAGGACCAGGAAAACCCTGAGTTCTGCTTTATTCCCCTTTGGAATTTGGCCCAGGGCCTCTGTCTGTTTAGGACAAGGAAAAATGTATTGTTGTGGTTATTTTGGAGTGTGTTTTTAACCTTCCTCTCTCCTGCTGCTTATTCTCTGGAAATTTTTATTGTGGGCAAATGATCCAGAAAAAAAAAAAAAAAAGGTTAGAATCTTACAGGCTGGATGCTTCCCAAAAGCCTTTTTGTTTCTGTGAAACAGAAGTCTGAGAATACACTTCAGGGCTGGCTGAAGTCAAAAGTACATTGATTTCTTTCTGTATATCTGCCTTTGCTCTCCGTGAAAATCTGCAAGGGATCTTGGGAGTGGGCACGAGAGAAAAACATGCCAGAAAGTCAACTCTGGCTCCAGCTTTTGCAAGAAATTAGCCCAATGCAAAGGGTTTTGTTTAAAAGCTACTCTCCCGTGCATTGAATTCCAAAAGTAGTAGAAAATGAGTTCAAGCGCAAGCCATTCAGACACTTAAAAGTTCCTTGCCTACTATTAAATTTATCTGTAAAACTGTGCCCGCATACCAGGAAAAGGCTCAAAGGTTGTTGCTATGTGTACATACTTTAAGGATTAGTGCTCAATGATTTGTTGTTGTTGATGATACAAAGTGGAGGACTAAGCTTCACGTGAGCTGCAGATACTTAAATACTTCTCAGAAGGGTAAAGAAAGCTTGGTAAAAGAGGCGCGAGGAATTTGTGCATGGCTAGTGATTGCACAATGACAAGTTAACCTGGAGAGGGGACATACGTAGAGGTAACTGTTTAGACATAGGTCACTAATGGGGGATCCACATTCGGGCTGGGGGGTTGGGGGGGTGGGCTGGACAAGATGACCTCAAAAGGTCCCTTCCAATCCAAGCTATTCTATGATTCTAAGGAATTCAGAGTATTTCGAGGCATTTTCACAGACTTTGTGTCATGCCTTGTAAAAGTAAGAAATAGAAATAAGTCTTCATGTAGCAGGTACCTAGACCAAGAAACTCCCCTGAGCAAACTCTGGGGCAGCCCTGTGGAAATCTGTGCCTCAGGAGAAGCTGGTAAGAGCTGCTGCTAAGGCTGGGTGCCAAGGCAGAGCTTTGGCTTCTGGGCACAGATGCGATGCTACAGAGCTCGGGCAGGGATTTCTGCCCAAAGCCTCCAATAATGCATAACCTGTGTGGGGTCTTCTTGAGGTCATAGATATTCTTGAAGAAATGTGCCGGACTTAGGACTTGGAATTGGTAGGTAGCTCTGGCTTTCTGCTGTGTGACAAATGGTGCCTGCTCTGGTGGTAAATGACATCACCTGTGAAGTGTTCCTTGGTATGGCAACAAATACTATGGCAATATCTGTAAATGGAGTTAATTTTAGTAAAGAGGTGCCAGGCCACAATAGCTCAGTTAAGGAAAAAACAGTCGGGCACTTTGTTCTTAAAAGTCCTGTAAGTATAGGAATTTATACAGCTCAGCCATTTCTCTCTGACCCCCAATATCTATTCTGCAGTTAATGAGGAGTTTGCAGTTGCGTGGAGCCAGGTTTTTGGAAAAACATCCTTAAAGCTGAGCATGGATTTTTTGGTAAGGTGGGAAGTCTCAATTTTTTAAAAGGCTTTAGGTACATTCTAGACAGCCTTCTGAGCTAGGTGTCTCATTCTAGTTAGTCTTGCCTTTGCGAGGGAAACACTGAAGGCGTTTTCTTAACCATATTTCTCTGGTGCAGTAATAGGAGAACCTCACCGCAATTTCCTTGGGAGGAGCAGCACAACAGGCTTTGTATTAGAAGCTGACTATGGAAGGAGTCGAGAAGTTGAATAATTTTGGCTTGAGTGCATTCAGCACATTTTTGCATCTTGTGATCTATCCTACCCTGTCTTGAAATGTCCCCATTAGACTATTATGTAAATGGGATAGTGAAGCTAGCATGGAAACTGGACAACGTGCAATAACAAGTGTTAACTGGAGACTGAGGCCATGCTCTCTGCAGTGCCTTAGTTCCAATCAAGATCACATCAAAAAGCAAAATATTGCACTGCGGATGTGCAGTTTGATAGGTTGTATGGGTCTGATGGCTTGAGAACATGAAAAATTGTGATCTCAACTCATTGACCTCCTCTCCAACTAATGACACAATAGAGACTGCAGAGGGCAAAAATCAAAAATTGACGTTGAAGCAATGCTAGAAACATGCAAGTGCTATCAGAGCAACTGTGTTCAAGGCAACAATGTGCTGGTTAAATGGCTGGTGGGAAAAGTAAGATGATGTGTTTGAGATATGAATGATCTTGAGTAGTTCAGAATCTAGCTTTTCTTTCTTGAAGAGTCTTGAAGCTGTGGCCAAATCGCTGTTTAAACCAAAATACTGTTGTGTTTGTAAAGCTAGGCAATGGAAGATTTTTTAGACATAATACTAGAGAAAGTGGTGAATGCAGGCAAGGAGACCTTGAGAGTGATTTCTTTAGCTCATGGTGCTAGGGTGAGAAGGATCATGCTAAAAAGAGAGCCCTTGTATGACCTGGTTGACTGGAACAGACTGTTGCTTTTCTTTTCAATAGTCACCCTGCTTCATGGAGTAAAAATATCAAGTGATTATTTACTTGCATGCAGAGTCGGTTAGTAACATGGTAAGATAACTTTAGAAAAGGAGTTTTCTGACATCAGAGCCTTCCTTGGAGCAGATACTTTTTGAAAATAATGGGTTACACTCTTGGTGTAATCCTAAATAAAAGTTTGTCTAGAAGCAGCTATGTGGATAAGCTGTGAAGTTGTAGCTGTGTCACTGGTGACTCATTTACGTGTAACTATTAAAACAATTCCTAGTTTCTAAAGGCAGGAGGAGCATCATGCTCAGACACTGTGCAAGATGATGGAGGAGAAGTAAATTGCTTGTCACAGATACCAAGCAGAGATTAATTCCTTAGACTAATACCTGCTTGATCAAGAGAATACTCTTGGTGAAACATCCCATCTTGATTGAAAAATTAGCAGTGATGAAGAATTCACCTCAGCCATTAGTACAGTCTGCCTGGAACAATTGCCCTTCCTGTTTAAAAAACCCCCAACACTCAAAGTAGTACAAAATACCCTCTTATCCATACTTGTCTAACCTTAGTTTACCAGATTTCAGCTCTTGTGCTTTTGTGGACCAGGTGTAAAGGCCTTTCTACTTCCCCAAGCAGGTACTCACACCTTGATTAAACACCAGAACTTTTTTGGAAGGCAGTAGGTTTTCCCACTCTGTAGTGATTCATGTTTGGGTGATTCTTCTCACATGACACCAAATTCAGTGTCCTCAAAATTCTTGTGTTCCTATTTATAATGTGGGAAAGGAAGTCTCAAGAGGGTGCTCTTCACAGAAGTGTAGCTCTGCACATCCTCAGATTTAAAGATTTAGAGTGCAGAGAAGAAGTTTTGATAATAATCTAGTCATGGAATGCAGGCCAGAGAATTTACTCAATAATTTCTACATTGAGTCCACAGTGTAGTTTGAAGTATTGCTTGTTGGCTGGAAACATATTTGGTTTTTACTAATACTTATAGTCTTTCAATTATGTGATCTGTTTTGCATTGCTGCTAGAACTGCATTTCATTTTTGATGCTGTAGCAAATGGACCCTGGGCTGAGTTGGCCAAATTCAGTGACGCTGAAAAACAGGCTGATTTGCTGCATGTCTGAGAGCCTCAGCACCTGTGAAATTTAAAATTGCAGCCATGATTTCCCGATAATGAAAATCAAGCCTTGGAGCTCTTTTGTTCCTCACTTTCCCTTTCATGGCATTACAATTATTTGTAAAAAGACCTGAGAGCATAAAATTCAGGGGGGTAAAATAAAGCACTAGCTCATTCACACAGATATCTTTTTTTTTTTTTTTCTGAGCTGCTTTTTTTGTCTTTAAAGGACCCTTGAAAGCAAGGTGTTTTCCTTTTCAAGACTGAGGATTGAGAAGGTTTTGTTTCCTTTTCACCTCTTTCCTGGCTGAGGAGTGTCTCCCTGGATGAGTGCAGACTGACTGAAACTCTCTGGGTATGTATGGAGCTGGTTGGTGCCTGAGGGAAAGGAGAATCTTTACCTGAGCACAGTGCTGCTGTAAAATAGCTTATTAAGCTTCCGTCTTGCAGATAACTCAGATGCAACCAGTCCCAAAGGTGAACAGAGGAGCCAAGGTTCACCTGCACTGATCAGTATAGATGCATCCATTTGTTGTTATTGCTGTGGCACCTGCTGGCCTCTGTACTATGTGGGCGCAGCCTTCACCAGGCTTAGCATCACCTGGGAGCTGTTATTGGACTGCAAATAGTGCTGAGTGGCCCCAGCTCCTCATCACCAGCTGGGAGTGAAGGTGCTTAGTACATTGAATGACAGGTGCTCAGGACACTGTGTCGGCATTGCAGTAAGAAGATCCTGTTTGCCTTGGCAAGGACAAGGGCAGAGGTAGGGTTAAAGGCACTGTACTGCTCATGAAAATAGGGTGAGGTGCCCAGCTCCTGATTTGATTGCTTCTCCTGCAAAAATTCCTCTTGGCTCTGGCACAAGGGGAACAAAATGAAAATGTGCAAATTCCATGACTCTGTTCCTCAGTTGTGGGCTGAAATAGGAGACGGTGAACTGTTGATTCATGTTGGAGGATTTTGTTTGCTATGGATGTAAGAGCAGGGGGGTACAGATAAAGCATGCAGCTTTTCTCCAGCAGGAACTGAAATACTGTTTTGCAAAGGCATGATCTTGGCTGGTCTGACTGTTCTGGCACAAAAAAAAATGGCTCTACATTTTGGAACTACTGGCTTCCTCACCTGCAAATAACTCTTTGCCCTTTGTACAGATGTTTTAATTTCTCTTCCTGGACTAGAATATTTTATTTCAGCTTCACAACTGTGTTATTTACTTCTCTAATGTATTTTCAGGTGCAGTAGTAGGACGCACACTACACAAAATAAGGCACAGTTTATATTTGTACTGGATTGCACATCTCCATGCATTAAGGAGAAAAAAGCTGTCTTTGATTCCCTACCATTAAATACTTGTTATGTTGTTTATAGGGTTTTAAAATCAAAATCTCATCTAGTCATTTCAGCACTAGTCGCTTTCTACCTTTCTGCCTCTTGGTAGAGCATTTACAAGTGTTTATATTGGTTTTTTTTCTGCCTGGCAACATTTGTTGAAAGTAGTTTAGGAAAAAAAAATTGGTTTACCGTCATAAACCTAAAGCTGCAGCAAGTCTTAATAACCTTTAGCTATCCTTCCTCACAGTTCTCTTTAGAAAGAGCTATCTGATGTGATAAAAATGAAGATCTGGTGCTGTGAAATCTCTGTTTACATTCTGCAGACATGGCTTCATTCATGAGAGTCTTTTCTTATGAAGCAGATTGTGAGATGTCCTTCCCTTCCAACTGCTTTGCTGATATAATAGAAGTGATTCTGTGGTGTCTGTAGCTGATTGCTGTGGCAAGCGAGCTTTGGGCCTGGTGTGTCTGATACTGTGTTTAAGGGAGGGCCCAAATGAGAGGCCATTTTGACAAATTACTCTGCAAATAATAGCCTCCTGCCTGCATGTTTCAGCTCTCTTTTTGCTGCATAGGTCTAATGTGACTGATTACGTTTTGTTGCATTTCAGCAATGAGGTTTCTGTCACTTTCTTTGGGAGCCAGTTCCATGGCTTAAGTGCCAGAGCTAACCTGAACTTGGATTTTCTATCTGACAAGAAAGTGAAGTTTCAATTTCTTTGTCCATCTAGACATCTTGATGAAGTATCTCCAGTGAGTACTAGTGAAGATTCTGCAAGTTGCAGGATTTTACGGACATTTGACCTAAAATTTCCTTTCTCTGGTCCCAATTTTTGCATCCATTTTGAAGAGTCAAATAGGATTTTTTTTTTCTTTTCCTGGATGAATCCAGAGAAATTGGATCAAACTTCTAGACCTTTCACATTCTGATGATTATTATATAGCCTTCCAGTCCTTGCTTTGCAAAATTGTGTACCTAATTATTTTAATCTTACCTGCAAAGAATACACTTCACTCTGGAACACTTAATTCTTTTTATTCCATGAATTTTTCCCAATTTCTTGTTCCTCTGACTCAGATTTGTTTGTCTATGTATGGTTTTCTCAGTCCTATATATAGACGGATTTTAGGAACACAACTCCATCTTAATATTTTCCTACTTAGAAGATACAACAGTCAGGGTGATAGTGATTTTCATTAAACGGAAGCTTGCTTTCAATGTTTTTGGATTAGTTTGTGTTGAAAAAACAATAATTTAGAAGAAGAAGAAAAATGTCACAGGGTAGAGATGGTTTCAAATGCCTTTTTTGTAGACAAGATGTAGACAATGTTCTTCACATGATGCCATTTTACCAGAGGTCATGTATGAATGTGAGTCAGATGGAGTATTTATTGAATTGTGTAGCTTTTTTTTCTGTCTGTTGAAAACAAATACTGCGAATACGCATTTTTTTCTTGGCACCAATCTCTTACAACAGACTTGAGTCATGTTTCAGTCTTTAAGATCCTGTGAATCTTCCCCTGCCTCACAGCTGGACCAAGAGGTCAGCCTCTGTGGTGGGGTACAGGAGCTCAGAAGCTAGTACAGGTGCTTCCAGAATCTTCCAGTAGGGAGATATGGATGCTTTCCAGCAACTTGAAAATCTACCTTTAATGTGGAAAACTGTACATCCATCTGCTTCCACTGGATATTGAAGTTTGAAGCATGTTCACTGGAAATAGCTCTAAATGCCTCGTCCCTGGGCTCTTGCAGTTGATGCAGACTGAAGAGACTCTTCAGGTTGGGGGCAAAGCTCGGGAAAAAATCTGGTGTTTCTGTGGGTTTTTTTCTCATTGGCAAGTCAGAGATGGTACTGTTCACTCACTTGAGGAATGTGTAAGTTGTTGGGTTCAGACTATTGTGGAAATGGAACGTGTTGCATTATTAGTATAATCATCATAGGTGTCTTAAGGACAAAGCTTACCTGTACCTGTATTTTTCACAATACAAAGTTAAACATGAAGTCATTGAAAGCATTTGTTGTAATAAACCCCCAAAAGCCTCACTTCTGCTTTCAAACCCCAAGCTGGGTGCATGAAAGCTTTATTCTTTCAGTTAATGTCTGCAAGAATTTAATGCTGTCTTACCTGCCTGACTAACAGCTTTCAAAGGACAGCCTCTGGTTCTTTTGCAGATTGTCAACAGTAAAAGCTTTTTACATTTTTGATGTTCAGAGTTTATTGCTCAGTTGTGTGGTTGGTAGGGGGGTCACATGCAGCAGTTTCTGTAGTGAGATTGGAGGGAAGGTGCTGCTGAAAAAATTAGTCTTTCAAGAACAAGGTAAAATGGATTTTAGGTGAAAGATATTTAAAGAAATAGATGTAGGACAACTTAGAACATTTTGATTGAGATTGTCAAAGCTGCACATTTAAGCTGAAGATCGACTTTCTTTAAGTTTAACTGAACGTCTGTATTAGGTAGGGAGCTTTGAAAGTCTTTCCCTTTACACACATCCACTCCTGTTTTTCTGCACTGAGAATATTATCCACAAAAATACATCAAGCCTCCAAATTTTGAAGTAGAGTTTTTCACTGAGGGAGAAGGTAGCTAAATCCTTTGTTTATGGAATATAGTAGATGTTTGTCCTGTTCAGCTACATAATTGTGTTTATATAAATCAATTAATAAAATGAACATTCCTGTTCTGATATTCTCATTGGGACTCAGTATATTTTTTTGCATAGGAATATTTGATTAAAGCCGGTGTTGCCCAACCAAACATTCATGCTCACATCTTTCACACACTGAAAAATGACTGCTGGAGGCGGAATGCGTGTTTGCAAAATAGTAATAAGACTTACAGAGAATGATTGTTCTTATCTTTGGAGACCAACAGTTTCTTTAGAAGGATGATCTGTCACTGCCTGGGACCACAGTCAATCAGAAGGAAGGTTTCTGTATCTTGTTTTGTTGCCAAAGATCCTTCTCTGGATTCTAGTTCACCTGTTCTGCAACATGGTAGTTATCATGAATCAGGGCAACGTGCTTCTGTGAAAACGCCATTTAGCAAAGTTTTGAAAGAGCATCCATGGAGCAGGAGAGCTGGGGTGTACCAGCGTTGGGTGGCAAGCTTGGCGCTGCACTTCAGGAGCTGGGCTGCTGTGGGGCTTGGCACATGGTTGCAGGCCACCAGTCAGGTTGCATGCCATGCTGGGCATTATGTTTCCCTTCAGACTGCAGAGCTTTTAAATGGCTTTTAATCTGCAAACAGCTTCATCTTGGGAATGGAGCAGTGTGAGTGCAGAAGATTGAAGGTATCCTTGATTTGATCACCCCTTTGGCACATGCTTGTGCTTGGTGTCAGCTGTCTCTTGGCTGAGTGGATAAGCGAAGACTGCTGCAACGTGAGGAAGCTGTCAGGGTGTGGTGATAGTGGTTGCCTTTGCTGTGTTCCTCCAGTCCAGAGACACTGCAGCCAGCAGCGTGAGAAAATTGTACCTGGCACAGTGCCCCCTCTTGCTTCTGCATCAGTTTGTTCCTTTCTAGAAACAGTTTTTGTTCCAGCCAGGTGTAAGCTGCCACCAAACATGTTTTCACTTCTCTCAAAGGATATTATTTTAAAGGGCAAATAATGCTCAGAGCAGGATTTTACTGTGCACTCCTTTTTTTCTGGTAACTAGCTGAGTACTTTTCTTATATTTTTGCTTTTCCTGCTTTTGCTATTCCCAAACTTTACACTGCTATGAAAACTCCCAAGTGGCTTTTGCCCAGACACATACAGGTGAGCTTTTAAATGTGAATTTCTTGGTAGATAAATGAGGATTGGTTGCTGTATTTAATTATGCAGTCTTCTGTAATGTGTCTCCAACAAGCATTCATCTTGTGGATAGTAATTATTCTTAGCATGCCCGTCTGAGCAAGATTATGCTTTGGTAATTGGTTTTGAATCCTATATCCATTTTATTTTAAGCAGCACTCTCTTTAATACTTTCTATCAATGTTTGGGGGTTGAAGGTAGATTGAGCATGTGGCAGGAGCAAGGGAAGGGTTTCTCTCTCTCTTTGTTAGGATGCTGCTGAGCTGACATAGTAGAAGAGAAGGGTGGTTAATGGCGAGCACAGATGATAACAAATGAGGCTGCTGACTTGTTTGTTCTGCACACTGATGCACTGTGCATTGAGGCAGCCCAGGTGACGCTGTCAGCGGGCTGCTGGTGCAGGCCCTCATGCTGTTGCTAGCCCTGGAGTTGCAGTGGAAGTGGGAGACTCTCCTTCTGGTGATGCAGGGCCACACTGATGATACCACTGTTACTTGTCTGTGATGGAAGCGTGATGATTTCTCTTTGTGGCTTATGTATGAACCGATGGCCTGGCAGTGCTGGACAGCAGGTGGTCAAATAGCTCTTCATGCTTTTGAAATGGAAATTATGATTCTTCAGCTAAGTGCCTGTATTGAACAGATCTGAGTGTAACCTAGCAAATTGGTGGAGTTGTGGCTTTATTTTCCTTTTCGATGTTTATTTGGTCCTGTTGGTCACACTGGCTACTTTATGCAAATGAGCTCAGAAGATGCTCTCTGCAAAGATGAATTAGATATCTCCATGCTCAGCTCCTCTTTTTTCTTCTGTGGGGAAACTGAAGCAGAGGAGTTGACAGCAAAATGTTTTCAATATCCTACTGAGTGCTTCCAGCCGGAGGTAATAACTCAGGGCAAGGGGGAAGAGTCGATGCTCGTGGCCTGGTTTATGGCTTCTGGCAGAACCGTGTGTGGAAGCTCTTTGTATTGCCCTGCTGTTTTAGTAGATCCCCTCAAACTCAGTACGATGTAGCCCTTTGCCGTGCATTGTCTCCAACAGGTCTGGGTAACTCCAGAGATCTCTCCTTTGAAAGCCTGTCTGGTAACCTGCTTATCCTTCCCCAATCACCACAGTCCATTTGCTGAGCTTTGTGGAAGGACAGGGAACAGAGTACCGCTCATTCTCCCTAACCTCCTACCCTCTGACCTGTGCAGCATTTATGAAGGCAGTAGACTTGAAGAGTTCTTGTACTAGGGAAACATGGCATCCTCTTCTAGGGCATTCCGTAGAGCAGAGAGCATTGTGTCTACACAGCATAGGTAATAAACACAGCTCTTGGGAGCAACTGAAATCTCTATACAAAGACAGGTTTCTGAAATCCTCAGCTCAGCAACAAAATAAGTCTAGAAGACTAAGATAAACCCTTAATTCTCTGAAGGAAAAAGAGCTGCTTGCAGAGTACCCACACCTCTTAGTTCTTCTCCATGCACTCTGCTTCTGCCTGCTACCAGTAACTAGGATGTGTTCAGTCCAAGGCAGGTGTACCCTGAACTAGTTTTATAAAACCAGATGGATCCAAGTGACTAGTTTGAGATCCCTAGCTCCATCTGGAGTCTTAAAAACATGGCAGCTGTCACATGTTATTACAGATGAATGTTGAGGTGGTTTTTGTTTTGAGTGGCATGATGCATCTAGCTCCTGGCAGGAAATAAATAGCATTGTGCCAGTGAACTCTGCCATCCATGAAAGGTTACTCCTACTAGGGTTGATATTCCAATTGCAGAAAGGGATTTATAATTGTGCTTGCTTGTGGAACAGCAACAACAGCAACATTCCTATGAAAGGAGTGAGAAGGGTATTAAGACTTCATGTTTTCTGCTCAGGAGAGGTAAGATATGTACGTATTTGAGAACATGGATTTTGCTGCCCACTGTTAGAAATGAGGTCAGGAAACCCTGTGAGTAGAGACTTGAAATAGTCATATTACAATGCAGCATTTCAAAATCAGATTTTTAAAAGTGTGTTTGTTTGTTCATGTTTGTTTTGGTGTTTTTTTTGGTTTGTGCTGTTTCATTGTGTTGGTTTAGTGGGGTTTTTTTTGTTTGTTTCTTTGGTTTTTTTCTTCTGCTGGGAAGACCAATGTGATTTTCACTATTAGTAGCAGGGTTCTAAGTGAGTCCTTGAGCTACTGCAAGGCATGCCGTGTGTTGGCAGTCTCTGTGGAGAGAGGCCAAAGGCTTGCATAGACTGAGAAAGGATGATCCTGCCTGGAGAAGGCAAAACTGTGTTGCTGGAATTGGTTAAGAGAGTCTAGAAAGAATAAGAGAACTGTTGAGCTGTTTTGCCAGACCTGTTGGGCCCAGAGATATGGCTTGTCCTCCTGAGTTTGTTCAGCCTGATTTAGTTGTGGCTCTGCGGTGTAGCCAGAGTAGTAGGCTTAGATGAGCAAAGGGAGGAGGGCACTGTATTGTTGCCTGGGCCACTTTCCTCTTGATCATCTGTTTTTGGCCCACTGATAGCGCTTTGCTGTGTGACACTATATGGTGTAGGCACAGCTGAGAGGGTGGCTCAGATCTGGAAGTGATGGCTGGTAAGTGATGAAAGGGAAGGGACATTGCTGTTGAGGAAGTGTAACGCTGGTCTGACTGGGTACATGGGGCTGCTTTTGGGCATGTTGGACATCACTGGAAGTTTCTTTGTGTGCTGCAGGCTTCCTGATGATTATGGGTAAGTCAAAAAGTAATCAAGGCCACACATCCAGAAGATGTCATGGCTATTTAGTTATATAGTTGTCCCATTAGTTGCTTCTGTTGGTGATGAAAGCTG
>Ga0065711_1002848_pt1 | contig 33827 bp, 25 predicted proteins | sample Hoacrofraction12_FD_59098 | JGI IMG/M metagenome (GOLD analysis project Ga0065711, IMG submission 59098) | Hoatzin crop microbial communities from Cojedes, Venezuela - Epithelial fraction 12 v2 (version 2) | ecosystem: Host-associated > Birds > Digestive system > Esophagus > Crop | place...
TAATAAGTAACCTGTACTAGTATATAGTTGATACAATTAAAATATAAATTAAAAAAAGGAAACCTAGTTAAGTACACAGACAGCTCTTAGGAATGTCACCTGTTTGATTTACTGATAAGTCCTTAAAACCTGCTGAATTAGCCTGGCTTCTATGCTGTTATACCTCAACTTGTGTCTCTTCTTGGTGACAAGACCGTGTGTTGCTTTTTCCTTTCTCTGACTCTGACAGACACGTGTGATCCCCCGGACAGGCTGCAGTATGCGGAGCTCGAGGAGCGTTTCAGCATGATGTCGAGATTTCCTGTTGCAACCACGGTGTCGTACGTCTGCCGGCCGGGGTATATGCGAATCCCCGGAAGATCGTTAGATCGTACGTGTGGTGAAGACTTACAGTGGTCACCCACAGAGCAGTTCTGTACGGGTAATGTGAGCATGAGCTCTTTTGCTTTTTCCTTTTGATATTTAATGATTTTAGTTGTTTTCGAGTGTGAATTAGTATTTTGTAATATATTAAACAAAGCTTGAAAAATGCTAATGACTGTGAAAGGAAGATATGCCAAAGACGTAGTCTTTGTATATAACTGCAAAGATGTAGACTTTTTTTTTTTCTTTTCTTTCCCCCTCCCCATAGAGAGAAAGTGTAACCATCCAGGAGAATTAGAACATGGTTTTATTAACGTGACGGATCTTGCATTTGGTTCAACAGCTACTTTGTCTTGTGAAGGAGGGTAAGTATTTTGGTGAAGTGAATGAATCCTCTTTCATTTTCTGTGTTTAAACCAGATTTCAGCCAAACATCAGTTTTTCTTATGCAGATTTCATTCCAGTTCTGACTTGAAATGTTTCCTGAATTCTACCTGGAGCAAATGAAATTACAGTTAAATTTGATGTGATTCCCTGATTTTACTTGCTGTTTGCATTAACCAAGGCTTAAGCTTTTTAGTGAGATTCTGTAGAGCAAAAACTAGAGTATTACCTCTAATGACTTCTTTTAATGCTCCTGTGGCAGAGGGAATAAATATATGTATTCATCACCCTTCATTATTATATTGAACAGTAGCCCATCTGTCTGTACATAGCAAGTGAAGTCAGAAGCACTAACCTCTTGCAAGGTTTTTTCCTCCCTTTCCTTTTAACAGCTTATTTTTTAAATATTTGTAACTCTAGGGCATTAGTATTAGAGGGTACATATCTTAAAATGGCAAGACTTACATCAGTTCGTTTAGTGACATGTTATTTGCTTCTCTCTTGTTTTCAAAGTTGAGACTGTTAGCAAAATATAAAAAAATAAGATACTATTCTCATTACAACAAAAATTTGGTATGTCATGTCCCCATAATCACAGAACAGAATTGTAGAAACAAAGTTTCTGGCTGCTTGTTGAAGAAATGAGAGATTTCTAAAGTTTCACCTATTTAAAAATTTTTACCTGTCTAGATACAGATTACGTGGAACTAATGAAATTTCCTGTGTAATTAAAAATAAAGGTGTTGACTGGGACAGAGATCTTCCTTTCTGTGAAAGTAAGTAAATTACTGCCATGTTTAAGTTTATATAGAGATGGTGGTAGTTCATTTTAAAACAGCTGTGCCATAAACTTTCCAGTACAAGAAATGATGGTAAAATAGGACTGGTTTTTACTTTTATTTTTTTGGAACTAGTGGGGGTGTGCCTGAGCAGTGACTACTGAAAAATACCAGTTATTGTGGTAATTAGCTCCTCATACTAGTTAAAGTCAACTTCTTGAAACTGAGACTCCCTATAATAAATGACCATCAGTAACTCTCAGTTATAACCACAGTTTGTCTTAGAAGTAGCTATGTTTTGGATTTTAAATGAATTTACTTGAAAATCAAGGCTCACTGTTTCTGAGGTGAACAAGGTAACAGCAAAATTCTCTTGACTAATTTGTGTAATTTATTTCTAGGAGTTCCTTGTGAACCACCTCCACGTATAGCCAACGGGCGCTACACGGAAGCAGATAGCTACGTTTATCAAACATCCGTAACCTATACATGTGATGATGTGAAAAACGGCGAGGATCCCTTCTCGCTGATTGGCCCATCTACTATTTTCTGCACATATGATGCACACTCAAATGGAGTTTGGAGTGAACCACCTCCACAATGTAGAGGTTGTTGGGATTTTTAATATACTACTTTATTATAGCCTGTGTGACTCCCAAACTTAAAGATCTGTCCCTTTTTTTGGAAGGGTTGGGGGGAAATGGACTTCCCTGTAGAAAAGAAGTAACAGATCCTCTGGTACTAAATTTGATGCAGTTCCAGTGGAGGTCAGATCAGCTACATGATATTGATCAATTATGATACAGAATACAGCTAAAATTTAAGTTAAAACTTCGAAAATATGTGTATGAGCATGCTGTTGGTAGAAGTGACAAAGGCAAAGTGAAGGAACGGAGAGACCAGAAAGCCTGGGTAGCTGAAGAAAAATTGTGTAAGGAGCAAGAATGTGGGAGCTAGATTATGAATAGTAAAAAGGTAAGGAAGAACTCTAAACACAGCTACTATGCAAATGCGGAAATAAATGCAAAGCCCAGCAAGCACGAAGTCTCGCTCTGCAGCCGTAGGGAGAAATACCAGGTGGTTGCATGTTGTCATTTGAGCCCTAATCAATATCACTTTGTTTTCTGAAATTCTGCCGCTNTACAGGAGTNTGNCTTTTGGAAGGGGTATGTGATTATATCANTTATTACCGTTTCTTATTTGACTGTGTGCNGTTACAACTCAGTAGCTTAAAACAAGGACCTTCTGTACCTTGAANAGAATAGTTTTTTTACAAAGCACCTTCAAAACAGTTTGAGGAATCAGAGAGATGTAGAAGTAGTAAAAGGATGCTGTGTCTGTTGAAAGATGCTGTTAACAAACGTTTCAGAGCTGGTTTTCTTTTCCCTATTTCAGTGGTCAAATGTGATAACCCAAAAATAGAAAACGGAAGGAAAATAACTGGATTTGGACCTTCTTATAGCTATAAGAACTCAGTCATGTTTCAGTGTGATCCAGGCTATTTCATGATCGGACAGGATACAATTACCTGTGAAGCAAATAATGCCTGGTCTCCTTCAAAGCCAACTTGTGAAAAAAGTAAGCCTTTAAATAAGAATCTAACTTTTCTTGTGTGTTGAGAATGTTGTAAGTCTGTCCTAGCTATAATTTAAAATCATAACGCTGTAGTTGAAAATCAGAAACTAAGGACGTTGATACGGAGCCTCATCTATGGGCAACCATTTTAGGTGCTGGAGTGACTCAACTCCAAAGAGTTTTTGGATGAGAGTGAGTTGTGTTACAGACATGCGTACAGAAGCTGTGGCATGGACATACTGTGATGCTACTGCGTCGTCATAGCATCGTGGTGTTTGTTCTAGTGATTTCATGTGTAAATACAGGAGAAAAGATGTGCTTCTGAATTCTGATAGACAGGAATATGCACAATGAGGAATCCTATGGTGTCCCTCTAGAATAATCAAAACCATTATGTGTCTGTGTTCTCTTACGCAGCTCTTCAACTCTTACTTTCCGGGCATCTTGTATGGGGTGTATTATCTTGTTATGTTTTGACCAGACAGATTGTTAAGTCAGGACTAATTTGCAGGGCTGGGGAGGTTGCGGAGCACTTCCTGTAACCTTTCGCCTTCCTCTCTGTACTAGAGGGAATGTTGTAGAATACAGTGAGAGAATTTTTTACGTACATATTCTAATAATGAGTTCTCAAGAATGAGAACCACTTATGCAAAGAGTATGTTTGGGTGTTCCATTAATGAATGAGTCGATAAGGCACCGGGAAATGATTCTAGAGCTTACAAAAATAATTAACCAACAAACACAGATTTCTTAGCTGCCACATAATAAGATCGTATTACCTTAATGAATCACCACAGTGATGTTAAAATCTTTAAAGTCCTCTAAATTAAACTTTTATACTTAAAATTGTGGTAAACTACTCAGATATGCTGATCTATTTTCCTCATACAAAGGCAATATGTATTTGTGGAGTGAGTTAATGAATTATGAAATGTTTAAAGTTTGTTTTCACTAAACTTACTTTTAAATTCATGTATTAGTTACTGAAGCTGTATGTGGTGCCCCAAAGATCACAAATGGAGTAGTGATTCCGGCGAAATCGGTATATGAAGGAGGAGAGACTGTTCAGATAAAGTGCAGTGCTTACTGTACTTTTCCTGATGGCACTGAAGAGATGACAGTAACTTGTAAAGGACAGAATATATGGAATTTTTTACAGGACTGTACATGTGAGTAAACTCATAATTGGTAAAATCAAGGGCAAAGTGACAAGTTCTGTAATGTGCAGACCCTGAAAGTCAGAGGTCTGTCAGCAGGGCACTGACAGGTTAGGTTAGTAGGGTTGTGGGTGTCGTGGGGTGGAGCTTCAGCAACTGAGGAAAGTTTTTGGCAGAGTTGGGGTCCTTGTTCAGTCTTAATTTTGGTTATGGAAATTGGTAAAATTCAAAAGCCAGTGGGAAAGATCTGTTCTGTGTGTGTTTTCTGAAGATTGTTTCTTTGATGGTGGCAGACTTTGTTTCTGCCTCACTTTGCACTGTGATCACCTGTTATAATATAAACAGAGGCTGTCATTACTTTGATGCAACTGTTTGTCCTGATGAAGCTGAGATGTATTTCTGTTAACGTGTGTGAAGCATGTCCATCAGCAGCAGCAGTATCTGCAGCCTTGAGGAAGCCTTTGCATATGAAATGTCTTAAGAATTGGCTGAGCTTCTGACGCTCAAATGTAGGGACTTCTTGATGGCAACTTCTTGAATCTACTTCATGTACCAGCTCTGTTCCTGGACTTTATTTCCTTTTCTCCTCCCTCCCCTCCAGGTGGACCTATAAGTTCTGGTTTCACTCCAAAAATAAATCATGGTAGAGTAACTGATGGACAAAAACCGTCATATTCTGTCGGGGATTTTATTACAATTGAATGTTACGCAGGCTACACACTACATGGTGAAGCTCGTATTGAGTATGCTGGAGAAAACCGATGGATTCCTGGAGTGCCAACTTGCCAGCTGAGTAAGTATGAACTGCAAGAATTTCTACTAGAATGAAGCAGAATCTTGACTTCCAGGGGACATTGTTCTGTGTTCAGGAGAAACCATTTAATGCAGACTTTCTTCTTTATTTTGGCGTAAGAAAAGTAGATTTTGGTAAAATCCATTTAAAAGTAAGAGTACTTTAAGTTAAATAAATGTTATGCTGTAAATTGTCCTGCTGCAAGGATTGTGTTGACGAAGTGCTTGATCTATTTGAAAGAACTTGGTGAATGTATTTATAATAATGTTCAAAGAAGAAGCACGTTATGTTCGTCTTGTGATACTGATTCACTTTGTTTTTAGGTGCGTATATTACGGCCATCATCTGTGGTAAGTGTCTTACAAAACCTGAACAAGATACACAGTGGATTGTATTTTTTTTGTGGAATTGATATTCTGGTCGTCACCTGTGACTGCAGTAATATAACATGATTTTGGAGTTTTGGTTATTTTAAAAATGCTTGTCTACTAAAGCTTTATAGTTCAAGAAAAGCTAAGATTATTTAGCAATTATAGGTTAATTTCATGTAAAATGTGTATTTTTTTCATGTATGTGATGTGTCAGACTGCAAAGGCAATATTCCACAACTTGGTCACTTTCATAAACTCTTCAAAGCTTGGGTTTACTGGAAGCGTGGATAAATAACTGTGCCAGTGAACAAAAGTGCGTAGTCCATCTGCTGTCCTCGCATTTGTTACCCAGTCTTGTAAGCCTATGACTTTGTTAGAAACTTATAAAAAATAATGTTAGGTTGTTGATGTACCTGTTTTAGTGTTACTGAGCTGGTGAGGTTTTGCCATCTTGGTGGTCACTGTTGAGCTGAACCATCTTGAAGGGTCTCGAGTAAAGCATCAAATACATATTTGTGAAATAAGCCATGCAAACTTTAAGGATTTAGGGTTTTTTTTTGAGGGAGAGGGATTGTATAGGACTGTGGATGAAGACTGTTAATTTCTGCTAAAAAATTTTGAGGCTTTTTTGTGAGCTAGAGATGATCTGTATCAGTCTAAGGCTTTTTTTAATTCTTCCCAAAGTGATTGTGGCAGTTGTGCTGTTCCTGGCAGCCTTTTGGGTCTATAAGAAATTCTGTTCACAAAATGGGTGAGTAAGCCTACTTTGTTGTTGTTGTTGTTATTACTGCAAATTTCTAAATGACTGAGAAACAGCAATGCTAATGCGTATGTAAGTTTCTTGAGCTTTATCTGCCCTTTCTTTTTCAAATATCTGATTGTATGTGAGCTTACCACAGCAGCTGATGGGATGCTAAAATGCCTGACAACGTACTTGACTTTGTATCTGCTGTTCACATAAGCTGCTAATTAACACTTGCACTAATTTCAAGGAAGGAAAAACCCTGTTGTTGAGCTTGTATTTGGCATAGGTACCCTTGCTGAGGAAATTGCTGTTTGCATCTGTTCTAAAATATGTCAGTTTGCCCCTTAAAACCAGTGGCAGTGTTGGCTTGTGTGGGCTTGTGTTACTTTATTGCTTGGATACCCTCTGGCGTCACGAGGTCTCACAGGCTTTAAGAGCCGGAGTGGTTTATGTGAAGTGGAAGCCTTGGAGGTGAACTAAGGAGCTTCCTCTCTTCTACCCAAGATGTACCAATAGTAGTAGAGGGTAACTGGAGAACCACTGTGTTTTGTGTTACGGACCAGAAGCACCTTGAATAAAATAATATGGGCTTAGTTACAAGGAAAACATAAAAGAAAAAATTGGCCTGAACCATTTCTGTGCCTTTGAAAAAGCAAAGAGTCAGCTTTGCTGCTAGAATATTTAATGTGTGGATCCACTTCAGTTTTTTCTCCTGCAACACCAATGATTGGTGTCCCTATGATAAAGAGTTGCAAAATTAACTGTAAAATATTAGATGCACAAATAGTAGCATTCTTCTGGTTTTAATGAGATGTAGAGGGCCTTTTGAACTTTATCTTCAAAATAACTGATTGTTATGTGTTGTTTTTCATGGAGGGTAGCAGGAGATTTAAATGCCTCTCTGCATTGCTTCTTGCAGTGATGTCTTATTTTCTTGAAAAAAGCCTGTTGGACAAATAGTTTGTAACACGCAAAATACTGAAAATTCAGAGCAAGTTAGGTGGTACACGTAGAATGGTATGATAAGCATCTCATCATAACTGACTTACCATTTAACAAAATCTGTTGGACTTTATCTGGGGTACGTGAAGCAAAGGAAGGGATGCTATGAATAAAGCAAACCAGAGGAAATATTCCTGCGGTTCATGTTTGTAATGAAATACAGACAGTACTACTTGGGAGAACCTTGAAGCCAGATTATATCCAGTGAGGTTTTCGCCTTAGTATCTTCCGCATAGGCAGTGCAGTATCGTTGCAAGGGCCAGAGTGGCCCTGTAAGCAGAGTGGCTGCGTGCCTGTGTGCTGCTGAGTAATTCATTGCATTTTGAGCAATGGCTTTTCATCCATGACTTGGATAATCTGCAGTCTGGCTGGTCCAAATAAGAGTACACGGGAGTTAATAGTATTAGGGCAGCACTTTCTGCCCTCATCTGTGGAGAGACTTCTCAGGGTGTAGAGAGGAGGAGGGATCTGAAGCAACATCATCAAAAATCAGAAAATGTTATATTCCTGAAGCTTTTACAACATGAGAAGTCTTCTTGCGCCCAATGCTTTCCTCAAGCTTCCTTGCTGTGAACATCTGACTACTAAACCACTTTCTTGTCTGAAAACCCCGATCTAATCTGCTTTTATTAAGGCCTAGATCTCCCTGTTTAGTTTTCTGGGTTCCCGATGTAGCTGGGTCTTTGTGAGCTGTTGTGCTTCCAGCACCTCATACTTGCTGGGTTGTAGTCTTCACATTACAGCAAAAATCTTCTCTTGCCCTCTCTTTGTGTGTTTCATCTGCCAGTTCTATAGGACATTCAATTAGACCTTTTTCCCCTTCTGCTGTTCAGCTCGTATACAGTTGACGAGAGTTGCAAGGAAACATGTATTTTAAAAACTAATGTGCCAGCTGAGATGGAAGAAACTGCACAAATGAATTAATTGAATCTTAAAAAGGTATACACTTTCCACTTAATTTGGACTTTTGCAATGAAGCCTAAGTGTCTTTTTTTTTTTATTATGGTTTACTTAGAATTTCAGGAGAAGTGAAGTTCACAGCTAGTTAGATTCTACAGTTTCCTATAGGAAAGACTATGATAACCGTTCATTCATTTTGGGAGAATAGCATCTGTAGCAAAGAATTATTGTTCGCTGTCGTAAATGATCACTTCCAGTGATTGCATATCACATATCTTAGTTTTGGATTGTCTTTAAAGACTGAGTAACATATTTTTCTTTAAGATAGAAACTGTATACGTACTCAGTAGAATGTTTGCACCTGTTTCAGTAATGTGGAATGGATTCCAGTGTTGTGTTACTTTTGTTAGCTAATAGTATAATTCCCTGTTAATTAGAACACTGTTGGAGCTGGAAACCACCTTTGCTGCATGACTGGGACACTAGGGTTATGAAGGTAGTGTGCATCCCTTCAGAGAAAACCAGACTGCATCTCTTGCAGAATTACTGACTCATCTGTGTTTTCTGCTTTCCATAAGAAAAATAAAGTAAATGAAGGTGCAAACAAGGTCTTAGTTTTAAACCTTTTTATAAAAAGGTGATTTCTTTTTTTCAGATTCGGAGTTCTGTAGCCCTAAAAAAGGTCAAAATACAATTACTTGTTTGGAACTGATTTCCTGTCCTGTGCCTTAAACTAGTGCTTAGTCCAGTAGCCAGATGCATTTGATGATAGTTAGGATTGCTCCTGCACTTGTGTAGGCTCAAATTAACTCTTTCAAAAACCTAGCTCTTCAAACCTTGTTACAACAGAACAGATTTAAGACAGCACAGCTTAGTTTGACCATTCCTTGTCAGTGTTTCGTCACTTGTGCCTTTACAGTTAGAGTTTGCACTACAAATACTTTGTAAACTAGTACATTTGAGTCGCTTTTCTCCATTGCACAGATTCTGAGAAGGTAATGGTTGAAATGTTACATTTCTTATTCTAACTTAATGCAAAGGTCTTGAATTTATTTACTTTTGAAGAACAAGTGACTTTTCAATATTTTTGAGAAGTTTGAGATGGTATATAGGTGAAGATTAAGCTTGGAGTTTCTTCCAGAATATATGGATTAAGGAATATCGTCTTTACCTCTGAAGTAAGATGTTTCTAACTGAGATAAGATTATTTGTCTAGGTTAGTTGGCCTTATTTTTGGAGAGAGGAAAAAATCAAGAGATAGGATTGGAAATAAGAACTCTATTCTATTCTGTCTTTTGCACATGACAGTTACAAGAGAAATTAATGGTCTGGTGTGTGTACACACTATTAATGCCTGAGTTTTTCTTAATAGTATCTAGAACTCCCGAGAGACCTAGAGTAATAGTGCAGAGGTTTGGTATGGGTTTTTTTTCTGTAAAGCAAAGCAGGAATTATTCAAGAACTTGGAAACACATATATGTGGATGTAATTATGAATTTTAATCCTCATATGTTTATGTATTGTAAATTTGCTGTTAGTGGACTACAAAATCAAAATTCTCAAAACTAATATTCAGCTTCTGGTTATAAAATGTACTAAACAACATAGACTATTTAAAATAAATTAAGGGATGCTCCTGATGTAGCCTCCAAATTAGTTAGGAATCCTGTGACTGTTGTGTCTGTTTTCAGTTTTTGTTAATACTCGGGCATGGTCCGTTCATCATTTGAAACGATCCATTTGGATCAAATGCTGTTCTACTCCATGGGTCATTCTTAACAGTCTGGTGGATGGAATGAAGAAAAGTCTGCTCAGTCTAGCAGTGCTTAGTAAGAAGGGAACGTACAAGGATGATTTAATGATAAAACTAAGGATGTGCTTTTAGAATAAATGTAAAAACTATTTAAATGTAAAATCTCTGATTTGACTTGTTTTTTTGTTTGTAGGAAATGTGACAGCACTCCATATTCTGCCGAATATAAGACGTGTAAAGCATGAATGCCTTTTTGGGGAGTGGGAGGGGATTTGCAGTTGTATATACCTATCAGAAATGGAAAATGATTGCACTTGCATTGAGTTTCTATAGATCAATGTCTTGTACTGTGTCTGATACTACTGATTAATTGTAGTAGGAGATCATTAATAGGGTAAAAAGAAATTATATATGTATATCTCTGCGTTTCCTCATGGGCGACTCATATTGTCTTTTCTGTGTACATGAAATAGTCTCAAAGGCACATACCCGTAGCATGCAAGAGTGTCTCTGTCGGCGGGAGTACTGGACGTATCACTGTCATAGTGCCAGCTGCTGCTGCCTGCTGCCTTCAGTGCTACCTCTTTTCTTAGAAGACTATCCGATATTAGTTCTGCTCACTAAAATCCCATTCTCGTTCATTTTTGCGGTTTGAGGTGGTATAAGTGATTATGTTGTCTTTTGTATTCTGAAATGTTTTATTATAAATTTCCATAAAAGATTGGTGCCACTTAAGGCTATGTCTTTTTTAAACTATCAGAGTTTAGATCTTACATACACTACCTCTTTGTTTGCCAAAGTTGGTTTCTGTGTGTCTAATGAATTAAAATGTGCCTTTAAATTGGAGTTTCATAGCTTTTTTGATTGCCTTTAAGAAAGGAAAAAAGCCATATGTATTTCTGGCTCTTTGGTATAGTCCCAGAAAGACTATAAAAATGGGTTCATTGGAATGGAAAGCTGAAGGTTTCTATAGCAGAGGTATCTCCTGTCCTTTGAATTCGTTGGCCTGTTGTCAGAAGGTCCCTAATTAAAGGAACTGCTGAGGAATCAATGGTAGCTTTCTCACACAGTATGAATTCCTTAGGACGCTTGATTTTTATTGAGCCTTGATGTCAATTTCGGAGATAATTTTGTTGCTTTTCAGGATAGAAAGTGTGCTGTATGGATCTCCCTTACTTTTTTACTTGAAATCATATATTCCACGTATAGCGTTTCAAATCTCTGTATACAGACTGCGACGCTAAATCTAGCTCTGTAATGCTAGATTTAGCAGCAGATATCTGCTGAGAAACAGAAGCCTTTCCCTGTCTGACTCCTTTCTCTTTTCATGGTATGAAGACCAAACCAGCTTAGTGGCGGGAGTGGAGGAGTGGGTATGCTGGCGGTGGCGGTAGATGTGGTCTGTCTTTCGGTAGCTGCTTGCTTCATGAAGTGTTCTAGTCAAGACTGACTCCCGGAGCTCCCATCACAGCATTCGCCATGAATTAAGACTCGAATGTGCAGTGATAGCTATTGCTAATTCCTCATAAAACCCAAAAGCTTAATTAGGGCAGGTTTTGGCTTTGTGAATCTCTGAGTTGGCTATCAATGTACAGGCAGCTTATAAGAACCAATTTTCCCAGAAAAACCAAATTGCCTCACTTCAGACGGCTGAGGCAGCATTTAAACTATTCTTGCTTGTCTGCGGTAGACTGGCACTGCTCTCCACTGTTGTGAACAGATTGTGTGAATAACATAGAACTATTTAGGGCTTTATAGGGCTTTTTGGGACAATCCCAGCAGCTGCATTGTTGGAGTTCTGGCTGTTGAAAAGGGGGTTTGGCTACACAGAACGGCTTGCTGTTCATTGCCTAGCTGATACCTAGTTTGATAATTGTTTATAAACACTATAATAATATACTGGGAATTGAGTGTGTTGGTCACTAGCTAGACTGATTATGTATGGCATCTTCAATGTTTTAAAATACGGTGAAATGCACTTAATGCTAAAGTGAAATAACTGTAAATATGGCCTTATTTTTACACTTTTTTCTGGATGTAAAGACTAGTGATGACTTGTAATAATACAAATAAAAATGTTAAATTATTTAGTGGTAAGTGTTTGTCTTTCATTTGTCACGTGGTAAGCAGCTGTTTTCCCATTATTCTTAAGATGATTTTTCATGTACCAAACTTGCATTAGGTGGTAACTGTTGAGATTGAAGTTTGCAGTTTGTGCACAGGATTACTAAATGATAGTGTAGAGAATGTGTTTTATTTTGCTGAGCAGTCTCGTAGCCTTTTTGGTTTCCTTTGGAAGTGCAGAGAATTTCCCAGAATCTCCAGAACCTTACAGTGTTCACTCCTGAAAAACTTCGTAAAAGCTTGATGGAGAAGAGGCAGGTTGTTATTGTGTGGCTGTTCTGATGCAACACCGAGTCAAGAGCAAAGTCCAGAGAGCGTTCTGGCACTTTGCTCCAGTGTGTGACAGATGCCATCCTTAGGGAATAGAGCTTAGGCGTTTAAGTAAAATGTTAAGCAGAATGTGATTCTTTTTAATTGTATGAGGTTCACACTCAAAATGTATTTACTTTTCTTTGTGAAGACATGTGTGAGTCAACTGCCTTAGAATGAAGCCTTTCAGAGGGTGGAATAGAAAAATAACATGCCATATTTTTTTTATTAGTGGTTGTGGTAGTCAGAATCGGTTGGTGTGGACCGCAAATGATGACAGTGTGTAGACTACACAGGTTTACAGTCTGTGAAGTTTTGGGATTGCAGTGAGCAAGTAGCAACTACTAGGCAGCTACTAGGCAATTTGACTACACTACAAATTAATTTGTCCTAATTGTAATGAATTCTGCACCGCTTTTCTGAAACTCAGCCCCAGACGAATCACTTCATTTTAGAATCTGGAGCTGATAATTAAGTCATGAACACATGAACTTCATGCTATGAAAAAGGCTGAATGTAATAAAAATGTGTTGTTGCCATCTACTGGTAGAATAAGCTGTGTTCTCACAGTGGAAGTAACAAAACGTGGGTACGGTGTTACCTAGTTTAATACTATGTTAAGTAGCGTGAAGTGTCAGTGGTTGGTAGGTTTCGCGGTGTTACACTTAAAGTCAGTGTAAATGCTGACTCTGAGCATGGTTTGTACCGGGTGGTGCAGGTGCAGCTGGGGACTGAAATGAAGAGACTTGCAGCAGTTAGATCTTGTCCAGCAGGGAAACATGTAATCTGTCTACCTGAGACAGAGCCCAATACCAAGTAGCACACAATTTTATTTAAAAGAAAAAAAAAAAATCTGAGTAAATAACAGGTTAAGGCAAACAAATAGCACATGGAATAAAACTGGTCAGAAGGTTGAGTGGCTGTGCTCTCGCACATGGGCCCTGGCTTGCTTGAGTTGAAGAGTCTTAGTTAGGTGTTTGCACAGATGCTTCGCTTTCTCTTTAAGCATCCCTCCTAGTTGAACGTGATGCTGACTGTCCTCCTTTTGTGCAGGATGTTCAGCCTGTAGGTGTAAGTTCAGGTCAGAGAACAGAAAAGCATACCATACGTGTTTGTGAAGCAAGATGATGCTTTTGGTGGTGTTTATTTATAAGGACTTTGGGGGGGCGGGGGAATGACGTTTTCCATTACTGTTGCTTTTCCCCCTACATCATAACCGATTTCAAATGGTGCTAGACAAAAACTGAGACTCTGAACACCAAGAGAAATCGGTCAGCCTGTGTAAGAGACATTTTCCTGGCTCAGAGAAGAATCCTCTTGTAGATGACAGCTACACATTCTTTAAAGACGACTATTCAGTGGTCTGATCGAATGCTTCATCCAGGCAGCGATCATCTTTTCTGTGTATAACAACGTGTTTGACAATAGTGAGGTCAAGCAAAAACAGTTCAGCTTCATTTTAGTGGTTTGGGTGCAAGGGTATGGAAGTCTACTGAAACATTAATAGACGTTACCAGCAATAAACTTAAAAAAATGAATATAGAAAACGGAGTGGATTCTGTGTGTACCAGTGTGACATCATCGTGATTGCTGAAGGCACTTTTGTGTTTAGCTGCTGAGATCGAATCGTTGGAGAGAATTTCTTTCTGTGTTTGCAGAGCAAGTCTCTGGGAGCTATGGAATGATAATTCTATGGCAATAGAGTCCCCAAGCACAGACTGGAAATACAATTGCTTGAAGTTAGTAAAGTAAATGTTAGGATCCTAGTGATTGTATAAGAAAGGAAAGGTGTTCTGCCTGTCAAGGTGCAAGAAGTACTACGTTGGTTTTCATGCAATTTTCGGATCACTTTACTCTGGACAACTTTAACTCAATATCCATTGTTTATTAAGTAGAAATACATTTGAAGGAAGCTGTTCCTGTTGTGGCCCTAACTTGAGAGGGTGTATACAGTGGTTGTAGAAGTGTCTAGAAATCAGATGATGTTACAAAGTGGATGGCTGGCAAAAAAATAAGCATTGGATAAAGTGCTGTTTTAAGGAGTAGAGGCCGTCGGTGAAGTTAGCAGCTGCTTGATCTCCTCCCACGCTGTAATTCTTGCTCCTAGAACACTGATTTCAAATGGTGCTAGATACAAAGTGGGAAAATCTAAGCCACCATGTGAAACCAGCTTCCAGAGGAAGACACGTCTCATGCATGGCTGCAGGCTGAGAGAGAAAATCCTTCATCTCCAGCGCACCTAGAGAAAAATTTGTTTATTTAATTTTATTAGAAAGTAAGACAGTGAACTTTGGGGTAGTTATTGGCACTTTTTTCTTTTCAGCATCTTGTGAGTAGTTGAGGCTGATGTAGGAGAAATTAAATAGGTGATGAAGAAACCCATCACTCTGGCAGTGACTGTAACTTCCTTTCATAGCCAGGTGGAATATACTTACCAGCATGTAGCGTAGAGTATGCTGCTGGGGGGGGTGTGAGGAGTTTGTGCTCTACAGGAACACTTTTTTCATACCTTTGCAGGATAGAAACCTCATTCTGTCCGAGGCAGAGAGTGTTCTGGCTTTCCATCACTTACAGATCTCAGCAGCATCAGAGAAGCCAGGACGGGTCCTGTGCTTTTTGTGACAGGAAAAAGCAATGTGACTATCACGATGGAACTTCCTTTGTCGCTGTATCACGCAGCCTGTAAATAACATGCTTTTCATAAGCGAGGAGATTTTTTTCATAAGCAAGTTGCAGACTTTGTGAGACAAGTTTTAAATTCTGTAGGGACAATGAAAATAAATTGCATGGAAACTACTTTGAGTATGGGTCAGAATGAAACCTAAAAAGGGAGCATTTGCAAATCTAACTGTAAATGGTTCAACAGAAGTTGCCAAGGAAGTAGGAGAGTGTGAAAATGAGTGGCTGACGGTTATTGGAAATGGAATAGCTCTGAGCAGTGCTGTAGTGCAGCACGGCTGTGGTAGTTAACCTGCAGTGTACGTGTCTGAGTACAGCTGGAATGGATGGGGTGTCTTGAAGCCTGTGAGTGACTGCACACATACATCATTCAGGAGCTATCAAACCCTGGCCACCATGTCTAACCTGTGCTGATGCAGAAGATGATGTAAAATGGAATAAAGGGAGGCAGAAGTGGAGCTGGGAGTTTCACTTACTGATGCCCAGGGTTTTTGGCAGCTCTTTGCATTAGTTTTGTAACCAGAATCTGCCTCAGTGCCTACATCCTAATCACACACACAGGCAGCAGCGGAAAAGCTCAGAGAAAAGGAGCATGCCCTGCCTAGAAAGGGGGGTGGAGGAAGGGGAAAGAACTGTACTAGATTGCTGTGTCTGGGTATTTACTGTAGTTTCTAAATCCATTATCTGGGGCAACAGGGTGAAAGACAAGTGGAAAGCAGGTTCCCTCCCCAGTGTCTGTCTTGCTGGCACAGTTATGTATGAGGCACCCCCTATTACCAGCACAAGAGTTACTACTGAAAAGCTGGACCGAGAGTTCCTGCTGACAAGAGGTCGGCTGCAGCACAGATAAAGTACCATAGCAGCATCTTTCAGAGACAGGCTCAAAGTGAGGGTCGCTTTGGTTTTTCTCTTGTCTCGGTAGTAAGCATGTGCCTTAAGAGTAAAAAGAAATCTTTATCGGGGTTTTCAAAAACAGTTGGTGGAAATGTCACTTACGTTTGTGCTGCTGAAAATGAGAGCTTCTAGAGAGGTATCAGACTTACAGGCTCTGAACTGGGTCTGAACGCCGATGCATACCTTCCCCTCCCCTCTCCAAAGGAGACTAACCTTTCCAGAAATACCATGCAGCAGTTCATTATTTATAGTTTGATGAAACCAGGTTTCACTTCAGCAGAATTGAGATGCTGCTGCCCCTCCTCCAGGCTAGCTGAAGATTGTCCGGTTGCCTTCACAAGCTCCCTTCCTTCCAGGCAGCCAGAAGGTGCCAGTCCGTCCTGCCAAGCTGCAGGTACACCTTCTACGAAGGATGCATCTGTGACAGTGTATGCTGTTCTTTCCAAACCGAACAGCATGCTTGGGCAGGCAGCATGCAGAGGGGAGGAGAAAAAAGAGAGCAGTTCAAGATGCCGTGATGCGCAGCATTTAACTATTAACATGCACACATGCAGAAACATAAACCAGTGCTTGTCTCAAGCGCTTGCTGGGTGTGTGCTGAATGTGTACATGTAGACATACGCGTGTGAGTGGAGACAAGCAAACAGAAAAAGTACAATATTAATCATTCTGGGTTTTCCCTCCATTTTTAGATATGTTTTAGTAGCAGTATTGTCCTGTAGCTTCTTTGAGAGGAACATCTCAAAGCTTTTGGCGGACTTCACACTGCTTTATAACTTCTACACGAGACAAAGGCAGAAAGGGAACTTCCTCCCTGGCGTAAGACCTTTCATGTAGTCTGCAGGAACTAGGCAAGTCTGGATGTCACAGACCTGATTTTTCACAACCTAAAAAAATACCGCTTATAAATTAAGGCACTTGTGGGGCTCCCACAGTAAGCAAAACGGATCTCTGCGTGACCCTGTGTGCATCGTAAATTTTTTCCTCCATTTTCAAATCGGGGAGTGAAATTCATGGTTTGTCAGAGTCTGGTCTCCCCTGGAGAAACCGTTCCCATTTTACAGGCAGAAAATCTTAGCTTGGCGCATCATCCTCACAGTCAAGGAATGAGTCAGACGGAGGCCAGGTGCAGGACAGAGGGGTGTGACAGTGCAAGTGGTGACCTGTAAGGGGAATTGAAATGAGTGAACTTCTAAGGTTTCAAAAAAAGCTTCCTCAGCCCCGGGGTGCGTGTAACTGCATCTGTTTGTTGTGCAGGTCTGTTACTGTGTGGTGTTGCGTAGGTCAGGTATGGGCAAATGTGCCCTAACTTGCAGGAGGAGCCGGTCGTCGGTGTGTAACGCTTTCTGTGTCAGCAGCAGCACTGACCTAGGCTGAGTCACGGTGGGGTAGATGCTGCGTTGCTTCGTGGAGTTGGTGATTGTGACTAGAAGTGGCTCTAGAGATGCTACTGCTATGACGGGCAGCAAAAGCATGTACTTCCCTCGTGAGTTTAAAGCATAATGGAGATTTTTTTTTTTTTTCTTAATTAGGACCAGAATAAAAACTCCAGATCACATTCCTGAGTTGAGCGTAGCCTGTTCTTTTAGTTCTACTGTTGTAGCCTTACAATTGCAGCATAAAGTTAAAAGCCAGGCACTCTGGGTCTACAGCCCTTGTGCTATCTGCCCCCCGGGCTGCAAAACCCAAAGGTGGGCTGAACACCGACTGTGGCATGGTGTGGGTAAAAGCCTGTAGAGCCATTTGTCCCATTTAGCTCTGTTTGAGCAATGGGACAGTCAGGCCTGCATGACATTTGAGTCGCTAATTTCAATTCCTATTAAGGGTAATTTGCCAGAGCACTCACTAGCATTTATCCAGCTGTGCTGAACTGTCAACAAGCTGCCTATCATTCTGACCCGTTTTTTAAAATGGTCCAGTTGTTCCAGGGTTTAGGGGTGAGGGGAAGGCCAGGTTTTTGTTTGCTCATTTGTTGAACATAGGGAGAAGCAGCTTTTCCGGATAATTTAGGGCAGGCCAGGTGATAGGTGGTGTCCGTGGTGGCTGACCTTTGGCTTGTGATGAGGTCTGAGAGGTGCATCTTAGCCTTTGCTCTTTGCATGGTGGCCTCCCTGAAGACACACTACTGTGTGGCTTACTCTTGCTCCTTTGGGTGAGTTTTGATAGAGCTTGTTCCCAGCATGGGTTTGGTGCCAACCAGGATTCTCCTAAACAATGCTGCGCCACGGTCTGGCAGTCAGCACTGGCAAACGGGTGCTGGGGGTTCGGATGCAGCAAACCTGCTTTGAGGGCAAGAGAGTTCCACGCTGGCGCTGACCCAGGGACACGGGGTGGTGTGATGGGCCACACCCTCCTTCATGTTACAGTTCTGCCATACCGATCCACATTTCCTGTGGTGCTTGGGTCTAACGAAAGAGGCTAAAAAAGCCTGCAAGAGACCATTAATTTGTAGATTACAGGTCTTTTGGAGAAACTTGGAGATACTTCATAACAGTGGATCATCACTAAAATAATTAGGATTTATTCACAAGGCCTGTTTTTTTTAAATCCCAGAACTTTGTTTCAGACTGTTAAGTAAAATGTAGCACTTACTTGCTATTGCTTGCCCCAGAGCTATTCTGAACGGAAAGGAGCGTAGGTAGCATGGTGACCATTCTAGCAGTGCTAGGTCTTAGGGCTCCGGTTTCTAATCTTGCGATTCCCGTCTGCTCATCTGAAATTGCTTTGACTTGCCTGGAGTCATAGAGTTCTCTTCCACCTTTGCTTTCATGAGAGTTCCTAGGCAAAACCACAGCCTGTTTGGAGGGCACAGGAACTGCTGAACCTAGGGAGGATTTCAGATTTCATAAGGAACAACAAGGTGAAACTGGGCAGACTTAGATGGGGGAAGAAGAGCATTGCACTTGCTTCACCTAGGTCATGCAATGTGCAGCAATGAAAACTCATCAAATTTAGCCACACACAGCTTGACTGAACAGCACATTACCAAACTAACTTCACTAAAAAAAAATTATCTGCCAGCATAGCTGAAACCAGAAAAGTAATTTTGTGTTCCTAACTCTGTACCTCAGCATCACCATTGAATATGAAGTATTGATTGCAGGTCTTGACAGCAGTCACAGGGAGATTATTGTTGAGATTTGTATAGTCAGTTCAGAAACATGGTGTTCCCCCAACGCTACCATTCCAGCTACTTTAGGTAATGTCAAGGGAAGTCATATTTTTCTTTGTGTTGTTCAAGAGACAAAAGAATGTGCTTTGCCAGTGAAGAGCATAAGGAAACAAATACTGCCAGATGTTCGCTGAAGTATAACCTGCCCTCAAACAGGATGTTTGAAACATGCCTTCGGTACCGTGCCGTATCTTAACACTATCTGCAGTAGAGGGACCTGGCGAAAAAGCTGGAGAAAAGCATTAACCAAGCTCCTGGCTGACTCCCCTGAGCACGTGAGCTGTTTGGTTTGTACCTGTTCCCAGGATTCCCATCGTTCTGTCTGTCACTGAGGCTTCACTGTGTGTTTGAGAGCCACCGTCAACGTTTCAGAAGCATTTGAGCTGTATATCCAAATACAAAACCAGTGGCTGCTGTTGGACACCTACTATGCACCGGTTGCACTGGATAAAGAGTGTTTGTGTGGGGAGCTGAAGAGATGTGCTTAACTCAGAAATAGCTCTCTTCCTTGGAAAGCTTAAGGTCTGAATCACACTGTGTTGGCTCAGTTTTTAGCAGACAAGCTATCACATATGCCTCCCTGTAGGCGAAGAGTCGTCACTGGCATCAGGATTAGCAGCCAGGTTCTTTCCCTTTGAAAACTAGGGAATAATGATCCTGAAGGCTACGGCTGACTTTGAGCACGGCCTGGGCAGGAAGCCTGGGGTGGTGGGCTAGCAACCCTGTGAGCAGGAAGGGTCTGCTGCTGTCCGAGCCTGGCCTGCGCTGGCCCCTGTGTTCCCCTCTGTTCAGAAGGAGCCAGATAACACGCCCCCAGACTGAACTTTGTTATTGCAGAGATGGGGACAAAGTAACTCGTTTTGCTCAAGGTCCTTGAGGCATTAACCACTCCACTGCTGCCTGTGAGGCTGAGAAGACTCGAGCCAGCCCTAACATACCTCTCGTTGATGTTGCCCTGAGTCGACTGATAATACTAGTGACATGGACAAACAGGAACACCAGAAAATGTGGAAACCTGGGAGGGGACAAGACAGCTATGGAGCCGAGGTACCTGAAACTGAAAGCACGAGAGACACTGCTAGCTTGACAGACACTGGTGAACTTAGAGCAGCCTGCAGGGTCCACTTGATAATGACTACGGGAACAGAAATGCAAATATATGCAGACACTTTTTTCCTTTTTTTTTCCTGGAACACAGTGTAAGTTGATGCCTAGTCCCTAAATACATGCCACTCCTGATCCGCAGCAGCCTGGAGGAAGTCTTGGGGGTAAAGGGGATGAGGGAACTAGTGCAAAGTTTTTGTAGCTAGCGCAAGAAACAAATGATAGATACGGAATTTAAAACACATCAGAGGTGCAGGATTTTCTGGATCTACCATTTTGGACTCAGTGGCCCACTACTGCATTAGCATTAATTTTCAAGCCTTGCCTCCAGGTTCAGGACTGAAGCACTGCCACAGCTGCAAGAAGTGTGGCCTGGGAGTTCCTGAACCAACTGGTCGCTGACAGTGAGTCAGGGGAATGACCTTGCAGCAGGCAGCTCATGGTACCTCTCTCGGAGCCGTGCCAGTATAAACGACGCTGGCATCTCCGAGTGCTGTTGAAACCATTTTGTGAGATTCCTGCGTTGGCATTTTCTGCTGCTGCCTTTGCACCAAAACTTTTGGGTGGGTGAGAACAGAACAGAGTACTCGCTCCTTGTTCCATAACAAGGGCATCTTTGCACCCTAGGCTTGGGACTATCTGTATCTATATACAGTTATGTAGAGGATATAGGCAGCTCGTATCTCTTGCCTATGTTTCTGTCCATTAGCATCAGCAATACAGATACGTAACTGACTTAAATCTTACCCTGCCCCTAGCCACACCCATAGTAAACTGTAAGAAAACACCATGAACAAGTTTTAGAAAAAACGGTAGCAGTGAATTTTCTGGATAGGTCTGGAAGTGGTTTGTAAGAGGAGGGAGGGTAGAATACTTGGCATTTGGACTTTTTAGTGAATTTTCCCAAATAAGAAAAGAAAAACATTTGCTCATAGACTTTAAGCTTCTCACAGCATCAGTAAAGCTCCTGACACAGAGCCCAACGCTGTGTTTGTATGACATGGAAATGAACAGCAGCAGCAGCAGCAGCGCTGCAGGCTTAGTGTCTACTCTGCGAGCAACAAAATGGCTAGGGGTGCTGTCGCGTTCATTCGAATTCCTTCACCGTTTGTGGGTGGTGAGATAGGTGGATGCCGATATCCCTGCCTCTTCAGGTAGGGTTGAGAACTTTAACATCAATATTAAATTAATGGTTCTAACCATATTGAAGCTTGTGCCCTCATCAGCTCAACTCTGTAAAGCACAGACAGGAACCAACAGCAAAATCGGACTGCGTCACAGATGTAACATGACCATCGGCAAAACAAGTGCAGAAGGAGATCATGGCTGTCTTGTCATTCAGAGAGCCTGCCTTCGATATCAAAGAAGATTAAGATGGTAATGCTTTTAAATTTATGTCATGAGCATTTGCAATCCTTAACTTCCTTTACCAAATTTTGCAGTCCGTGAACAGTCAAAACTCCCAAGAAAATTGCATGTATTTTGCCAGCAGACCCAAAGCATTAACGAATGCTGCGTCACAATGCTGCACTAAGGCTGAGAAATAGAATAAACCCCACTTTGCAAAGAAGGGAAATCAAAATACAGAAAAATGAATCAGCTTACACAATGTCACAAACACAAGTGTCAGAGGGAGGAAGAAATCACAGCTTTCCCAAGTCCTTTTGTGGCAATATGCAGAAAACCATTATGGAACAGTTAGCCACGTACAGCTAACGTACAGTAAAAATACCATCCCTATGCACAAAATCGCTACCGTCCTACAGAAATATGCCATGTCCCCTTCTTAGCCTTGTTTCTTGCCAGTCCTACAGATTTACCTGCTGACAGTAACCTCAATTCCTGACTAATGAGATTTACAGCTGAAGTTTAACATTGAAATAACTCTTCTTTTATCTCTGTCTCCTTACCCTCCCTGCATTTAGTCGCAATTAAACTATCACTGCGGCAAAAAAGACGGTAGCAAAAGGAATAAAGCCAAATGCATCTCTGCACTGAACACAGATATTCAAAAAGTAGGCACATGCCTGAGCAAGTATACCGGTTGCCAGCTGTACCTCCTTTCGAAGGACTGAGAAATGCCATGAAGAAGGACTAGCTTTGCAAATTAATGGGGTCCTCCACCTCACAGCTGTGATGGGGAAAAATGCAACGGGTTGTCCATTCAGACAGCACTCAGGTAACCAGGCTGAACCCACCCATCTTCCATGCAACCGAGCATCGTCTCTTAGTCCAGCTCCTGGCTTGTCAGAATTACCTCCATGGCTGCCTTGTACTGTTCCTATGTGTGTGTGTATTTACGCCTGTCCGTCTTGCTGCAGGGACCACCGTCGTCGCTGCTATTCCTGTTGTTCCCCTGCTCTGCGGAACTGGCGCTGCAGGAGGCAAGGATGCTCCAAGGGAGGCAGCTACAGCCAGCGAAGGCTCAGTGAGTCAGGAGGGGTTGTGACGACTGCAGTAAGAGTCTGAAATTCCCTATGGAATCGGGCAGGAAAGGAGGGGAGGCAAGAAGGGTGGAGATGGGAAAGAGGGAAAAAAGTGGGGAGTGGCACCTACTGTCTGTTTTCTTCTTCCCTCCTTGCTCTGCCACCGCATTGCCGTTGGACGTGGCATCCTCCCCTCTACGGTACTGCGCAAAGGAATGGAGTCGGGGATAAAACCGCAGTGCGTACGGCCTTCGGAACCGAACAACCAAAATTCGGTCAGGGTTGGGGGGGTGTGTGTGTAAATACAGCCCTTCTGTCCCTCTCCCTCTCTCAGACTGCCGTGCAGAGGACAGGCTGCTGCTGAAGCAGTGGAGACGGCGGGCGCAGCGCGTTTGAGCCGGTTCTGAACCCAGCGGTTGTTGCTAAACAACCGGACCTGACGCTGGAGATGTCAGCGAGTGAGTAATAAAGATTAAATGCTTATGCTACCATATCCTGAAACTTGTTTAAGCCTCGATAAGATGAAAGGCTATGGAATAATGTTCCTGGCTGAATGAGAAAGGAAAGTTACCACTCCACTGCATAATCAGGAGACTTCCTCGGCCAGAAGGACCAAGCTCAAAGCTGGTTGTGTCCTCAGCACTTCCAGGCAGAGCTGCCATCTTCATTGCTGGTCGCTTTAAGAGAGGTGAAAAAATAGTATAGTAAATGGTTAAGAGAGAAGAATGTTCTCCCCTTCATTTCCTCATCCTCTCTCTGGAGCTGCTCTCTGCCCTCAGTCTCCCACCGATCCTTACCCAGTCCTTCCCAGTCCTTCCATCCCTGTGTTCTAAGGCGGTTGGTTCTTTTGCAAACCTTTACAGACCCGTCACTTCGGGCTGTTCACAGCTCTCCCTGATGTCACCGCGCCTGTGGCAAACTCACACTTATGCAAACAAAAACTGAGTTTGAGCAAGAGTCTTTTTCACTGCTTTAATTATTCCCACGACATACTTTCCAGGTCCGATCCCTGCCCCAAGCAATTCACAGTTCTGCTAACCTTGTAAGGGAGAAGGAGGAAAGCAAGCGAGGGGAGAAGCCCCAAACCCCCGTCCTTTCCCCTTCCCCGTGGTTTGCCGCTCTGACACGTCATCGTCACAACTGCACGGCGAAACGAAACCTCCGCGGCACCCGCGCCGGGCACCCCCGGGCACAGGGCCCAGCGCCCGCCGCACCGCGGAGGTCACCGCTGCCGCCCTGCCTGCTGTCCCTGCCCGAGGGGAGTGGGGAGCCGCGGGGAGCGGGCAGGCAGCGGGCAGGCAGCGGGCAGGGAGCTGCCGGCACTTTGAAGCAAGTGAAATCAACGTTGAGATTTGACACCCAGCCCTCGACCAATCCGGGCGGGCTTTTCACCTGCCATCCCTTCCTCGGCCAATCGGACGGCGCCTTCGGGCCGAGAGCCCTCCCCGGCCAATGGGGAGGCAGCGCCGCCACTTAGTTAATGATGCAGCAGTACAGGGAAGACTATCACATGTGAGCTGGAAGGCTGCCAGCATGGAGACACGGAGAGAGCAAGGTAAACAACTTTCCAACGCCAAAATGATGACATTTAATCCCTAAATGCGAGCTTCCCGTCTCGACTCATCCTTAACCCCTTTCAGCTGGTGTGGAAGCATCTGGAAGGCACCGTCTACCTGTCCCCAGTGCTTTAAAAACTGGACGACATGCCCTGCAATGATCACTGCGTCACCGTTTACCACTTTCCGAACTACGCAGTGACAAACCTCCAAGCTCTGAAACGCAGAGCGCCTGTTAACCCCTCCACCAAACCCACGCCGTCACGCCAGCCTTTAGAGAGACGGGGGGGAAATAAAAAGCCCAAACAAAACACGAAAACAGCAGTCTTTGCAAAGTTGTCATCTCTCCCCCACGACTACTACCCTCCTCTGCAGTACAGCAATGCCGGCAATAGCGACATTAGTACAACCTGTGCCGTCGTTCCATTGAGAAAACAGCTCTGACGCAGAACAGAGCAATCCTACCCAGCCAAAATAATAATGAAGGCACTTTGGGATCCGAACTTAGGGACGCCGGGGGAAAGGGACGCCCTGCAAATAATTAAAATACGTAGATGCAGCTCAAGCCCCATCCTGATCAAAGGGTACGTACGTGGGAAAGACGAACCGGACCGAAGAGCTCTGCCCGTGCACCATCTGCGCAGTCCTCAGCCCTCCGCTCGCTGTGTAGCGCCGCAGAATAGAAGGTTCCAGAAATTTCCTTTCCGTTAACCCTTTCGGTGTCTGCCCACTCTCCCTCCCCGCGGGATTAAGCGCGCCGGGTCTCCAGCATCGTCAATGGGCGAAGCCTCCTACGCCAATGGAGCCCAAATACGATCTTTAAATGACACTGGATGGTGGCAGGAGCCCAGTCCCTGGTGTTGGTGTTACTTCTCTTTCTGGAGCCCTCTCTGCCTCTCTTGCTGCCTCTCTCCCCTCTTGCTGCAGCAGGGCTGTTGCTGGTAGACCTATCGACGGAGCTTGCTCTCTCAGTCTCTCGCTGAGCTCTGTGACGCAGCTCTAAATTCTCCAGCCTGCTCCCTGTGTTATAAGAGCGGAACTGCAGCTTTCCAGGGAGCCCGTGCCAGCGGTGCCAGGGCCAGGCAAACCGAGGGGAACGTCGCTCCTGGACTCTGCACCTTTTTTTGGTAATTATTATGTTCCTCACCTCTGTTTCTGTGCTTCCTCCAAGGCTCTCAGCCTCGCATCTCCTTCTCTGCTTCTGAGTCATACTTACTAGGTTAACTCTTTTAGGATTGGTAGTCAGCAATACAGATCTCGAACAAGCGCAGCTGAAACCACAGCCAACTTTGTGGTGGTTTCTGCTTTAAAAAAACCAAAGCAAATCTTCTTGGCTCTAAAAAACAAAAACACACACACACTCACGCACACACACACACGTTCCAGTAGAGAGTTAGTGCTTTTTGATTAACTGTTTCGGTGACAGGGACCACTACTTGACTTCCTAAAATAAAATATTTTAGGCCTACGTCCTGCAAATACTCAGCAGGCAGTTACCCTGAAGCAGAAGGCCACTTCAAAGGAACTGCTCCTGTGAACCAGCACAGGTCTTCTGGGCGTGAAAGCGTGAGGCTGCTGCTGGACCCACAAGACCCTGCTATGCTGGCCACAGGACATTGATCTGAATGTGGTTCAGCCACCGGGCAGATGCATGGCGTGAGATAAGGTATCGAAAGTGCTAGAAAGCTATAGGCTCTTCTTAATCTGAACGGTATTAATAAGTGTTATCACACACACAGATTCAAAATGCTCAGCGTAGGCAGGGGAACTAATAACTGTGTTCCTGGAGTCACCAGAATCCAGTAATCTCTGTCAGAGAAAGTCCACGAGCAGCTATGTGTTTCAGCGCAGCAGGCATCACCAGGCAAGAGGAATTCTGCAGACGGGCGCTCTCCCCTTGCCCCTGCCCCCGGGCATTAACCCTGGTGCCTGCAGTCGGCTTCAGCACTGGGCAGGGGAAGCAGTGCTCTCCCGTCTTGCAGCCTCAAACCCGGAAAATGTGGAGGAGGAGCAGTGGTAGATGCAGCATCTGGGAATCAAAGAGAAGCTAATGGAAAGCCAGCACTGTCTGAGGGAGTTCATGCGTCAGTCTGCATATACAAAAGAGCAAGAGAGCGAGCCAGCAGTCCGTTTGAAAAACCCCAAATCAGGAGAGAGATCACTACTACACAGCTACATCTGCCATTTTAATTCCAGACTTCAGAGCTGGCTGAGAGCTTTGGGTTTTTCACTACAACCAAAGCTGAAGTAACCACTATTTTTTCTCTTCGCAGCGTCTGAAGAGCCTGAGCTATTTTGGGATTTGTCTGTACTACACTGAAAATGACACCTGTTACGCACAGACACAAATGAGAAGAATTGCAAGCTCCCGGTTTCTCAGATATGATTCTGCAAAAGAAAAAGAAATCCTATGAGCTAGGGACCTGGGAGAGCAGTGCCGGTTCTCAGGGTGGGGTGAAGGGGATGATCCTTGCAAATTGAACAGTCAGACAACAGTACAAAAAATGTAAAAGGTCTGTTGCAGCTGATGCAAGGGGAAATCAAAGCTCTGTGTGACCAGAAGAAGTAGTGCTTGATCAACTGAATGCCACAAGACATGGCTTCTTATGCAATCAAACCCATGAGACTGCAAGCCTTGCATACACGCTTTGTGGCCAAAGCTGCAAGCATTAACTGCTTCGGTTAATGAAGGTAAAATTGTCGGAGCGCTACGGCTACTTAAATGAGTCACCCAGCAGTGATACTCGCTAAAGTAGGCCAGTGTTTTATGTGATGTTTAAGCTGTCTGTGCTGGTTTCAGTTACCCCCGAGTTATCGCAGAAGCTCCACCAACGTGCAGGGTCAGAGCGGATTTTCCACATTCCCCGTTTTCCCCGTCAGCATGCGGCTGATTTACAACACAGCAGTAATGCGCAGACGAGACAGAGGCCATCTCGCTGGGCCCGGGAGACCCAGTGAAGCTCTGAGCAGGATTGCATACAGCAATGGAGCAAGATAAAAGACTGGGAGCCTCGGAAATGGGACAGTTGACTGGCGCTTTTAGCTCACAGCGGTTTTGTCAGTCTTGTGGTATTATTAAGAAAGTAAAATGGAGCTTTGATTTATTTCAAATTGTATCTTTTTGGTTGCTTTCAGGGGAAAGGCGGCATTTATTTTATGGTTTACTTTCATTTGAAAATGGCCAGCCCTGGAACGTTTCTACCTTTACCTGACTGTAAGTATTTACTTTGTGGTGGCACTCAGGCTTCCAAGAAGACTCAAAGCCACACTGCACTGGGCGCGTAAGTAAGAAAACATGGCACATGTCTTCTCACACAATTGAGTCAGTCGTTGGTCAGGATTTCACATTTTATGCGAGCTGAAGTAAGCAAGCAGATAAAATAGAGACCATGATGCCATGGTAGAAATCTGGGCTGCTTTTCTGTTTTGAGTGGAGCCTATGTATGTATTTTGTTACTGCCTTTTTTCTTTTGTTTTTATTTTCTTTTCCCCTCCAAACTTGTTCTAAAAGCAGAAGGCAGAACTTTGGTTTTGTAAGAACTGACTACGAGGAGCAAAGTCCTGGGCTAGGAAGCAAGCTTGCTAAATGGAAATAATCCACAGCCGTGCTCCGTCTCACTGTGCAGATGTACTGTGAGTATGCGTTCCGAAGCGAGGGCTGCCCCAACGGCGGACTGCAGCTGGGCCACGGGATGCTTACAATGGTGATTTAAAAAATAAGAAAAAGAGTTTTGATAGTGCTAGAAAATGTAACAAGATGTCACGACTTACAACTTAAATGGCTCAGGCTGGATGTTAGGGGAGAAATAAATTTCTTCGTGAGGGTGGGAGGGATTGAAGCCCCAGCCGTTGCTACAAAGTCTGCCATCAGCTGACAGTTTCCCTCGGCATCATGAAAGGATCAGGGAGAAATTCATCAGTGAGCAGAGGAAGTGAGGGCTTGCCACTGCTTATGTGCCAAACCGTACGTAAAGGTGCGTCCTCGGCTTTCTGGCATCCCCCGTGCTATTTTCTGCTGTCGTGCTACAGTGACCTTAATAGCAATAACACACGAAGTCTGACGTTAACAACAATCTAACCCTCGTGCGCGTCACCTAATACCTTATCGGTACCGTGGTTGATAACACAACCTCGGCCACCCACCGAGGAAGGTCCTTGGTGTTTTTAATGACTAACGAAACCCTCGTGGTACTGCCCGCACTTCCAGCCTGCTGCTGGTGAAGCCTTGGCTCAGGTTTCGGTTTAAATGCCATCGGCCACACCTTCCTCCGACTGCAGGAAGCTGCGATTGTTAAAACCAGGGCATGTTCCTGTGTAACTAAACTGCTGAGATCAAATAATGCAGAGGCCTCGATTATGCCAAACAAATTCCTGCCCAAGACTAGCAAGTCTGTGCAGCTGTACATCTGTAACCCCTTGACCTCAGTATCCATGAAACGGCGTCTCGGCACATCCCCCTGGGGAGCAGCTGGTGATGAACGGAAGGAGCGGAGGATCCGGCAGAGGCAGGCAGGGGAACGTAAGCCTTGGTAATAACGCTTAGCACAGTGTTCTGCAGGTTACCCACCAGCAGTCCTGGAAGTTGCTTTAAAATGCAAAATACTGCATTTTTCAGATGATGACATGGGATAGCTCTTTTTCAAAATGTGAAATTTGTCAGCGCTATGTCACAGAGCGCTCACAACCTCAGCAAAATGATGTTGCCCAATAAAAATATATTTCAGCACAGAATTCCCAGCCAGCTCCACTCAAGGAATATCAGCAGAAACAGTAACACGAGCCTGTCTGCCAGGACTGTTTCCCCTAACCCTCGCTAATCAGAGGGTGATTAAATTTTTAAATTTTCTTTTAATCTGATTGCTGTAGTAGAAAATGGTCCTTAAAAAAAATTTTATTTAACTCTTTGCTATAGTAAAATAATTGTCTACATTGACCGCAAATAAAGAAGCAATGTTAGTTGTTACTTACAGGAACTGGCAAGTTTTTAATGTTTGCTTATTTAAAATTCATAGCATTTTGCATATGGGAACGCTGAATTACAGAAAGATTAAATAATTTAACCCACATTGTATACGGAATTAGGGTCAAAGCTGATACAGAAGTTCGGGAGTTCCTTACTCCCAGATTTTACTCAAGTTGTGTCTCACGCTTAATTATAGTCCTTATTGCATAGGAGGCCCCCAGTCAATTAGTGAGACTTTGTCGTCATCTGCAGCAGAAGCTGCCGGAACAGTGTGGCTTTGAGAGGAAATTGATAGGAAATTATTCCGAGGAGCTACTTTCTTTCATTTTTCAAAGAAAAGCAGAACTAAGACTTTGAAGTCTTCCTTCTATCTGCCCATGTACATGGGCAACAGCAGAGAATTCACGATCTTACGGTGCTGTCCTAAGAGCGTGCTGATGTCCACAAAACTGGACTCCAGAACGGGAATGTTTGCCAACACAGCTACCAAAGTCCATGAAGGAATACTCCGCACCGTGCACCACGCAGAAGGGTCTGCTCGGCTGGGACAGCACTAGAAGAGTTACAGAGCCACAACAAACAGGTTTAGGGTTTTACCCAAAGGTTTGTTGTTATCCAGACAAGTTACATTAGCGAATGCCAGAGAAACGGCTTCTGCAACATCTTCAGTAATTCCTGGCCTTGACAAGTCTTTGCCAGCCCAGCGCGTACAGATGCTGTTATTCTTACTGAGGTCCCACCCGACAGGAGGAAGAGCAGGCAGGCATATAAATAAAAATAAAAAAAACCCCTTCTGAAAGAGTTTTGAAGCTGATTCTGTGCGCCTGCTTGGGTCTGCACAACTGACTGTGCACAGAGACGGAGGTGGGGGTTTTTCATAGCCCTCTGGGGTTCAAGGGAATTGGATGGAATAGCCGGTGTGGAGATCAAAAGACTGCAAAGCCAGGGGTGTGGGTTCGTTCCCAGGAGCTGTCGGGGTTGTGTTGGCATTAGGGAGGCACATTTGCATACAACGTTTGCATTCTTTGTGCAAACCTAGCCCACGTAATAAGTCAGGCACTGAAATGGGAGCCTGCAGGTGGGAGCCTGCAGGTGAAAACCTGGCCCTCCCTTTGAAAACCTGGAGTCCTGGAATTTACCCTGTGAAGCCTAAGAAAATCCCAGCTGGAATTGCTGCCGTCCTTTTCAAGAGGCGGCACCGCATTAACATCCGAGCTGCTTCAAAGCAGAGCTTACGCCCTGTGCTGCAGCCGGGTTCCAGGCATTTCGCTCCCTCCACGTTCCTGGGCAGCAGCAGGACGGCGTGCCGGCGGAGGTCAGCGTGCGGGACCCCGGACCCCCGGCCGCTGTGCCGGCGGTGGGAGCGGGAGCCGGGGCAGCCAGACTCCCGGAGCTGCAGGTTTTGCTCCGTTCCAAATCCAAGGAGCCAACAGCGCTGAGACAAAAGTAATTATTTCAGCTATTAGCTGCTAAGAATAGAGCCGGCGGGGGTGCCGTGCGCGGCCGAGGTGCGCTGGCAGCAGTCGCGGGGAGCAGGGATTGCAGTGGAAGCACAGAAATAGCCGTTCTCCACGCTCGGCGCGTTGAAGCTTCATGAGTCACCCAAATCCACGGTGGGGGGGCCGGGGACAGGTGGGGCGTGGAGGAAAATACCCCCTGCGCCTACACGTGGAGCAGAACATGCCCCCGGGCTGACCGCCGCGTTTGCTGGGAGAGGACGGCGTTTTGCTGGGGTTTTTCCCGAAGGAGCGCATCCCGAGGGGGTGGCCCACCCTCACGCTTCCCACCCATCGCAGAGCTCGGATGACTTCCAATGGACCCGACGCCCGGCGGCTGTTTGAAGGTACCGATGCCCTGGCCGGGGAGGGACAGGGCCCTGGGGGGCACCGGGCCGTCCCCCCTCCCGCACCGGTGGCCGCGGGATGGGCAGCAGCCAGGCGTTACCGGGGTGGGGGCAGCGGGACGGAGGAATCTATTGATCTCGGTCCAACCGTGCTTCAGGGTGTTTTCCTAACGACCTGCTAATCTTACTTGAAGTTTCCTCTACAAATACATTCTAAAAGGTTAAACACATGAACAGCAGGTATTTAAATACGGGATCAGTAAACGAGCAGGTGCTCAGCTGGCTGCTCATCGACAGCTTTAACATCCCGTCCCGACGCTATTTAGCAAATATCATACCGGTATCGCTACGGGTTTTTACTCAACATAGCTTGGAAGAGGCAGTTTTCCTCCTGTGTTGTTTGTGCAGCCCAGGGTACGACGCATTCCTGATCTATGACTGGGTTTCCAAACCACATCGTAAAATGAATAATAATGATAGTAAAAGTTGCACAACTTTTTTTTATACAGCAACCTTTGTATTACTGTAGTGCTGGATTTTCCAGCTCTTGTACATGGGGGAAAACAAGGTTTATTATAAAAACCACCATACCCAACCAAAACCAAAATAAAAACCCGACAAATTCAAGGTTTAAAATAAAATTTTTGTATCGATCCTGGGCACAACTGCAGAAAGAGTCGAGCTAGATAGAATTAAACGTCTCAGCTGGAGCACGGACAGGGCATCAGACAGCCTGCTAAAAATAGCCTAATCCTAATTACAGCCACGCTCCTGCTTTTTCGAGGTTTCCCGTTTCACGTGGGGACGCAGCGGCTGTGAATGGAGAGGGGGACCGGTGCCCGCTGCCGCAGGAGGGGGGACGGGGGGGGCACACGCTGCCGCCGTTGCATAACCCTGGGAACGCGCTGTCCTCCGGCGGGAGCGACGGGAGCGATGGGAGCGACGGGAGTGACGGCAGCGTCCCGCCTCGCTGGCCTTCGTCAGCCCGGCTCCAGCCGATCGGCACAGCCTGAGCTCAGCCCTGGAAATCTGCTCTCCCCACTTAGCAAAAGCAGGCTAAACTGCTGGAAAAGAGGGTCTCGGGTATCGTGCGCTTTGCTGGTTGAAGATTCAAACATCTCCTCCTTCCTAGGGGCTCCCCGAACCACCGGCCGCCCCGGGAGCTGGGTGCCGTGCCCGAGCTGCCCGGCGGCGTTGAACCCCCGGAGCGGTGCCAGGACGGCCCGAAGGAGCTGCCATGAGTCCCCGCTGGGTTTATTTCCTCCCGGACAACATTCACGCAGCGCTGACGCTGTCTCATAAGCAGAGTTACAAAATGCTTAGTATGAAATAAATAAACATATTTAAGCCTTTGCTTTCCAAACTACAATAGTTTATTTCTCCCATAAAGCCCACGGAACTATAGAAAATTGCTTCAGCTATAATAACTTTGTTTTATCAGAAACCAGGCCCTAAGGCTGTGTTATTTCTTTTTGTTTCTGTGGCAGTAATCACCAGGTCAGCACGTGGCCCCTCTGCGTGAGATGGGGCTGGGTCTGCACGCCCGGGGCTCCTGCGAAGACCCGCCAGCAGCCTTCCAGCCGGTAAAACAAAGGAAAAATCCCCAAACACTCCTTCAATATCTTGGATTTGCGTAACAGAGGAACAGCTCCCCTGCAAGGAGAACAAGAATTTCATTTAAAATGGCCGGGTGAGCCTGTCTGGCTATTTTTGAATCAATGAACCCGGTCCTGAGAGGGTTCGGGCAGAGCCGTCCCAGCGGGCTGCTCGCGCTGCCGGAGGTTTAGCGCTGCCGCTTCCCTCAGCCTTGGGATGGGGACCGTGACTTAGTTGGGCCAGGGATAAGTTGTCTTTGCTTGCACAACACGGACCTCTGGGTCTCAGCCGGGGCTTCCAGACACTGCTAGAAATAAGGAATTATAAGCTATTATCTTTTTTAAATACCTGTAAAACAGAGGGAGTGAGAAGAGGCTCCGCTCCCAGCTGTTTTCTCCTCAAACTGCCAAGGATATATTTTTTAATCTGCTTCTAAACTGTGTCGTTTTGGTCAGTTCTCTCCTGCAGCCCTTCAAAAAACAAGGGTATGCAACAGTTTAAAAGTTACAATGGGTATTTTGCACTCATATAGCAATAATCACTTGAAAACCACTAGTAAATTCTAGCATCCAAGGTACCATTAAAAAAATAAAAATTAATTTTTATATACTTTCAATACTTCTATGCACAAATTGATTACTCTTCCCAGGCTGGAATTATTTTGCAAACAAATCTCAATTAGAGGGTGAACTTTTCTACTTTTTTTTCCCTAAGAAAAAATAGATATTGTCATTTTTCAAGATATTTTGTGTTCTTAGTTAAAGTTTCACGTTTCTCATTATCCCTTCTACCGTGGCCAATTCTGATTAGTCATATTAGTCCCACTGTAGATATTTTTTTTTTCCTTTCCAGAATGGGAGACCTTTGTTTTGAGTGATTCCTTTTCATAATTCGTAAAGTCGAAAACAAAACATTAAACACGACAAAACAAAACAGATGAAAATACTTTCAGCTTTGCTCATGTTCCTGCCAACTATTTTCCTTTTTAAAAAAACCCCACACAACCCCGCTCCTCCTCAGCCGTACCCGGCAGCATCCTTACACCCCTTTAACGGATCAGCTCGGCGGCTGCTGCCAGGGCCAGCACCTGAGCAATGGTGAGGGCTGGTTTTACACCTCCACGCCAGCTTCTAATCTTATTCCTCCCTGCAAAGAACAAAGCAGTAAGTACTGCCAGGTACAAACTTTTAAGACTTCTTAAAATATATATTTTGAAGAGCATACTGAAGGTCAGCCATATTCTTAGGAGATTATTGGTGTGAACACCATTTATTTGCCCATTGATTGCACTTTTTTTTCCCTTTCTTTTTTTTTTCTTCCCCCCCCCCCCCCCCCCCCC
>Ga0065711_1002884_pt1 | contig 33827 bp, 14 predicted proteins | sample Hoacrofraction12_FD_59098 | JGI IMG/M metagenome (GOLD analysis project Ga0065711, IMG submission 59098) | Hoatzin crop microbial communities from Cojedes, Venezuela - Epithelial fraction 12 v2 (version 2) | ecosystem: Host-associated > Birds > Digestive system > Esophagus > Crop | place...
AGTCTCTTTTGCAGCACGCAGCACTTCAGTGGCCCTCTGAAAATCCTGAGTCGCCCTCTGAGCTTCCAGCTGTGCCTACAAAAAGAGAAGTTGGGGTCAGAGACAAAGGAACCCTTACAGTCACGTTTAGACGATCTACCACAGTAATACACCATGCCAGCGTTACTGTTTCCCAACCTTTTACTTGGAAGCGACACACACTTCCTCACTGGAGTAAGTACTGCCAAGACAGTAATTCCCACCCAAACAGGTAATTTGCAAAGAACTGTCATGGTGTTTGTAGTCAAAAAACTCGCAGTTGATGGCCTACAAATAAGCACCTGGCTGAGTGACAGATACCTTATGATGTAGGTTTAATCACCGAGAAACAAACCAAAAGAAAACACAATACCAAACCTGTAGCACATCAAGAATACACTGAGAATGGCACTCCCTGAGTTTAGTCAGGGTGGATTTTTATCTGGTGCACCATTAATCTGCCGAGTAAATCTGCTGGAAGTATTACATTGCTATAAAGCATAAGCAAGTTTTCTGAGGAGGTGGCCGCTAATTCTTTGGAGGTTCTTCTACTTTGCTGTCACTGGGACACAATCAGCGCAGCAAGTCTCCAGTACAGGGGCATGGAGGTAACCAAGGGAATTTGAAATGCATGTAAAACACAGATAAAGGCCCTGCTATGTCCTCTGGAAGCTGCTGCTTCTTTTCAGCAAAGTAACACAAAGCTTGAGCTTGAAGGAAGCACAGCAAAGACTCCTGACCTTCACATGCCTGACACATGACCTTCACAGCAAAGCAAGCACAGCTTAGAAGCCATCTAATCCATGAGCTGTGATCTCTTCTTCCAGACAAAAAAAAAAGTTCTCCAAGATGCTGCATTTACAGACCACCTTCATCTCTCCTGAAGGTTTTAACAAGGCTCTCACGATATCCAAATCCCCCTCTGAACAGTCCTCAAGTAAAACGCCCACAACCCACCTTGCAGGCTGGAGCCACCTCCGGTTTTCACAGCTGAGCGCCAGCCCTCCAGGGTCCCTAACGCAGCATCAAGCCCTCGCCCATTCAGCCCAAAAAGGGAGAGCAGCCAATAAAGCAGAAATAATGCCAGTCATACTGCAGGTTTCAGTAGTACTGTGGTGACAGAAGTCATCACAGAGTTCAGCAGTCTGCAGTGTTGCACTTTAGTACCAGTGACAAGTCTCAAATGTTAAAAATAGGTGACTCTACAACAATCAGAAAAGAATATCCATAAACAAATTACTGGTGTTGGCTGGGTTTTACTTGTTTGATTTTTAGTAAGATAGAGATGTCCTCTCTTTATAGTCCAAACTGAATGACTAGCAATTTTAACATTCAGGCTTTCAAAGACGCAGGCTTCACATTGTTTTCCTTCACCATAAATTTTTAATTTCTGAAGCTTTTGTGTTCATTTTCTGTCGCTTAACTGTATCAGCACTTTACTGCTCTAGAGCCCTTCTGAGGTTGACGCACAAATATCTTGTTTAGCTCAACAGTAAAGTCTTTACCTGGACTTTTCTACATGTCATATTTCATAAATTTCTATTTAAAGTAGCATTTTTGAGCTGTTTTGCACTGAAACACCACCCTTCAAATATAAGCAACCCCTTCAATTAACTGAACATCCAGCACTGTGAAGACAGTTTTCATTTACACTTCAATGATTTTTTAAAAATAAACTGGAATTACTCAATTTATACCCATCAGAAGTGTCTACGACCAGACATGACTGACAGAACAAAATAATGAATACCACTTTACATGTCATGATATACAGAGAAGAAGTCTGAGGCTGAAACAGGGGAACGGACTCTGGCATACAGAATACTAAATTGAGGAAGATGAAGTCTTATGAATAAAGGAAGAGGTTTTAGTGTGAAGAAATGGTGGTCATTTGGAAAGTGGCTAAAAATCCCTGATACAGAGTGGGAAATAAATAGAACAATGGTGCATTTCTCCAGCAAACAGGTGGCTACACCTCTTCGATGCCAGCTGCATCAGATATCTTCACACTTCAAACATGACAGTTATTTGTAAAGGTAATGGAAAAAACCCTTCCCTGCCTGCCTCGTGGAAGGGGAGACGGACTCCTAATTTAAACACAAGTCTCAAAAGGAAAATAAAGCACACTAAGTTTCCCCCACAATGTCCTGAAATAGCAGCAAACTCTTCCTACTTCCTTCCCCCTTTCAAACAGAGAGGTATTTCACCCCAAAGTGACCATGGAAAAATAGTTCTGTGTCAGAGGTCCTTCAGCGATTAGCTGGGGAGGGAAATCAAAAGTCATCACAATCAGCGCAGTAATTTCCTTCCAACCAAGGTCCTTGATGCACTTCCTTCTGAAGTGCCTGCTGGTGTTTTCCACAGCAGAATAATTCATCTAACGGTACCATTTGCTGCTTTCAGGCAGCTTACACACCAGCCTACTTCAAGCTTTTGTGAAGAGCCAGGACATTCAAGTATTAATTTCCATGCAGGACTGCACATCCCAAAGCAGCACAGAGCTTTGGGCCAATGTTACTGGATAAACAGCATCCAGGTGTAAATTCATCGTTAATACAGTCTCTTAGAAAGTCTAAGAAAATAACCCCACACATTACATCTCCTCATCACCCCAGTCACCAGTTGCCCGTTTCAAATGTATTACCACATTTTATACATTCCAAATAAGCCTGACTAAAGAATATTTTAATTTAGCCACTAACCAAAGCCATGGTACCCATCAAGCACAACAAAGCCATTGAGGATCTTTAAACAAGGCTCAACCTAAGCTTCCAACAGCTAACACAAAAAGAAGCCTAAATCTTAATTCCCAAAACATCCTCTGCTGATTTCTCTGAAAATTCACTTTTCTTTTTTCTTCCAGTAAGTTTGACCTATGCTCAGTCAAGGGCTCAAATGCAAGTAAAGGCCAAAAGTCTTCCATAAAAGTAGTTTGAGATGGGATTTTTAAAAAGTGAAATAAAACGCAAGACTCCAGTAAGAGCCTGCACCAAATACTGCAGAACACTGTTGAGTATGTTGGGAGGAAGAGCAAAACTTACTTTCATGGAAGATCCTACAAGAACTAGCCAGGTCCCAATAACTTTCACGCAGTAAGGCCGTCAAATTCTAGCCCCAGTGAAGGCTTCAGCTCCGTGGCTGCCCCGCTGCAGGAGCGGGCCTGCCCGCACAAGAAGCTCCTTACAAACGCAAGCAAACAGATCGGTGACCCGTTCCTAGCACAGGCAGAACCGCACTAGCAAGTAACTGCTTTCGAAACTCCAGTAAAACCAGATCCCAGGGGCAATGCGAGCACAGGGGAGGTACAGTTTTCTCATTGTTACGGCATCAGCACTTCAAAGTTTCTGTTGGCACAGATACTCGGGTCAGGGATCAACACATCTAAACCAGAAAAAAGTCTGTAGAGCATCAGGAGCTGAGTTACTAAATCCCCACGGTAAATAACATTTAGTGGTAGCTTGCAGTACTAGTAGGTCTTCTGATGAAGCCTCTAAAGCACAGTTGCCTGCACAGTAGGAAAACGTTCTTTATGATAAGAAAACCATAAGCTAAATTTACAATTCAGCTAGATTTCTACTTGCACCTGGACTTGCAGGACACAGGGCTGAAGCTGTTAACAGGCAGGTCCGTAACTCTGGCGATGTTCACCTTCATGCTCCCTAACTGTGTGGCCAAATGAAAACCCAAACCAAAACCGTACTTAAATACTCTCTCCCAGCTGTATTTGTTGAATGCTACTCTGCAATGACAGTTTGGAAACACTGTTTTGGAATGTAAACTCTTTTTGGTTTAAGCAAAAGAGTTAGTCCAAACAGCAGTTCAGCTTCAACAGTTATCTGAAGACAGTCTACGGTCTTTTATTTTAAGCAACTTTATGAAAGCCTAGGAAAGAAAAAAGCCAAATGCTATAGTAAAGAACGGTATGTCAGTCGTTAGAGAAACATCGACAGGTTTGTGGTTTTGCTGATGTGAAAAAGGATAGTCACACACTTTTTAGTTAGTACAGTTAGTCAACAATTAACCTTCATTTAAAACCCCCTCCAGCACGTACAAGTTGTTCTGCACTATCACCGACAGACTGCTCTCACGCTCACAGCCTCGAGCCTGCACGTCACTCAGTTTGAGGGAAGAGAGAGTAGCCATCATCTTCGTGTGCTTTTAAAACTATAGAGAACAACAGGAGCTCATGTCTCCATCCAGCCTCCTGACATTGCCTATGAACTTCATCGTTATAGACTGTGGCTGTTTCTCTCAAAAGAGCAGAATTCAAAATTCAAATCAATGACTGAAAAGTAGGTTATTTTGCTTTCAAGCACAAACTGGTGTTCAAGTTGAGAGAGGTTTAGCCCTGGGGTAGCACGAGGGAAAATGTACCAGGAACGAGGACAAAAACCTCCGAGGGAGGCTGGAGGCCAGTGGGATGTCACTTTTCTGCCTGTCACCCATATCACTGGTGCTTAATGGAGTCTAACCGATATAAAATTGAGCATCTCTTTCAAATAAAGTCAGAAGGAGCTAGGCCAGTGAAATGCCTTATGGAAAATGAGAAAGCCTTGACACCCCGGGGACTGGGGAACCTGTGCCGCAGCTCCCAGTGCCACAGTGACCAGGAGCTCATGGGGCCTCATGACCAGTGCTTTCTGCCAGGAAATTCAGCTGAATGTCTTCACCACTAAAGACCCTTCCCCTATTAGCGTCAAATATAAAATGGGACCCCTTAAGAAATGCAATTAAGCAGCCACAGATATCTCGGTTAAGGAGAATCCCACCGTAACAGCAGTCTCTGTCACACTGTCTGCACAGAGCACCAACTACTTCTGCCACTGCTTTCATCCCCCCTCTGCAGCTCAGTACTCTACAAGCAACCTGCTACAAACAAGCCGCCCACAACAGTAAATCCCTTTCCTGCAACAAGAGTCCTGCTCTGCCCACTCAGCCCCCTCCTCTCCCCCTCTCCTCGTGGCCAAGAGCTTTCTCTTTGCCACCATCCACCCTGCGCTCTTCCGCACAGGGCTTCTTCTCTCGCCAGCTCATGGCCGCCGATCTCCCTGGCTCCGACACGTGCGGCCCCGAACTTCCCAGCCAGCTCCCAAAGACTCAGAGGTGACAGGCAGTAGCAGCACTCACTCGCAGAAGTAAACGGAGCACTGCAATACACAATATGTCAACTTCTAAAATAATCACCGATGTAGAATTAAAGGGGTACTGACAGGGTTCATAACTGCAAGCTATTAATGTATTCCAGAAAGGAGCTCAGTCCTGACAAATCCCTTTTGGGGGGATAAAAGCTGCACCCTCATGGGCAATCCTCTGCTTGGTCTACACAGGAAGGCCTTGCACAGAAGGGAACCATGCACAACAGCTGGATTATGTTTTTAGCTAAAGACAGCAAGGAAACAAAAAAATTCTAGGCCATGGCAAGCTAACAGAAGAAAACAAAACCAGGCGCGTCTTAAAATGCAGTCATTCTTCTAGAACTGGCAGCAGCATACAGACAGATTTTCAGGCCAGCACAGACGTATCTGCTTGTCCCCTTTGAAAGCAGAAAACCCTGTACTCCTTAATGATGAAATTCAATTTTCTGCTTAGTCCACATAGATTTTATGGCCCCAGTCCCTCCTCATAGCCAGAGCCCTTGCCCAATTGACCTAACAGAGGATTTTTCCCACCCTACCACACATAGCTTGAATCTTCTGAATCAACTAAGACGTATACTCCTCTTCCTCATTTCATCTAATCTCCAATTATTGTTTTTGCCTACCCAGTTACATGGCGCTGCACAGTACCACGGACACCAGAGCACGGTACAACACAGCTACAGCATTCCTCCGAGGTTAGCGGACATGTAATCCATCCTGGTAGGTGCTGCCCAGCCTCTGACCCATGAGCACATATGCACACAGCTAGTGGCCAAGCCAGGTTGCCAGAAATAGATGCAGAGGGTACATTTTGTGGGGCCAAGCCTGCTACAGAGTCTCTCTCTTCGGCCAGCCTCCCTCACCATGGGGCCAGAGCACAAGTGCTGGTAAATTCATGAAAAGGGCATCACTAACACAACCAGCAAATTTCCCATTAGAAACAGCAGTCAGCAAAGATAAGTTATTTTAAAGTATTTACCAAAATGTCTTCTCATTTGTCCAAAATGTCTTCTCATTTGTCCAGGTGAACCTCTCATCCCATGCTGCCAAGGTCTTAACACCCACTTTATTTCAGAATCTCTGCGCTATTGCCAACAGAATGCATGAACAATCTCTGCTTAAAAAAAAAAATCACCATAACCTAGAGCGTGAAGGGAACACACAGCTGCTGCTCAGAACAAGGCACCGGGACATTGCATGCTGGCCCAAGGCCTTTGCTCTAAAAAGCGCTTGTTTGTTACTGTGAAACCAATGTCTCTCCCACTCATTAATCTTTAAAACAATAGTTTAATTGCTACCAGAAAACACATACTTGCTTACTACCAAATAGATAATGATTAACTGTGTTCCAGTCACATTCTGCAGAAGGAAGCAAGTTTCAGATGTTTCCATTCTGGCCCCCTCTCATTCTTTTAACAACATCCCACGGTTAATTTGCCGTGCAAAGTACAACAGGGAACATGTTTTAAAACAGGAACCTTCCTCCATCAGTCACCCACTGTTACCGGAAAGTGGCAAAATAATTCACTCTCTAAAACTGGAGTTTGGAGTTTTAGAAAGCGGGCATTCTTTATTGCAGCGCTGGACGCACAGGGGATGGCTCCGCCCAAATGTGCATACTGAAAAGACACAATTACTAGGTATTTATGCTATGTTAACATACATATTCATTACATTCCCGAAAAATGCTTGTCATATTCACGGTTCTTCCGAGAACTCATTAGTATATGTTAATGTCTTTCACGCGTGTCTGTTAGCATCCCCAGGTGGTCGTCGGGGGTCTTCAGATGAAGGCTTATACTCTTCATCGCGGTGTCCGCTGATTGACCTTTGCTTCTGTGCAAACTCAGTTCTAAGATCAGGTATATCATGTCCTTCAAGGTTGCTTTGTTACAGTCTTCTGGTCACTTTGTAGCCTCCTTATCTTCATGGTCCTGCACATCTGCTCTCCCAAGGCCAAGCTGTCTAAGTGGGGTTATTCAGTAGTGTCTTACCTTACAACCTTCCCAAGTATTCACAAGGAACCAAGACTTGCTGTTGTTTTAATTAATCTGTTGTGCAATGATTCCGAGACCTAAAGTGATAACTTTTATCTACATCTGCCACATCTGCTACGTTCGCTACATTCACAGGTATCACCACCAGAGTTGCCGCAGCACTGCCTGTCTTCAGGGATCACTCTGATCACAGTGACTGCACCACAGCATCTGGCACAAGCTTCTGTCAGGGAGAAGGACAGCAGGATCACCACTCCTTGACCACGGCATACCTGTCTGGACCGCCACTGCAGTGGGTTTGGTAATTCAGAAGCCTACAAGGTGAAGGCAGTTAAGCACTCGCCGTAGCACTCACATAACTAGCCGCTGAGTGCTGCTATTTTGGCTCCAGTTTTCCTCAACCTGTTTCAACGCAGCTGGCAGGCAGTTACAAGAAGAGCAGCCAAGATGTCAACACAAGGGCCCATAATGCTCAACATCCTAACCACCACCTCGATGCCAGCACAGCTGCACCGCCAGCAAATCTGTGGATGACATTAAGTTAGAGGAGGTGGCTGACAAGGCAAATAGCAGAACCTCAACCTAGATGGACCTTGAGAAACTCAACTGGGCCAAGATAAACCTCATAAGGTTCAACAGGGAGAACTGTGGAGTTCTGCACCTGAGGTGGAATAATCCCATGATCAGCACAGATGGGAAGATCAGCACAGATGGGAATGTCAGCCCTGCCGAAAACGACCTGTGCCTTACAATGGCTGTCAGGGTGAAAAAGCTGAGAGGGTGCACTCTTGTGAACAAGGCAAACCATGTCCTAGGCTATGTTAAGAGGGCCACGGCTGGCCGGTCATGGGAAGTTATCCGTCCTCTGACTCGGTGCTGGTGAGGTTGCACGCTGAATACTACATCCAGGCCCCTCAGTTCAAGAGGGATGTCAAGACAGGGTCCAGAGGCTTACAATGACTCCTACAAAGAGTAATGAGGGATATGGGCTTTTTCAGTCTAGCAAGGAAGAGACTAAGGAGTAATCTGATTAGCTGCCAGCTAAAATTTGAAGGAGAGCTGCAACGATGACAGAGTCAAACAAATGCTTCTCAGTAGTACTGGATGATAACATGGAGCAACAGCCACAGATGGCAGCTTGGAAGTTCAGGTTGCACATTAAAAAAAATCTTCTTACCAGGAAGGCAGTATGACCCACAGACAGATTACAAATGTCCATCTCTGGAGGTTTTCAACACTTAGCAATGCCATGGTTGATGCAATCCAGCAACAGTGACAGTTCTGCTTTGAGCAGGAGGTTGGATGAGATTACCTCCGGAGGTCGGATCATTTTAACCTCCAGAGGTCCTGTACAACCAGCATTTCTATCAAATACCAGCATTTTTTCTTACAGTTTCTCAAAAAACAAAGAACATTGCTGCAAAAAATTTGCAGTGATGCTGAATGTTCTCCTAGATTCCCAGACACACACATTTATTTTCTTGAATAATCAGAACAGTGATGCAATTGGGGGGTGGTGATTTTGTTTGCTTTTTTTCAGGACCATGACCATCCTTTCCCCTCTCCCTTTGGACTAAAAACTCCAAGCCAAACCAGAACTGAGAGGTAGTAAAAAAAGAGAAATCCCTTCTTGCTATAGGCCATGTACAGATGCTTATAAACAACTCATAAAATCCAAAGCCTCAGGAGTGACCTCATTTTGGCAGATCCGTGAGGCTTTTTGTGAGCTATATATTAATCTATGATGATTGTTTGCATTACTGACAGAAAATACAGTCTCTCACGAGTCTGAAACACGCTTGTATTCTTTAAGTTGTTTATTGAAAAGCTATAAAATTGTATACAGGTTAAAATTTGCTTTTTGAAAAGCAGATTCGAAGATTTTTATTTGGGTGGAGAAGGTGAAAATAAGCCTTGCTAGAGCATTTTGGAGCACAAACCATTTCCTCCCTGCTGCATAAGTAATGAAATGCCAGTGGAATACAATGACCAGATGTCTCTCAGTCTCTGCTTTTGATTAAGTGTCTTGTTCTTGTGCTGGGCTTTTTGGTCCCATCCATGCATTCACCCCTCCTAACAGCTTAGTTTTTATAGAACTGACCTGACTCCTGGCTCTGTTTTATTTTCTGGTAAACTTGTAGTCTATAAAAAGGCCCAGGAAATCAGAGTAGACCTACAAAGCATGTTCTGAGAGATACCTCGTTCTGCGCTAAAGTTAGGCGGTATGTATAACTCCCTCAAGACATCATCACAAGCCATATTCCAAGAGACAAGCAGTTCAGGGCACAAACAGCAGCTCACTTCACTAGCTACTTCTGTTACCAGCATACAGACAGTTGGTCTCCTCAAAGACAGAATCCCATCTCCCTTCTCTAGCAGCTATGGAAGGAAATGAGAAAGAAAATATCTAAACATACAATTTCCTTAAGTGGTGTTAATGCCAATCCTGGACTGGACTGAACAATCAGCTGCCAGCCCTTTTCTCCGGTGGCTCCCATCTAGGCTGTACACTAGGATCCTGTGGAACGAGGGCAAGAATATCATCTCTGAGCCAATCGTCACCACTGTGCACTCAGTCATTTGAAACCTACTGGACTCACTGCTGGTTTTAATCGATCGAGCTCCTTGCTTCACAGGAGTGGGGAGGCGATGCTCATTTGGGCACAGAGATTACATGGAAGATACTACTACACCAAGCGTTTTGGCCCTCCCTCTTTTTTCATGAGGTTGTTGCGAGATGCTGGTCTGCTTGGAGCTACTCACGCTAATTAACAAGTCTATGGCACCAGAATATGACAAATTGTTCATCCTAACACCATCCAGACATAGCCTCCTTTGGCACTTGCTGCCATCTGCTTGTTAGTTGTGCACTTGTTTGTGGCCAAAATTATAAATCTGCTGCCTTTTGGAAGAGGGGATCATAGAATACGTCCAGGATTTTCTCTCCAAGGTAATATACCTTATTAAGAGAGAAAAATATCAAGAGAACCCTCACCCTCAACATGCACCTGCATTCTCAGGGCTCAGGCAGTGACTCAGCGACTCTAGGGTTTACAGCTGGTTTCTAGGTTTACAGAGGCTCTGCATGCTCATCTGCACCGGTCAAATATAGAAGCAAGGAACAAACTCCCACAAATACACACTGCAGGATTTACACAGCCTGCCTTAATGGATTTTGCTAATCATCCAAGATAATAAATGTTCAGCACATACACATGCAACAGATAAATTCAGGAGAAACACCAGGTCGTTGTCTCACCTAATAGCCACCAAATGCTTGTTCGCAGAAGTTTCCAGAGGGTTGGCATGGAAATGGCAGGCTGGTTGGGAAAGCACGTCTTGCGCATGCATGGACACTGACATAAGCAAAGAAAAGGCGCATGGGTAGAAGTTTCACCTCAGTGATGGGCTGTTCTGGACAAGTTCTCCCAGTCCCCAGAAAGCCTCACACCCACGAACAACTGCCCATCCTCAATAGCAGGGACACGCTCTGAAAGAAAGGCCCAGGCTGACTTGTACATCTCTGGCAGCATGCTCACAGCTACTTTTGAGACAGTCATTTTCCTAAGGCACCTGTTGAAGATAATTAATCTATTGACCGTTCAAAAATCTTTCCTCATGGAATTATACATGTCTCCATGGCACGTGAGACTAACAGGCTTGCTTCACTTAAAGGAAAAGGTCGGAGGTGGTGTCCTGGACAAACAAAGGGCTAAGTCCATTCCTTGAAGGAAAAGGTCTAAGTAGCAGCAGGAACAGACAAAATTTCAATTTCATTGCACAGCACTAAAATCCTCCTTTAAGAACAAACCATTAGCACCCTTTACTAAGTGAAAAAACAAATATCAGAAGCAGACATGCTAAAGAGGATAGACATTTTGTCCACATCCTGACAGTGAAATTTGTCTTCTAACAGTAGAAGTGCAAGTTTGCTGCAATTAAGAAATACTTTTCTTACAGAAACTGAGTCAATACAGAGCCGTTCCCACACATGCTACAGAGAAATTCAGATTCTTCAGATAATCTTTTCCAGCAAGAGCAGAGAAGAGCTCATAAATTTGTACTGTTTTACTAGAAGACATAACGAAACACACCCAGAAGGCAGAACCAACATCCATATCAGATTTGGTTTGGCAGCAGCCCCCAGCATAAGCATTTATCATTTCATAATAAACTCCCACCTATTGAGACCACTGTACACAATAAAGATTGGGGTGGCTGAACAACTTCCTCGAAGTTGCAAGACTTGTGCTGCCTTCAGCAGTCATCCCAGAGCAATTACCATGCAAAAGAGGTACATAGGATATCACACCCTGACCTCAAGTCACCCAGGCTCAAATGCCAGCTACTGTTTTTAACAGATGATGCTGTCTGTGGCTTACAATCTCTTGAAATAGCCTTTACTAGTGTCCAGAAAAGACTAGGAGAGGAAATGGTAAGAGAGAACAAAGCAAGGCAATCTTTCCTTTAAATTACCAGTTTTTCATATGCTGTAGATTGGCCTTTTGGCAACAGCTATGCAAGGTGCTACAGCTATGCAAAGGAACCCACAACCTAAATCTCTTGGGTTTTTCCAAATTGAAGATGATGCAAAATATGTTAATCATATCTTCAGACAACAGCAGAGGAAAAAGGAATTAATCTCTATTTTCACATCCAGCACCCTTTGAGAACTTCTTACACCTTCCTGCCATTTCCAGCAACTGCCATTGCATCTGTGGCTAAGCACAACAGCCAGATCATCTGTATCGCTTCTTTCTGCCCAGGTCAGCTGACATCTAACAAAAAACCCCTAAAACTTTCCTGTCCCGGCCCGCTTCTTGCGACTCTAAAGAACAGAGGGCATTTCTACACCAACTTACCCCAGTATTCCAACATTTCAGACCTAATTGCCCAACATTTCTAGTGTTTCACAACAGAAAAAGAACAACAAAAAAAAACCAACATTCTTGAAGGGTAGGGAAAATAATTAAGTCATTACATTGTTGACAATTACTGTAGAGGAGGTTGAACAGCTAGCTGGCTTTGTACTGCTGCCATCCCCCATAGCTGAAAACTGATGGATGCTGTGTGGGGCGGGAGAAAGAGACACCAAAACAACAACAAAAAAAAGCATAATTTTTTTAATCTCTTCTAGATGAATTCTTCAAAACACTTAGATGAAAACAGTATTTTCTTCTACTTCTGGAAAGAAAAGCAGAAGAGGGAAGAACCTCTGATTTACCATCTACAGCGAACAAATCTAAACAATGGAGCCCTCCAAGGCACGTCTTCTACTAACAATGAGAAGACCAATTACATTTTTTGCATCAATAGCTTACACAAACTAATCATCCATCAACAGAACAGTACTCATGCAAAATGAAAATGTAGGATGTATAAATACCAACCGAAAATAACTAGACCTGTTTACTGAGGCACAGAAAGCACAGACAGACACAGGAGGTCTTTTAGAGGAGGCACATGTAGGCACAGAATTTATCGATACAGGGGTTTCAACAATCAACTTGCTAAAAATTAGTTCCTACTATCCAAAGGTGCCAAGAACACAGTATTCGCAGACGGTTTTGGTACAGATGCCACCCAGTCTGTAGGAAATACAAGTAACAGAGCACTACATATGAATCAGGTAAAGATTTTTTTCAGTTCATCTGTGAAGAAGCAGCTGTTTGTGTTCCCAAACACAGGGCTGACATCCAGCTGCGCAGGATCAAGAGGACCAGTCACACTGACCTACTATCCTGCATTAGCAGGGTTGATGGGAAGACAAACACATTCAGGAGCTTTCCTTCACAAATCAGATCTTCGGCATAATTTTCCAAATCCAAACAGGCAACATCTGTTATCCTCTCAGCAGCTTAAGGACAGCTAGTTTGAGACACTTGAATATCACACTGCTCAGCCAGGTGACAGAGCCAGAACACAAATGTGTAATTATTTACTTAAAGGCCTCAAAGAACAGCGCTAATAAATCAGCCAGGCGAAACCCAGCTGGTTGACCCCGGCAAGTCTCCCTGAGCTCCCTGCTTCCTAGGCATCATTACAGCTTTGGCCTGAAGAAAAATGTAACAGACCCGTAATGCAAGACTTGAAATACAGTTCTCTGGCTTGAAGCGCTCTACTGGAGGAAACTGAACACACCGAGCACAAGCTCCGTCTCGCAGCAGTGAAACACTGAGCCATACAGATTTGAATGCCGGGTAGCGACTCCTACACACTACTCCCAGGATTTCAATCACAACTGTGCAAACGTGACAAGAGAGCACAAGAGGCATTCCATCAAATTTTGAGCGTGGCAAAACATTTTCTTTACTTAACCCAACGTGCATCCTACTTTAGAAATAAAGTTTACGCAACTCAGTGGATTCCCTGGTGGAAGACCAGGAAGTGACTCCTCACCCTCAATAACAAAAACGCTGATGTCAGATCCCCTTGCTTGGCTTGTTTCCTCTTCAGACTGGTGCCTGGCCCCACAGCCAGCCACATACCATGTGGAAAGGGAGAAGAATACACTGACAAGGCCCCTCAGGATCACAGCAATGGGAACTCCACATTTCACAAGAGGACTGACGTCACATCTACATGGTTTCCCCAAGATTTACTGATGTGTTTCGTAACAAAAAAAATGAAAGAGTTGCTGGGAAGAAGGGGTTCGGGTCTAGAGCAGGTCCACAGGGAGCAGAAAGGGAAAAAGGACACACAAAGCTTCTGAGGCCATCAGGTACAACTGCAGCCTCCATGCTTCCTCTTTTCAGGCACCACTCCTTGCACAGCTCACCTACATTTCATCACCTACATTTCACCTCCTTACCTTTTCTTTACAGCGCTGGGCTCCCCGATCGCCCATGTGGCAGCTTCCGTGCCTCCTTTCCATTTGGAGCACACAAGTCATCTCTTCCCAGGCAAGGCTCGTGCTGCCTGCCTGCCTCCCTCCTGTGCCTGGCCTGCCCCAGCACTAACTGAGGCCACCACGTCAGCCCCCACCACACAGACAAGTTTGACCACCAACAGGTAAGTCCCAAGTCCAGGAAGGGAGCTGCTCCCCTGCCTCTGAGCAACCTCTCCACCCCACCAGCCTGAGCAATCCAAAACCAAAATCACAGCCATTTTTGTACAGTTGATGTACACAGCTGGGGAGCAAGCTGCTTCTCACACCATTCACCCCACCTTCCTAAACCAGAAATGGTTACCTCCTCTACCCTCACACTATTGTGAGGCTCCCCCCAGGAGCCACCACAGCAGCTTCAACACAGCATCTTCAATTAAAAGGGCAAACTATCAGCACGGGCAGACCACAAACAGCATAGTCTACACTGCCAGCCTAGATTGGTTATTGCAAATGGCCAGAGGAGCAATGTCCATACAAAATACCTTCTGCTGGCTCCACCGCCACAAACATGGGTGGAAACAAGGGTATTTAGGAGCCTATGGCAGTTAGTGACCCCATGTTGACAGGAGTTGTCCTCGTTTGATAGAAGGGGCACTTTTAAACACATCACTTTCTACTGCTTTCTCCATGTGCAAGATGAACAAACTGTAAGAGAGACCAGAATTAACAGCCCATTAGCAGCAGTGCTGCGCAGACAATCATTGCTTACCAACGATAACACAGCACCGAACTATAGGCACAGAGGGCAGTCAAGTGCTCTGGGTGTCTGCATTTTTTCTTAACAGTTGCAAGGATTTGTAGGTTTGTCAAAGTCGATTTTCTAGTTTCTGGATCCTTGCTTTGAAAATGTGAATCCACCAGAGAGTTTTTTAGCTTCTAAACAGTTAACCAGAAACACTCCTTCAGCCAGGCAAGGTCAGTTGGTTGTTTCACTGTAACTAAGCCAATAATTTTGCTTTTTACTAGCTTCATGGCAAGCTGCCACAAGTCTGTCACAGTCCTGCTGACATTTAATTTTTGCTTCTCAAGTTCCCTCTCCCTCCACCTTTTTTGCCAAGATAAGCTTACCAGATAATACAAATCAGTCTTAACTCCTTGTTGACTTAAACATGAGCATCAGGACTTCAGCTCATAAAAGTAGGATCAAAAAGGAGATTCTTTAAGACATGGCTACCTCCATTATATCGATGGATTACACATCTAGTGCCTAGGAACCAGAGGGGAAGACCTGGATATCCACCGCTGTTGGACTGGGACCCAAGAGCTGTCAACCACACTCAATGCTGCCCTCCTGCCCACAGCAGAGCCAGCTGGTGCTGTGATCCAATTAGCTCTCACTTACTGAGCAAATTTGGATGGGAAACTCGGGTACTGCCGGAAGCAACACTGGCAAGGCAACACTTCCAGTTCCTAATTAATTTTTAAGGGTGACTGGCAGTTTTGAACCTCCAAGTTATGTGAATTTAAAAAGCTTTTGTCTCCTGAGCTAAGAAAATTACCACGTGTAACTTTCCACACTTGCCACACTGTCAGACATCTCAAGATGAACATCTAGAAACCGAGACACAATGGACACGTTGGAAAGTTTTGTTCATTTATAGGCATTGCAATCCTGACTTCTGCAAAGAATGGTATCAGTCTCATCTGCTGAGGAAGAATCTTCCAACTAGGCAAGCGTGCTTTTATCTGCTTGCACTCCTCCCACCTTCACCATCAAGTGGCTCAGTTCATGTTCAGTTCCTGTTCTGCAAGATTACAGGAGCTATTTTCATCCTGATTCATTTTGGATGCAAGATTCATTGAACCACTTGATGCAGGATTCACTCAACTTTCAAACGGCTAAACAACCCAGGACAAGATGTCCAAAATCCCTCTGCATTCAAGGAAGAGGCATGTCAGAAGGCTTTTCACATGCACCTACCTCTCACCACTGACCACTGTCAGTGACTAAGGGCCGAAATTATTATCTTAGACTAGACTCTAAACCCTGCTGCACCTAAAGCTAATCAAGGTGAATCCTATACACCCACCTTGGTCTACTGGTGTTCACTATGAACTTCTGACCCCACCGGTCAAATCCAACCAAAATTCACATTTGAGAGAAGAAATGATTTCCCAGTGGTAACTGGGATCTCTTAAGTTTTGTGAAGACAGGCAGGACGGAGATCCAGGGTCTGAATATCTGAAAGCTCATGCCTAATAATTCCTTGCCCTGTCAGCTGATTTCTTCAAACAGATGTGGCAATCCAGTATAAAATATCAAATGAGAGAAAGATTATTAATGAGGCAAGAGGAAGTAAGTCTATTATATAAAAAGCTGAAGTGAACAGGACACGTTAGCTGTCCCTGCTGAACACAATCTGCTTGTCCATCAACTGCATTTCCTCTCAGGTATGCCTAGACTTCAGCAGGAAAGAACCATTGTACATACAGATTCCAGTGTGTTTTTCCAATCCTTTTGAGATAAAAGGGTGCTGCTTAAGAAAATATGCCAACAATACGAAAAGATGAATTAATTGTAAAACTGAACCAGGAAGGCTGAGCCAAGAGGAAGCAGAACATACATACCCTTCAACATAATGCTCTCTGAACACTTGCTACAGATGGGTCCCTTAGTGAGAGATACATATAGATACGACCTAGCATAGATCTTTCATCTATTTTCACATGAATCAAGTTTTCTGACACTCTTTGCAAAAGCTAAATGAAGTGGGTGGGTTAGGGGAATGCCACAAAGCAAAACCATGTCCCTCCACAATAAATTCAGCTGAGCAAAACATCCGCACCTACTCCCACTGAGCCTGTCCTGGAGACTAACTCTGTAAAAAAAAAATAAAAAACGTTCGGTAATAGGAGCTAAAGCTTAATTAAAAGCTACACTCCCAGGGCTTTTATTCAGGTTAGGGTCATTACAAATGCACGGACTGTTTAATTTGTGGGGGTGGGTGAGAGCACATTTTTACCAGATTTTTTTTTCCAGCAGAACCAAATCAGAAAGACAAGTCTTCCTGTTCAGTTTGTCCCTGGGCTCACAAGTGATGACATACAGATAACAGTGTTTTAATGGCACCTCTCACCCAATGACCCCAAAGTGCTTTTACTTCCCGTAATGAACTCGGCTTCACAGTAGCTTGACAGCTCCATTTTACATGGGAACTAAGAGAGAGATGAAGTAATCTATCTATGCCGCACAGCAGCACCAGTTCAGCTCCCACCAGCCCAGTAATTTATGCAATAGACCACACTTGCTTTTGCACAGCATCCTGTCCCAGAGCATGCTTTCACTAGGGAGGTAACACACTTCTCTATTACCTGCTCAGACACTATTGTGGACAACATTGCAAAGGCGCTTTCCAGCCCCAGCCCTGCAAAATGCTAAGTCAACAGTGTCACAAGACACTCCTTACCTTAGAGGCTCAAGACCTACACTGCTGCTTACATTATTAATGTTTCCTGGCAAATTCACCCTTCTTCCCCGTTACCTATGGGCAAGAAAAGTCAAATTCTCTGACTAGTTAACCAGGGAAGCAGATCACTAGGGGGAAAAATCAAAGATAATACAGACATGAGAAGACTGATCTTCCCAACACCTAGAACCTGGACCACCTTCTGGATTACAGGAATTTCTCATTGCTGCAGTGTGGTCATTGCTTGTATACACACACAACCCTCAGCTACATGCCGAGGTTCTTGCATTGAACATGTGCACTATGACATAAGAACAACATGAAAAGAGAATATACTAAATGCAAAAAAGTTGTTGCAGCAGAAATACATTAAAATTTGATTAAACAACCAGTTTGGATCAAAATGCTCCAAAACAGTAAATGCATCAAAATGCTCCCGTAATCAACATGAAAGGCCCACTGGTATACCAAATGAGGAATCACAACAAAGTTGTCTTGGCAGAAGCTGCATGAAGTCTGCAGGGGCAGGAATATTAGCCAGTGCTCACTTCAGCCTCAGCAAAAGCTACATATTACTGCTTCGGTGCCAACAGACAGCATCCTGATTCCCCATGCCACCACTTCAGAGGGCAAAGCACTCAAATCCTAATGCTCAGGGAACATTGTTCTATTACAGCAAAGTTTCACTCTGAGACAGACCAAGCTGAAATTCTCTTTCATTACACAAACAAGATGCTACAGGACTCTTACATGGGAGAATTAATTTGTTTTGAATTCACCATCTTCTGCCAGCACAGGATTGCACAAGATGGGGATAAGGGTGAAGAGACAAAAGGGCTCAAGGTCCTAAAGCTTCTCCGGGGAAGTACTTGACTCAGGGACCTGTCCTTTGCTGACCCCACATCAGTGCCCCCATACCATTTTAATGGGCTTTATCTTAATAGATGAAACAAATATTTCCAGAAGAGAATCATGCTTGTGCCAAGTGAAAGCAAACTCCTCATTATGACTAAATACAGCCTGAATCAGCCAACTCGCCCCACAATTGACATCATAAATGCAAGTAACTCTGGACAACTCCTGCATTTCTGCCAAACTAGATGTCATTAATTATGCAGCTCTGTTCCCAGAAGACTTAAATTTATAGGTCATATTTTTACTTCCCTTTACCAAGAACAACAAACAAGAATTTATGCTTTCCTTTCTCTTACAAACAGTCACGCATTTTTCCCTTCTTGTTTAATTAAAGCTATTTCAACCACCAAGAACCTTGTGCCTATGTTTTCAGAGGCAGTCTAATGGCTCTAAAATAACCGTAAAGACAGAAGGTGGAAGACAGTCTTCATAGGCTAGATGTTTTTATAAATTTGAATGGAAAAATATCAAGCTATTCCCATGATTTCTCTACAGTTTTACAAATCAAAGTACAGAAGAAAGATGCAGGCTGGCACCTAAAAATAATATTCTGGTCCTTTCCTCCAGTTTCATATTTCCCTACCCACCCACACCTTCCCTCTGCTTTAATGTAGCAAATTTGCTCCCAGTTAAATGGAACTTTTCTAGACCAAATTAAGACTAGAAAAACTCTTTAGGCAGATGCTTTGCTGACAACCGGTACCAATTTTTCCAGTCTCCTGGTTTCTCCGGTTTCTTTTTTTTTTTTTTTTTATTAGATAAACAGCCAAAGGGAAATCACAGACCATCCCCCAGTTCCATCTGCTGAGCACACACAAAGAGGGCGCTCTGTTCCACAACCAGCCCCATTAACACAAAATGGAAAAAAGTTAAATGAACTGTTAGAAGGGGAATCCCTGTTTGTTTTTTTTTAAAAAAAAAAAGCTTTCAAGGAATTAAAAGAAAATTGAGTAGCAAATTATCATATCTGGAATAAATCGCATTTAAACCTAGCTTATGACAGAATGGTCTGGGACTAAAATATGGTTCTCTCTAAGAAGTGCAATACCACTATAGTGATTCCACAAATCAAAGTACCTTAAGCGGTTTGGGGTTTTTTTAGTGCTCTTGTAAAGCACCTTTGAACCAGTATGACTGAATAGATTTCAGAGGCAGCAAAGACGCAGGAATAAAAAATTCCATTTTCAGGACACAATCTGCTGCCAGCTTCAGGACAGAGGACAAAGTTCACTGCTCTCAGTGCCTGACATTACAAACTTCAAAGTCATCTGATTTTTTTTGCACTGTAGAGTATGCATTTCTACCATTGACTTTTCCAGTTCTATGCATTCTGTGCCTTACATAGCTATTTATAGTAATAAAAGTTCATACTCGAGGCTGGGTTTGTGGGAATATTTTTCTTTTTAAATTGCACATACTAACAATTCCTTGATCTTATTTCATTGTTAACTTCCTCTTTCTCTAGCTTACTAGTGGTTAATATCTAGCACACACCAGAGGGCCCACGTGTAGGAATTGCTTTCAGAGCAGCTACCGATACCGTGCTTCTTGTGCTTTGAAGCAGAGTTTACCTATTTGCCACGCCGCTTCTAGTCTGAAGGATTAAGCCTAATAACCCCCATACATCACCCCCACTGCCTGAGACAACGGCTCCAAAACAATGCTGTACAATTTAAAGGATCAACATGGTCACATATTATCTCGCGTACCATATCCCATCAGCCCAATTCCCTCTTCATCAGCTTTCAAAGCTATGAAGCTTGCGTTCATGCCTTCCTTTCCTGTGTCTTGTTCTGAAGATGTGTTCTCTTCTTTCCCCTTCTCTTACCCTGCGAGTTTACCTTCTGCCTTTTGGCACACACCCACACTACTTCTTCTCATCCCTCAACCTCATCCCCTACCTATTTTTACAAACAAAATCCTTCAGTAATTTTCATGTATTTCACACATGCTACTCCATCTCTCACTCTCCATTTGAACACAACTGCATCCTGGCTATCCAGCCACGGATGCCACCCCACACATCCTTCCAGACAAGCACAGAAGCAGCCACTCTAGGCAACTCTTTCTCTACTTCTGCCTCTCCCTGCCTCGAGAGAAAATAGAAGTAGCACCCAGGAACAGCCTCCTCCTTAGGGAAAACCAAAACGCCTCAGATACCAGCACAACCCATTACAGACATCAAGCACAAGCACTGCCTAAGCCACCACACACTCAACTCTCAGCTACTTTTTCCCTGAAAGTGAGAAGCTGCCTGACATCTCACAAGCTTTCTTGCTTTCTCTGCAGCCAGCAGATCACACCCTTACTTCCACACCGGCCTATCAATAATCAGGTAATAGCTGGGGCAAGCGAGGTAAGGTTCTGATGACAGTACAGAAAGCAGAGCTCAGTTTCTCTCCACACCAACACCCTTTAGAGCCACATTTAGCACATTCCTGCTTCAGCACAACCCAATCAGCACCAAACCCTGAAGGGTTCCCCACTCCAGCCTCTTTCCCAGTAGCTTCCAGTTGCAGCCATTTAGCTGCTGAGCATTTTGCTTTAAGAAAAAGCAGATACACGAAGTCTACACCGTATTTTCAGGTAATTACAACTATTGACAGGAAAGAGAAGGGCTCTGAAAGGCCACTGATAATGAGAGGAGAACAGAACTAGTCTTTTGCTATTGATTGTGTCTGCTGTAGCTGCTCCTGGACTGAAGAACACGTGCAGCCACGGCTGTGAAGTAATACATTTTTGCCATTGATTCACACGGCTGACATGCAACTCAAGACAGAGACCAGTGTCAGCCAAGGGCATATGCTATGCTTAAGACATTATTAATAGCAGGAAGGCAATGCAATCAGTATGTGCTCTCCAACTATCAGCACAAACTTAGAAGGCAGAAAGTTCTCACCTGTCTGGCCACCCTCCGAGCTTCCCAGTAAGGTTTAGAGTCTTCTACAGCTTTTCCAATCTTCTTTACCAGTTCATCCAGTTTTACTGTTGCTTCGACCAGCACGGAGCGGAACTTCTGGCGTGCATCCTTCAAAACGTTGCAAAAAGGAAAGAAAGGACAAAGACAGATTAGAGCTTTAAAATTTATTTCTACCTGTTTGTTTCTACTTTCAGGTTGCTCTTTAGATTCACACACAAGCCAACACATTCAAAACAGTTACTGGCAATGGGACTAAGCCAGAATTCTTCAACAGAGGTAATAGCAGGAACCCAGAACCGCATTCAAAAGCTAGCATCCTGGACACCAAATCTTTGTCTTTCAGAGACAGCTTTTATACAAAGCCTGCAACAGCCTGTGCTAGATGTCACCTCTGGCAGGGTTTCTCAGAGAGGAATAGCTTGTAAATTACTTGCTTGGCGAGGAAGCAAACAGCAGCGTAACAAGTTCTGAGAGAGTTCAATGGCAAAGACATCTCATCTAGACAACGCTAGCATGGGGCTAGCAGGCAGGCCAAATCCCCACAGCAGGCTGGCAAACCAGCTGGAATAAGCATCTCCTCAACCTTAGCATGTCGCACCCCCAGTACCGTTTCCCCCAGAGACACCATTTCACAATGCAAACGAGGATGGACAGGATCTGCTTTCTGCAGGAAGAACTGGACACTTCCCACATGGTACACTTTCAAGTCAGCTCCTCCTTCCTTTTATAAACATGCCCTACTTACTTCAATAGCAACAACAAGCTTCCAGGCCCTCGTGGCAAGACTTCCTGTCATAAAAGCTCATCTTTTCAGCTATGGTTTGTATCAACAGGTAAGGACACTTACATTCCATTTGACTGTTATTATTTACTTCATTTAAGAAAAGTAAATTCCAGCTACTTCCAAACTGGATGAGCATGATTAGCTGAAGCAATTAAAATATTTTCTCTGCTCCACTGAAATTTGCACACCTTTAAGCAAAGCGATTCTCATTCAATCTCAGCATCGAACAGAGACTCTAAATCAATGGAATTGTTGCAGAGAGATGCAAATTCAGCTGGGACCTGGCCCAGGATTTAAGCTGAAGAGGAGCACAGGCCATGTGAGCTCTTGACAAGCCTTGTAATTCTCATTAGAGAGCAGTATGTACGCAGACTGCTGGAGTGACATGTTGATTATCAGGAAGCAGCTGGCTTGAAGAACTGTTCCAATTCAGGAGGTTTTTGTCATTATTGCTAAGGATTTCTAGAATGCACAACTGTTTATTCATTGCAAGAACTAAAATACATTGGAACCTACCACTATGCTCTCAGAAGTGGAAAAAACTGCAATAATATGTTAGTTGTTACAGAAAAAGCAACATACTTCAGTAAAAGCTTCTTTGCTTCCTTTTTAGTGTTATCTAAAACCTTAACCAGCATCAGTAATAGTTTAGTCCAATGCAAATAGCTTTGGATTCTTAAGGTACTCCAACTTGTTCTAAGGGAGTATTCAGATGAGTAACAAGGTCAAAAATCAAGAATTAAATGCATATTAACGTATTATTTTATTAACTCCAAGACAGTCAATCTCATTTCTTCGTGAAAGCCTGAAATGTGTCATTCAAACAATATGTATTGAGTCAATGATTTTCTCAGTGAGAAGAGTTTGAATATTTCCAATTAAAGTGCTGGATGATATACGGTTCACTGCTCAAAATGAGTTTCATAAGTAACTGAAATAAGACCGCAAGCATGATGACTGTATTGTAAGAAAAACGTTAAGCACTGAAGTATATTTAACAATTTTTTTTTCCCCATACAAGTGCAGAAATAAATCTAAAAAATCATTTCTAAATGAGTGAGCCTGAAGGTTTGTTTTTCACTTTCTTTGTGAAAGCTACATATTAGGATACTAGCCGTGGAAAGCAAATAGTCAAACAAATGTATATGCATTAAGTAAAAAAAGCCCTATGCAGTGATTCATCAAAAAATTCAGTTGCCATGTTTGTAAGATAAGCACTTGGCACAAAAAACACGTCACTACCAAATCTGTGCTTAGAGACCTAGCCCAATTTATTCACATGATAACTGGGTACACTCTTATCCAATAGGAAAAAGAGGACCAGCCTCCACCTGGAGTTTAAAAAAAGAAAAAAAAAAAAACAAACACCACTAAGGACAGAACAGTCAGACCAACAGCAACTTCTGTTCCCGTCCGTTACTCTCCCACCAGCTCAGATGAAGCACATGCAAATTACTGAACTGTAACTAATCCTGTAACTGGCACCTGAGGCACAGGTCTTGCAAACGGTTAGGCAACCGTTCATCCATGAGCACAGCCCCACTTCATACAGTAGCTAGTTACACAGAATAGGGAGCTCCAGCTGAAGAATACACTGGTGTCAACTTCCAGTACACCATTTTCCCCAAAAGATGCCTGCTTCCTATTTTGAGGCTTTATTTGGGTCCAACCACCCTCATGTCTTCCAGTGAAGAACAATAACAAAAAACAAAACACCTTAGAACTTCACACCCATGTCATCCATCACATGACTTATTTTAAATGACATTTATTCCCAGGCTCCTGACTGTCAGAAACACAAGCCTGCAGGCTCTGCCACCTTCTGCATGAGAGAATAAGCAGATGCTCATACTCTGCTGGGATCAGTCCCCTGACCAAAGGTTTCCAGCCATCCCCTCCGGACACAGCAACAAGATGGTGAGGTGTCTGAGGAGGTGTAATCCATACCCATGCCCTCTCCTGCACTACACGCACCACTGTTACTTTCCACTAGCCCCAACTACACTACAAAAGCAAACAATCCCACACTGTAGATCTACACCGTGTGTGTTCCAGTGGCAACGTAGTGCATTCACACCACCCGGCCTCCTCAATCCAAACCGATTCAGCTCTCATGGTCTCAGTGACCATGGCTCCCATCTGGGAGCTATGGCAGCATCTCCCATGGGCAGGGGCGCAGCTCCCTCCTGCAAACACGCAGCCACACTCCATGCATTGGCCCTGCCACACACTGCCAGAGCATCTCTAAAAGTCATCACCCTTGGGACAGTGCAAATTTCCCCTGGCAGGTGCCACTGGGGAAGTTTAAATAAGAAATACCACTGCAGCAGCTATTTTTACTCTTCATGTGAAACTGGGGAGGTCAGAAGCACCAAGGCAATTGCACCAGGAGCACTGGGCTTGGCATGCTTGCTACTTGTGTGACATGAAAAGCACATCTGTGGTTCACGGGAAGGATGGGCCTGTGGTCAAGGCAATAACTTGGGAATCAATTTAATTCCCTGCTCTATGTTCGGCTTCCTGTGTTACTGTCAGTGAGACACTTCAACCCACATGTGAAGCAGTTAAAAGCTGTAAATCATCTTAATTGTGTTTTCTGTAAGAACACTCACACCAAAAACTTAGACGCTCAGGAACAGCACAGCAGTGCAGTTCATCCATGGCTCCCAGCACGACGGAAGCCTTACATCTGTTTTAGGAAGATAACCGCACCCATTTAGACCTACTTGTCAAATCCTCTAGCCTGATGTGCCTCCCTACAAGTGTTACTATTTAACTGCCAAACTCCTGCTTCATTCAGACCTTTACCTAGCACGCACGGGTAACAGAGAAAGGAAAAGTTGACAATTCCTGCAACCTGCTGCCGTGAGCAAAACCAACACAGTGCAGTATATGCCATGCAACTTTTCTAGCACAATCCTCAGTTCCTAGTTTCTGTATTTCAGTCCCTTGCAAGACGATGCTTTTCCCAGCAGAAATGCAAGCTATTGATAAAAGCAAGTATGCAGCCTTAGGTACAAACTCTGTAAGTCACACTCACCATTTCTGGGGGTTTTTGGGGGAAAAAACCCACATGGGTTTGTTTTTCTCATCACTGCACTGAATACACACACAGATCAGACAAACTGTAACAGAAGCAATGCAACTGACAAAAGACATCTCCAGCACCCAGATATTGCAAAAGCACCTTTCCCTCTCTACTCGCTCAGAATTTTCTGTGATCATTTTTAAGAACACCTCGTTACTGATTTTGCAAACAGAAAAGCGATATTAAAAGCTGACGGGTTAACATTTCCAATTTTTTCTCCCTCCTATTTGCTCAAATGAGATGATAATAAACCTTTTTAAAGCTGGGCAAAAGCCGGTTAAGGCACTTCACTCTCAACGCATGTCGCAAGGTGCCAAAAAAAAAGAAGTAGCAGTCAAAACTTCCCAGTGAAGTTACAGTCTTATACCCAGGCTCTCACGACCTAGGTGTTGGTCATACGCATGCTCCAGCAGGCACAGCACTTTGTGCATCACGTGAAGAGCTGCAGTTTACTTTTCAACACGTTGTTCTGCAGCTGCAGGAGCCCCACTCTCATCAACTTTCTTCCTGGGAACCCTTAGCACTTTTCTCCCAAATGACAGATGTCACAAGCACAGCTTCAGGGAGCATGCCAGACTTCTGCCCCACATATGCTTTTGCTGCAATAGTTCATTATTATAAGCAGACTTTGTTTCCAGTAACTTGCTGTTGGGCAGCGCTCTGCTATTGCACCAAAAGAGGGACCACACTTAACAACAGGCCATCCATACAGCAGCATTTTGTGGATCCACCCTCAAATGCGGAAAGAAACTAAAATACAATTTTACACTTACACGGCACCTGTTGCAGAATAAAGCACGCTCGTTTTCCTTCCTCCTGAGTGATGGTGATGAGCTAGCGTCAGACGCCAGATGACAGCCAAATAACTATTTCTGCCCATCAAATGAAGCATGTATCTTCAAACAATTTTCTTTTTAAAATGAACTTAACACATCACCTGGGTATGAAGCATCTTAGTACCAAGCACATCTAAATTTAATTTACCAAGTTTGTCTTAATGACCTTTTGGTGTGCAGAACTTCCAACAACCCCTTAAACCAGCCTGGGAGGTACATGGGAAAGGAAGCTGCTGACTGAGAGACAGGCTTCATCTATTTCCAAGAGGCAGGCAGTATCCATAACTGCCTTCCTCTGCTACAGAGACCTACCAACTGCAAAAGCTCATTTCCAAGTCAAAATACCATCAGTATCAACAACACCGAAGTGTGAAAGCAGGTGGGCTTCCTAATTACATACACATCAGATAGATGCACATGCATGTGTTCAGAAATCTACCTCAAGCAGGTTGATGACATTTTTAACATCTATTTCGTGCCTGAGCAGTTCAAGTAAACCAGACTGACTACCAAACCTTAAAAACAAAGTGCAAGGAAGGGGTTAAGTAACATCTTGATTTTTAAGCATAGGGAAGTCTTTTTTCCACACAGCTACTGATTTGCCATCTAAGAACAATAAAAAATGGTATTTAGAAGTTGCTCTAACCTCCTGCTTGCAGACAGTTACAGACCCAAGTCTACAAATACACTGGTATTTTTAGTCCTCTTAGAAGAAGGCAGAGGAAAGCAGGCAGGGGAAGGCACTGGGTGCTCCTTCCAAAACAGATTTCTCTGCCTAACACTTCCTTCCTCCCTTAAGCTAGAAACCAATCTCTGCTTCAGGAACATGAATCAAGTAAAGCCCTTTGACTCACTCGGGCGACAAAATCTTTCCAGGGCCATAGCAGAATGAGCCTTTCCTTACTCATCCATGGATGAAAGCAGAAGGCAAAACAAGCAGCACAAAACACAATCTACACGCAGAAGCCACTTCCTATGGAAACAAGTAGATTATAAAGAGACACAAAAAGATTTGTCCTGCTAGTGCTGGACAAATCCATCAAGCGTGTATGTCACACTCCAAAAACCAGCAGGAACACCAGCCAGTGAGCTGCTTCTCCCTTATCTGTGCACGCTTTTATGGACACTGGAAAATGCTGCACAGCGATGCTGAATAAGGCGGCAGATGTTTCTACAGATAGAAGGCCAAGCAGGAGTGGTCAGAATGAGATTCCTGCTACTGACAGGCCATTTTTCTAAACTTGAAGGACTGAGGACTTTTTTTTAAAAGCCTAGTTAACTTGAAAGATTGAGGATTTTTTTTTTTTTAAACGTCTCTTGAAATTCTTGTGTGTGACAGGGTCAAAAGCTTGAGCTTTACCCCAAACCCAAGTATTTTAGTGAGGAGGTAAGAGCAGCAACTCTAAATAAAATAGCCCTTCCCCTTCTGAGAGGTGTTCAAGTGCTGACAAGGCTCACCAGCGAACGAGCCCCACAGCTGATACACCCCTTTCCTCTGACTCTATCCAACACCAACCCAGGGTGACCTTTAGGATAAATCCAGGACTAAAAGTAACACAAAGTCTTGCAGATCAGGGCTAGAGGATCTAGGCAAGCATCCAAGAAGGATCCTAACCAGGCCCTACTTAAAACAAGCAGAGCTGAAAGCAGCACTGTTCAACTCCAGTTTTCATGTGCAGTTGTCTCCCCTTAACAAATATTGGCAAGCTCGTAGCTTCAGCAACACAAAAATTCTAACAAAAACCACATTTGGGATAGCTGGGATTCCAGTGGTAATTTTAATGGTATGTGCTGTGTTTCCCCTCCCTGAAATGCTGCCAGAGGGTCTCTGGGTGAATTTGTTACATCTGAATCGTACTTTCAGGAGCCAAAGACATGTATGAGTTAGCTGGACTGGCGAGTCATGCACATTTGTTAAGTACATTTGCAACTCCTGATGCGATTTCAGATGAAGATGCATTTCAAATAAACAGGAAAAAAGCTCAAATAGCAAGGCGCCGCTCTAACTTGCATTTGGCCAAAACATACTTGTATCTCCACTGCAAGCTGTTTCCCCCACCTCTTCACAGACACTTCAAATATAAACAGGGACATTAGCAAAGCCAAGTGTTAAATCCCTCAGAGGACCCTTATTATTCTTTTGCTGTGTCAGTAATGCTCAGTGTTGCACTTAGTGAGAGCAGCTTTATGGATTTTAAATCAAGCCTAATCAAAGATTCATTAACAGGCAATACATTAACGCAACATATAACTACCAGCCACTCGGTGCCCTTTAGCAGCTCTGCAATTCCTGAACAGGCTGTGAGCATCATCAGGTCAAGATATTTCTCCAGGGTTTAATACGATAGGTCAAAAGAGCAAAAAACGAGTGATTATATCAAGTAAAAGAATAGATGCCCTCAACTTCAAGGTATCCGTTCAAGTCATGCCAACACATGTAAATCCATCCCTCTCACAGGTAGTTTGGGTGCAGAACTTTTTTTAAAACAGAAAAGAAAGGCAAGCTGGTCAACTTTAAGCAGAATTCCCCATTTTATCACCTCTGTAAGCAGCAAACACCAACACTTTCTACACTGTTCAAACACGGACATGCCTGCGGCTACACCAAGAGAGCGTAGTCTCAAAATCCTAGAAGCCTCTACTGATTTCAGCCCCATAACATTTCCATCGGATAAAGCAGCATTTTTATTTCCATTTTGCAGATGTTGACCTGAGGCACAGCGAGAACAAAAGCATGGGGGTTTAGAAGCATTTAACACCTACAGCCTTTTTATTTTTGCAGTTAATGGGAACTGGAGACAGCCAGCAGTTCCGTTTAGAGCAACTCGTGCAAAGCTACAGGAAGTCCAGAATAGACTCTCAGTACTTAGATGCCACAAGGTTACTCTGCCTGCTTATCAGAGGGGACATCAAGTCACAAAAACATGGGTGTCTTTTTCTGAACATCCTTCAAAGAAGTGTACCTTCTACTCAAACACTCCCATTGCTTTTCCAGATTATTCTAGGAAAAAATTCAACAGTGGGAACGTATGGACCACAAAGCAACGCTACAGGAAGCTGGCAATCTCGTGCTGTAAATAGCCTAACAATACTGTCTATGTTCCCATTAAAGCCAACTAGGATCAGATATTGAAAAGATGAAGGAAACAATAACAGAAGAATAGGATAAATATAACTTCATTGTCTGATTAAAAAAAATCCACCTCTTTCTTCTGATGAAGTATCTTGCAACAGCAGCAACACCACCAACTAGGAAGGGGTAGCAAGAGAGACCCAAAGCAGCTAAAAACAGCCAAAACAGCAAATCTTCAAAGGCAAACTCAGCGTAGCTCTCCCAGAAGCCCGCATTTTCAGCAGCATTCAAGCATTTCGGAAGTCTCTGAAGCAGAATGATCCCAGTTCTAAACTCCCTTTTCCAAACTCTGGATTTGTCCTACCAGGTTGCCTGGCAAAGCTTTTGTTTCTTGGCTAGAGTATGAACGCAGGGATTTTCTTCTAAGCACAAGCATTGCTTGGGGTTTTTTTTTGGTTTTTTTTAAATATATTTCCTCTGGAAGGGTCTTAAGTCTATTTAAAATGCATTTATCAGCATGTATATAAATTAAGCCTTGCTTACATCATCCAGCTGCATTTGTCCTCGAAATTTAAGAAGATCAAAAGTAATGAAAATCTTTCTGGATTAAAAATTATGCAGTTGCATGATACCACAAACAGGCTTCAATACAGTAAGATTTTCAGAGGAAAAGCAAAGAGGAAATATTCATGAAAGCATACTGTTGAAGATATTCCAAATTAATTCCATCAAACACTGCTTACAGTAAGTACTACAGACAGATCTGCAGTAAAAATTCAATGACACAGAGGTATAAAGCATCATATAACCATTCTCTGCACTATCTGACACCTAGTATTTCTTAGACTAAGTAAGGTAAGCAACAACGTTAGGCTAATGTGGAAACACTGCTCTTTTATTTACAATGATGTACCCAGGAGCGTTTTGAGCTCAATGTGTCACACACAGAGTAGCTACAAATCTCCAGGCTCTACAAACACTTGAACACATGAATAATTTTAATCAAGCAGTAAAATCCCATCTTAAGTCATTGGGACTTGTATTTCGTGAGTATGCATTTCCATTATTATTCTAGCTGCTTCATAATACATCCTCAGTGCAAGGTTATGACAAGATTAATGAAATCCAGGCAACTATCCATAGCACCATCTTTCAATTTCAGTACCTCAGCATGAAATAAGGAGACTGAAAAGAGATATATATAATGATTTTCTTTTTTATACATGTATATAAAGAGTCCTGAAGTAGGTACTGTTGCAGACTGGCATACTGATTTTTAAAGTTCACTCATAAAATTTAAATCAAGCTAGTGGCACCGAACAGTTTTCGCAGCTGAAATATAGTTTAATTTTGCATAACAAACAGACCCCGTTCCACTAAGTTTATTTGCCAATAAATTCATGATCTACATATCACAAAGCACAGAAAATGCAAACAAGTAGGAAGAAGAAAACAGCCACGTGACACGGCTGCTTTGCTTCCAAAGAAGTTCATAACCCTATATTCTGTTTGGTGCATAGAGTGGATATTCCAATATTAATTTAAAATAATTCCAGGAACCACGCCATGCTCCAGGTACCCATCTCATGAAAACATACATACAAGGGTGGGTGGATGGAAATCAAACACAGACTTTGACATTTTGAAGATGCAGAACAGAAATTTATAAATGTACTTTTAGAGTATGCTCATCGCTGTAATCTCAGCATGTTTTGACACAGTATTCAAAATACTGCAATATTATCAAAATTATTTAGGATGTAAAGTAGCATTTTATGCCAGTTTTCCTTTAGTAGCGTATTCATCTCTCACGTCCACTGGCTTTATCGTCTTTGTTTTGCAATTAACAAAAGAAAAATTTAGACACACAAGTAAGACAGTTTGTTTTAATTGTTATTAGATCAATAATGCTGAGTCTTCCAGAATAACTACCAAGTAGCTGAAGCTCAGATCTGGGGCTTTAGAAACAATTTATTCAGAACTTTCTATTAGACTTTTAAGTGTCCAAGAAAACCTCTTTTTCCAGCTAGGAAGTCTTTTCCTTCAACTTTCCTTCATTACTTTCCTCACTCAAAAAGTAATGACAAAAAAGGCAAAACTAACGAGCTAAAAAAAATAGCCCCCAGATCCTGGCAGGTAATTGCATGGCAAAGAACTCTTAAGCAAATAAACTTTCACTGCCTATAATCACAAGAACACAAACCAAAACCAGTGACTAGTAAAAACAGAACTTGTCCAAGTTTAGTTTCAAAACCTAAAAATAGGGTTTGGTGGGGGAGGGGACAGCCGGGGTTCTCCACGTAGGGTTTTACAGTGTCAGCATCCCTCTACCTTCTCCCTTTCTGTTCCAGCTGTTAGCTCAGCTCACACCTTTAAAAAAAATCATCACCAGACCCTTCCTGCCAAATTACCATTCAGGATCGCACAATTCAGGAGGGAACCTACTCAAAAATACTGTTCTGTTGCTCAAAAAAATCCAACATGCAAAAAAGGAAAATGCAAGGATGAATTCTGTACCTCCAGCTCCGTCTCTCTCCGATTGATATCATCTGTAGATTGATTCAGTTTTTCCAGCTCCCCCTAGAAAGAAAGAAAAGTTACTGGCACATTAAGAAACCAAGGGGAAAAAAATGTCTGAGAATGCTCATTCAGCACCCCCACTGAAAGCTGACAAGGGCTGTAGCTTACAAATTCAGTGAAAAGAGGAAACATTGAGACATTTAGAATAACTTTGCCACTGGTCTTCTATTTTGCTACTTACAAAAAAAAATAATCAGAGAAGCGCTATAGTTCTATTTTAAGGCAGTACATTTCCTGTTCTCACTTATTCCTCCCTATTAAAAATAAACATAAGGTACAGTAAGTTCTCTCTTGCTAATCAATATAGTCAGTATCTGCTAGTTTCCAGTGAGATATACACAAAGGTACACAAAACGATTAGCATAAAGTTAGTACCATCACAGGAGGCATACAGTGAAAGCACAGCATTGATAAGAAACCTGTCTTGCAGCACAAGAGGCATCTTACTCTGGATTTTGGCAAACCATTTTAGATCACCAGTCAATGGGACATATGATTACGTTTACTTAGCCTGCCTTCGTGCCAAAATTTTGGTCTCTTATCAGCAAAAACAAAGGTGTTAAATCCCTTGAATAAATATTTACTAGAGGTGGTGCTGGCATGAATGAAGTTACTGTAACAAACAAAGTTCATTGTTAACGACTTTCTCATCACAAAAAGCAACCATCGGGAGCAGGCTCCAATAGCCTCCTCTATTTGAGCAACATGTTACTCCATGTGAGATCCTATGATTTCAACGGGAGTGTTCTCCAACTCAAACATTATTTAATTCTCAACCAGTGTAACAGAAGCCGCCTTGAAATGTTTAGCTGTACAAACAGAACACTGTAAATTGATTGTCACTTGAGTGATTTCCCACTAGATTACAAGAAAGACTCTGGTTACAATCAGAAAGGAATTAATTGCAACAGTTTAGTTCTCTCTTATCCTCGGAGGTCAGATTTCATTTCCAGCTCCTACGATCTGGAAGATACATATTTGCATACCCATGTTTGCTGAAACAGACACTCACACAGAAATTACCTCACTGCCTTTTGCTGTAAGGCTAAGAACCTTGCGGCTCTCAGGGAGGCAGACACAGCAGCCTGTTTTTTCAACTAAACAGAAAAGTCAACAAAAACCCTGTTTCGCCAGCAATGTGCAGATCAGGTACACAGAAACACACTGCAAGCTGAAGAACCCATGGCCAAAATCACGTCAACAGGCACTAGCAGAGCTCAGCTTCTCAAAATCAGAGCAGTAACAGGCCAGCTTTTGGCAGAGGGCCTCGCTCTGTGTAACCACGTTTTGTGAATTTCTGCAATTGCTCTGCCTGGCCCTAGAAAATAAACGCTCACGATGGAGCAAAGAATGACAATTACAGCAAGGAGGGCCCCATGCCAAGGATCCATCCCCTCAGCAATGTACACCCATGCTTATATTCGCTCATGACAAACGGTCCCAGAAAAGCTGGAGGCAAAAGCCACAAATCTACAGAGACCTAAAAATACATTTCATTTCAGGGACCACAGTGCACTGAAGTTCGCACCAGGCAATTGGTCAAGACATGATTTGGGGGAGAAAAGCTTTGTTTAGAAAGCATGCAAGAATAAAAAGCATTTCAGCAGGCGTTCATAGAGACAAAACGTCATCTTTCACTAAAGCTCCTTCTGCAAACAAATAAAAATAATTCTGAAAATCTATGCTTTCCTCCATTTACGAATCTCTGAGCACCAGCCCTGTTTCACGAGCAAGGTCACGCTGTCACGGTTAAAGAATACAGGGGGAGGGGGGTGTCAGCAGGAGGAGGAGGAGGGAGGGTGCCCAGCGGAGCCCGGGGCCGCGGGGTAACAAAGCGCCGGGGGGCCCGGGGCCGCTCCCCCCGCACGCCGAGACACCCGGGGGCTGCTCCGCACCCCCCCCCCGCCACCGCCAATACACGCGTGTGTATGTACGCGTGGATATACATACAGAAATAAGAAAAAAAAAATGAAAGGCAGTCATAATGCTAATTATGATACCGGTATTAAAACAGAATACAAAATTAAGCGACCCCCGGAGAGGCCAGCAAGGCGCGGCGGCCCTCACCTGGATGCGGGGGTCCACCTCCTCCTCCTCGGGGCGCGGGCCCTCCTCGGCGGCGCGGCCGCGCCTGCCCCCCGCATCCATGGCGCCAGCCGCCCCCTCCCAGCTGCCTCCCGCC
>Ga0065711_1030078_pt1 | contig 33822 bp, 13 predicted proteins | sample Hoacrofraction12_FD_59098 | JGI IMG/M metagenome (GOLD analysis project Ga0065711, IMG submission 59098) | Hoatzin crop microbial communities from Cojedes, Venezuela - Epithelial fraction 12 v2 (version 2) | ecosystem: Host-associated > Birds > Digestive system > Esophagus > Crop | place...
GCAGCGCAGGGGGACAGGGAATGGGGGTTACGGTCAGTTCATCACACGTTGTCTTTGCCTCTCCTTCCTCCTTAGGGGGATGATTCCTCACACTCTGCCCCTGCTCCAATGTGGGGTCCCTCTCACGGGAGATGGTCCTCCACGAACTTCTCCAACGTGAGTCCTTCCCACAGGCTGCAGCTCTTCAAGAACTGCCCCAGTGTGGGTCCCTTTTATGGGGTGCAGTCCTTCAGGAACAGGCTGCTCCAGCGTGGGTCCCCACGGGGTCACAAGCGCTGCCAGCAAACCTGCTCCAGCGTGGGCTCCTCTCTCCACGGGTCTGCAGGTCCTGGCAGGACCCTGCTCCAGCGCGGGCTCCCCATGGGGTTACTGCCTCCTTCAGACATCCACCTGCTCCGGCGTGGGGTCCCTTCCATGGGCTGCAGGTGGAGATCTGCTCCACTGTGGATCTCCATGGGCTGCAGGGGCACAGCCTTCCTCACCAGGGTCTCCTCCACGGGCTGCAGGGGAATCTTTGCTCTGGTGCCTGGAGCACCCCCTCGCCCTCCTTCTTCACTGACCTTGCTGTCTGCAGAGCTGTTTCACATCGTCTCACTCCTCTCTCTGGCTGCAGTTGGGCAGGTGTTTTTTCTCCCTTCTTAACTATGTCATCCCAGAGGGGCTCCCACCGTTGCTGATGGGCTTGGCCTTGGCCAGCAGCAGGTCCGTCTGGGAGCCAGCTGGCACTGGCTCTGTCGGACATGGGGAAAACTTCCAGCAGCTTCTCTCAGAAGCCACCTCCGTAGCCTCCCTGCTACCAAAACCTTCCCACGCAAACCCAATACAGAGTCTAACTGATTAAATGGAGAGCATTGTATGAAAAAGATGGATTATTTTTCCACAGCATTAGTATCCAAGAAGAAGCCCTAGAGATTGCAGTCTCTGCAAGAATCAATTGCTTCGTGGCATTTCTCCTAAATTGTACTGATAAGTCTAGCCTTATATAATTACGAGCTAATTAGCCTTTATGTCTGGTTCATTATCCAAAATTTGTGCGAGTGGTGGAGATTTCACAGGAGGAATCACCGAGACTGTGTACCTACTGTCACATTAACAGTTACATCTTCAGTTTCTGCCTAATTGCTGCCGCTAAAAGGGTTCTAAGGAAAGGTGTGAATGTCCAGAAATTGGAGCTGTGATTATATTTACATACACATAAAATATGTTTAAAGGCATTGTCTGTTGCTGTGCACTGAATTTTCGCAGAATCACAAATCTAACTTTCTGCGCAGGGCCCTACTGAAATACTAACGCTGAGATTCTGTGTTCGTACAAATCCCATTGCTGCGGATGATTAACCAGGAAAGATACGTTTATGGTTTTCTTACGCTACAGAAGTCCCTCTAATTTCTTACACTGTCTCTTCCTGGCATAAAGTTGTTCTGGTATTTTTGTGAACTCAGAGTTTTGAACCTTTTGTTACATTCAAGAGCTTGGACAGAGTATTACCGGCTGAAATTATAATAAAGACACTAATCAAGAAGTTTGACAGTATACAGCAGTCCAAAAATGAGTTTTCCAAGTGGAAAGTCGTATGTTTCTTCACAGTTTTCTTATCTGAAAAGTGTCTACTAGGTATAGAAATAGCACACAGTTATCTGAACAAGAGAACACCACTAAAATGGCAGATGAACTTAATACTTCCATGTTGGGGCAGCCTTTGTCTGTAGTGTACTTGTTCTTTACTGATTACAAACTTCCACACCATGGACCAGTTTGCTGCTTGGCACAGCTACATCGGTTGTTACTGTACAATGATCGCAAACGATAGTATTTCCAAGTAGGGAAATCTGTAGTGAGGACAGAGTTTGAAAAACAAACCCAAAACACAAATACTGAAAGGATCTAGTTGGAGAAGGGAGGAACGGTGCGGGTGCGTCCCTGGTTGCACATTGTGGGTGATGTTTAGATTAGCTGTGCTCCTTCCTAGACTAGTCTTTCTTCCCTTTTTAGGTAATTTTCTTTCTTGTAAAGATATGAAGAAAGTGTTGCTGCAATTTCCAAATGTTTCTGCTAATTATAGAAAAGAGAAAGGCAGCACACTGTACAGTCTTGCTTGTAAAAGGGAAAAGATATTACATGGTAAGCTGATTTAGATACATTAGTGATTTAGATGTATTAGCGATTTGGGTAAAATGTTCATTGCTGAAAAATTTAGACAGCCAACGTTTTGTCAAAGAGATTGAACTAAATATAAAAATAACTGGTCTGCTACAAAGAATTTAAGATCACTGTTTTAAGTGAAAGTTGATCATGTTGATTAATAAGCTAAACTAATCAGTGATCTATGGATTCAGACCTTCTAACTGAAACCTAGCTGCCCTTCTCGTGATAATTCTGATAGAAGTATGAACTAATGCTTTCACTGTTTGCTCTAATTTGACAGTAGAGCAGCCAAGAAGAGAAAAACTGAGGTTTTAACTTTATAGTCTGAAGACTGAAAGAAGACTAAGCAAATTAAGAACCTGTTACCAGATAAGCACTGCTATTCTCATTTTTCAGTTTTAGGTGCTGTGTCAGAGCAGTGCTAACTGCATGAACTGTTTTAGCTTCTTAGTGCTGGTAGCAGCCTTTTATGCAGACTAAGCTAGAGAGGTTCTGGCATGACTGACCATTTTAGGAATTATGTTGGAGAATTATATTGTGATAATAGGTAGGACACTACAGGAGATTATTTTCACTTTTGCACAGGGTTTTGCATAGCATATTTGCTTAACTGAAAAACAAAAAAGTTTGTTATTTTTAGAAGTAACTAGGCAGCATAAATATGCAATAATAGTACAGTAAACATTACAAGAACACATACAGGAATAACGGTTCCAGTAGATTCGTTTTTTCAAAATCCAATAAATATATAAAGCCATCTGCATCCTCCACAGCCTCAGAAGCCTGGGGAGCTGGAGAAAGTCCCACCGTATTTCACCAGAGGGCCCTTTCAGTATGCTGTATCTGCCTCATCAATGCCCAGGTATCAACAAACATGTCGGGCAAGCCCAGTGCACCACTCCTTTCCTGCTTCAAAGTGACCCACACAGTTCTTGGAGGGACGCTCCAGGAAGCCTCAGGCATCTGTGGAGTGTCGGCACCAGGGCAATATGACCCCAAGCAAACCCAGAGTTCTGACAGCCCTAACGGCAACGTGGCTGTTCTGCCCGCCACAAAGGGACAGAAGAGAGGCCGAGGATTTACTTGGAGGACTGGTGTAAATGCCTATAGCAGAGTAAAGGTTCGATGACTGCGAAGTACCTTGAGCTTCTTGAATGAAAAACAGTATGTAACAGTGAATCGTTACAATGCCAACTCATTATAAGGTACATTGTTTGAAATCTGCCTTTTACCACAAATGGTTCAGTCAAGTTTCTCATTCAAAAACCTACCATGAGGAAAAAAATGTGTTTCAGCCCTTTTGAAACAAGGCACAGTATAAAATCAAACACGTGACTGTATGGAATACCAGAACTTTATTCCAGTGGTTAGGAGAGTGCAATCTGACCCAAAATTGATGTGCAATAACAGATGATTTTTGAAGTAGAAGAATGTGCCTTGGTTTTTTTTTTGGTGGAGACTTTCATAATTCTTCCACGTTCAAAAGCAGGTGAACATGGCCCCTAGTGGGCTCCAGTCCAATGGAGCATCTGTAACTGAGCAGGGTTTCAGTGTTCTTAGGTCCCCCAACAAATTATTGGTTGATAGAAAGTTCCTGTATGTTACACTCCTGTGACCATTTTAAGAAAAAGCTACTGTTTAGTTTTCATTATGCAGGCTTTCTTCTTGCAACTTTTTTTTGTACGACCAACAGTATTTCAGAAAGTCACACGCAGTGCTAGAGGGCAAAACATTTGGCACAATTTTTAAGATCATAGCATCACTTAATTATTGTAAGTTATGCATAATTTTCTATCTTCAGAATATAAATGACTAAATTATTGATCATGAATTCAGGAAAAAAAAATCCACTTGTTTTGTAAAAGGTGAGAGAATGCACTTGTTAGTTTGCGAAGCAACCATGGGAAAGGAAGATAAGCAAGAAAAGTTTCTTCTCAATATGCTCTTAAGCAATGTATTTCTAGCTCCAAAGCTGTCTGGAACTTAATGTACAGCATTAAAAAAAAAAAAAGAGGAAGTCTTGCAGAAAAGTCTTCTGACTAGATTTTAAGGAAGTTAGAAATAGACCGTTTTGTTGTATAATACTTAAACAGCTTTGTTTCCTTTACTGTTTTTAAAAACAGTAAGCAAACACAGACTTAGGGATGCTATCTCTACAGTCACTACCTGTGTAACAGAAAAGGGAACAGAGGATGAAATGTAGAGACATGATTATTCATTTAAGTATACAATTCTCACTCATTACTATATGCTCCTCATAATACAAGAAATTTAACTTATTGGTGATTGACCTTAGCAGTCAATTTATGTCTCCAATTATATTAAAAAATAGTAACAACTTAAAGACTTTTTCTTAGATTGAAAGTGGATCCAAAGAATCCAGAAGTTATCTTTAGATCAACAAACTATCTTTGAAGTCTAGGTAAAGTGGCAACAAAAAGGAAAAAAAAAAAAAAAAAATCCAGAAACCACCCTGCTTCCTACCTGACAGCCCTATCACGCACAAAAAATAAGAAGAGGTTGTATCATCAGCCAGATCTAATAAAGAAGTAGATTTAATGCTCAAGTGGATAATAGTGTATAGACTATCTACACCATTATCTTCTTTTCTTGTATGAGTATGTTGCTGTATCAGTCCAATACATTGCTGCTGCTTCCTCATCTTGGTTTCTTGGTTTGATGTATTTACCAATTTTTCAACTGTAGATTTCTAGTTTCTCTTTTAAAGAAACTTTATTTGAGCTGATTTGGCAAGCTCCACTGAATTCGCTTACCTCTGACACAAATAATCCTTGCTGAGAAGCAAACACTGTTTTCATCCAGCCATAAAAAACCCCTTGAAAATAGGAACTGCAGACTAGAATGAGTGTGTAAACAGTCTGCAACGTAGCAACCTTCCACAGGGCATGGCGACAGCTTGCAGCCAAGAGCCAGATGTGTATGACATACTTTGGAGACTAGATCATAGACAGGGGGCTCCTATGGCTTAATTTGGTGTGTGTATGTTGCTGTGTAGCATAGTGACCTGTTTCCACTGGAGCTCGAGTTCTCCCACAGATGCCTTTCCGTTGGCACAGCCTGTGCCTCAAGGTAATCCCAACACGGGAGCCACAGCTGGCTGCTCAGCAGCTCTGCCTGGCTCATAAGTCACCAGCTGACCACTTCTTGTTTTTTAATTCAAAATCCTTGTTTTGAAGGAGTAACAGAGTTTGGACATCAGCCCGAAAATGGATCAGTCGTGCTGATGAACGGTGTTACAACAGCCTCTGAAGTACAAGAGTACGTACTTCATTATAAGCATATGAATAGTCTCCTGGTAGAGTTACGCTTGTATTACACATACATATTACATTGTCTTGAACAGCTGTGAGCACACTCCCTTTTTCAAATTACATTATGCTTCTCAGCACTTACTTTTTGCTCCTTACTGCATGAAAATATAATTATATGAGCTGTCTGAAACTTCTTATGTCTTCTTCCCCACATAAGTGGTTTTAAGTGCACTGAAAAATAGCACCTAGGTCTAATTGTCCTACTTAGATTCCTCCTTGGGTTACTTGTATACATTAAGTCATCTGCACACTTACATAGGCACAATATTCTCAAAGTAAGATCATTATGGAAGGCTTAGTGCTATAAAAAATTTGTTGCCAAAAGCCTTTCCTATTCTGAGATAAACCTAAATAGAAAAGCTGATAGATTCACAAATCAGTAACAGGCACTGATTTGGCCAAAATTTAATAGTTTTTGAGTATGTTACTCATGACCTCAAATTCCAGGTAAGTGGAGTTGTTTTCTTAAACAATCAGAATTAGCTTTTGCTTGATAGCAAATTCCTTGTCTGGGACCCTGCTAGAATAAATCCTGATCTGGTCTCTCACTTTTCAGGTTCCTACACACAAAACAATGAAATGGAGTTTTAAAAAATATATTGATATATGAATTGTTGGAACTAGTCCCATGCAAACTTCAAGCCCTCTCTGAGTTCCTGCCAGCCAGCCAACCAACAATTCTTCGTAGCGTGTAGCACTTCTTTAATAAACACATGTAGTAGAATACTGTGTTCCAAGTTCTCAAGAGTTTAATCTTGTTTAAAAAACAGTTTTTACACTGCATACATTTATGAGTATTTTTAATTTATTACTGATTACAGCTATCACAGCATTTAAAATATTTTTAAGGAGGACAAGGGAAAGGGAATAGAGCTATTAGACTGGCACAATGGCCAGTCTGGATTGACAGGGGCAGCACAGCGACGCACTTTATGAGCAGTTACTAGATTTCCTTTGTAAGCATCCACACTTCAAATGACTTAAACTGAAAGCAACAATTAACCTCTGTATTTTCCATTCTACTGTAAGTAAGAATATGCAAATAAAGTGAGGGTTTTTTACCTTAGTGATCAATGATACTGATATTGTAACTATTCACTACCCTGACTGCAGTAAATGGCACACAAAAACTGTATCTTTCATTTTTAGAAGATCTAGATGTGATCACTCAGTCTATTACTTCCATAATTAGAACTTCTGACAGTATCAGTCCTGACCTAGTGAACATGACCAGGGCTACTGCACAGCTCCTCCTCACCAGAAACAACATTACATCAAGTGAGGTACTGACTGTGTTCCAAGTATAACAGACCACTTGGTTTACCTCTTCTGTACACCCATTTCTTTCAAACTACATAGATTCTATCAACACATAATAAAAATAAACAAAGTCAAATAATTGACAGGGGTTTCTTCAACTGTATTTCTAAGAAGTGATTATGTACACAAAAGGCACATTTAGTATTTGCAAATATTATGTTGATCTGCATGTTCCCGTAGTAACTATCTACAGGTGCTTGTTTGTCTGTATCCAACATTTACTGCGGGATGGAAGTAAACAGTCCAGGGAAGTTACCAACGTCAACACCTTTAAAAAAAATCAAGCCTGCTGCCACGTGTGACCAGTTGAATAAATCCATGCTACAGCATGCTCAAAGCCAAGCATTGCAGGTGAGATGGCAGTCACAGACCTATCCGCATTCACACACAATCACCATCTGAAGGAGAACTTCAGGATTATTTTATTCTAGAAAAATCCTATACTGAACAAGCACAAGACTCGCATCTTTTTAGAGTTAATACCGCAAAAGCTGAGCCCATCATTGCCTGCCAAAGTAAGTGAGCCAAGATGGCATACTCTGTTGGAACAACTAAATTAGATTTATCTTCTAACGCTTTTCCTTTCAGTATTTTTAAGGGAAGAGCACAAATCAGTATTCATATCACACTGGTCTCCATGTTGTTGTAGGGAACGTTAAACCAATCTGTCTTACTAAATGAGGTTGTCTGACATTTTTAAACACTGAACCTTAGAAGGTAGATGTTTCTTTCTTTGTATTAAAAAAGTGTAACATAAAAAACACTGACTGTCAGTGCCTTCACTTACTAGTAGCAGGATTCAAAGTCACTCTAGCAAAAGCATCCCAATTTGGGAGACTAAAGCTAAGACTTTAATTATTAGGGGTAACAGAGAAACCAGTACCCTCTAACGATTTTATCAGCACATAAAGTATTAAGTCCCTACGGAAATGTACCTTACATTTTCTATGCTTTTAAGCCATATATTTGGGTATTGACCATTGGTGCAAGTTTCAGCTTACGAATTTATGAAAATAAAACTAATTGCTGTTTATAAAGCTATTGAATAATGGTCCTTTACATATGTAATTTAGGCTAGTGTGACTGCAAATTAGGAGTCTCGCTGGGGACAGCCAGTGGGATATTATTTTTAGAACAGTACAAGGAAAATAACAGAAATTAAGAAAAGAGGGAACAGTGCAAAGGTAGTGTTCACTGTCTGGACTACGCAGACTTCAAGAGAGGCTGATCATTTTGCTGCTGCTGCTCTCAGCCATGCTTTTTGCAAAGCTCTACAGATTTCATTAAAGTTCACATACAATCGGCTCAAAATTTAAAGGGGCTAATTAAACTTCAGCTACTGATTTGGATATTATATACATTTTTTTGAACATTGCAATTCTTCTCTGCCTTTCAGAAATGCTTGCAAACACAACAACTTTTTCTTTAGGGACATGTCATCAACCAGAGAACTATAAAAGGGGAAGATACAGAACTGTTACTTGGCAGCTGACTACAGTGATGGATGAATTGCACATTATCACCTAGAAGGGCTTATTTCAGACTTGGAGAACTAGTACTTTGTTCTAGAATTGAAACATATTTTAAGCAGCAACCAGTATGACGTGGATTAGAACAGTCTGAAAATTGCATGGAAGTCAACTGAATCCACTCATTTCACCACAAACACCTCTTTTCTGCAAATTTAGTGTTATCATATGCCAGAACATGAGTATGTACAACACGTATATCCCTGTAGCTAACAAACTTAAGACTGTTCTACTGAGACCAAAAATTCTCAAAAATCTGTTAGAAGTTGTATTTACATAACAAATCCAGCTGGCATCACTTTCACTCAAGCGCTTCTAAGTCAGATAAACAAGTTGCTGGCAGTATCCTGAGTAAACAAGTTCTGTTAAGGATTCTGTCCATACCACTAGAGAATGAGTAGTTTTGTATCACATTTATTATTCTGCATTTATTAATACTTGTTTTGCTGTAGCACATCTTTGTTCAAACATTACTACCCGCATAAATTCAAGGAAATAGAGACCGACACGTTTGATATGTTGATCCAACTAAGCATAAAATGAACTCTGCATGAATTTCACAGAATTACCATAGTCACAGCTTTAGCATCTCACTTCATTTCAATGTGATTACATCTATACGATCCACAGGGACCTATAAGTAAAAAGTGATTTATTTTTTTTTCCTCACCCCCACTGTATTATGGATGAGTTTGTCAGAACATACCCTTGAAGCCTAACAGCGATTTTAAAGGTCTCTAATATTGGTGCCAGTGTTTTGAAAAAAATCATTACTTCTATTGTTAATCCCACTTACACTGATGTAAAAAGCAATAGGCTAGCATTTAATGCCACAGAGGGAAACAGAAGTGACAGTAAATGATCTGGGAGAGCACGTTTGGCAACGATGGGATCACTGACAGTACAGACTAGATTTTTTGGCTCATAGCATATCCTGTGTCAATTCCTCAATCAAATTATTTGTGGAGCAATGTGCCATCAGCTGAGTTGTGGTAAATGACCAGATAAATTCTCTCAATCTGCTCCAGCTGGAAAGGATAACACATCTGCTAACACTGCCATGATGTCTCAGCTTATTAATGGGTAACTCATTAAACTGCAGTAGCTTGCAATTATAAGCTAAGTGGTCACATGTGCCTGGGAGCAGGTGACTCCCTTATGATGGGCAAGTCCCCAGATACTGATGTGCAGCTGGCAATGTTCCCCCGCACTTTCTTCAGTCTCTCCTCAGGTGAGACTCAGCTTGAGCACAACTCTAAAATTTCATCACCGTGGATGCAAGTGGTCACTCTAACCTGACAAGTTCCATCCAACTTAGAAGAAAAAGAGTCTCATATGATCTTCACATAACCATCAGGTACTTGCTCAAGATCCAAAGCAGCACAGCATGCTTCAGTTGGCCACTTGTTAACTTTGTCCCGAGCATTGTTAGGTCACCACAAGTGCCAGGGGATACTCAGCCACCTTGTGTGTTGTTATTGGTAACTACCATAATTAACACTAAGCTGTTTATCCAACTTCTGTCAATTAAGAGTGTCTTAACATTCAAACAGAATATTCCAAAGGCAGGCTGTGCCTGGACTCTCTGTACAGCAGTACTTCTCAAAACCACTTTTGCTGAGAGCATACCTGTGGTCAGAGCAAAATTAAACACGAGTTACACTTTATCTTGACTAATTGTCAAAGCATAAATTATCCCATATTCTCCACTTATTTTGAAGATTTCTTACTGACACATTCTGTCCAACCTGGTTTAACACACCTATATACACGCTAACAATTTCCTACAGTGGAATAATTTAACATAATTCATTCTATGAGGAGAGAAAAGTGAAAGCAAGAGAGAACTCAGAAGCAGCTTTCACAGTGATTATGGTGCGAGAAGCAGCACCTTATTATTGACTGTTCCTTCTCTGCTTGATTTGGAGACAAGACAAACTGGATCTTCCACAGACAAAATGCTCTAACCATTCAGCTGTTATTCAGAACATCTGTATCTTACTTGCTTTCTTGACATAAACCATACCTAAAAGCTTGTGTTTCATTCTAAAGCAGAAGGAAAATATAGACAAAAACCTCAAATTTTTTTCTGCAAAGCAGAATTACAGCTTTCCAATTGAATGATACTGCTGAGTGACATTAAGCCACACAACCCACTTCACTCCATCATTAACATAACAACCCTGATGACAAATCTGATTAAGGCTTCAACACCTACTCTGGATCAAAACCCTGAACCAAAACTGTTCAACCACTTGAGTAAGAGGAAACAAGAAAGTTGGTTATTAAGAAGGGGAATCTCTGAGTGTTGCTATTGTTACAAATTCGTACTATGAGTACATATGAATCCAATCATTCAAAGCCAGATACTTCTTAGTCTGAGCTATGACCTTCACGGACATGGTCAGACCCTTCCCTCTCACACATGGAGCAAGGGTGGTGCTCATCTATCTTGCTGAGTTATAGGACCTCATCATCTCATATATGGTACCAAGCAACACAGTAAGCCTTGCATCTCAGCCTCCCAAGCCCTTGCACCCTCCTTCCAGCTTCCAAGCCCTACTGGACATGGCAGAATGGAAACACTCATACAGGCAATGTATCTCAAGTAGCTTTCCAGTCACTATAGTCCCTTTTCTACACACATATCATTTCCCCTTGTGAGTGGAGATAACCACACCTGAAGAACAAATTGCCACCAAGACAAAAAAAGTGCTTTCCAATAGGTTTTGTTCCTGTGGTGGGTTTGATTTTGGCTAGCTGCCAGACACCCACTCAGCCACTCTCTCACTCCCGCTCCTCAACAGGATGGGAAGAAGATAAGGACAGGCAGATCGCTCACCAGTTACCATCACAGGCAAAAAAGACTTCAGTTGGGGAAATTTATTTTAATTTATTGCCAATTTAAAATAGAGTAGAATGGTAAGAAACAAAGACAAAACTAGAGACACTCTCCCTCCCCCCTCTCCTTTTCCCCAGGGTCAGCATCAGTCCTTGGCCCCCCAAACAGCACAGGGGGATAGGGAATGCAGGTTGTGGTCAGGAACAGCTTGTCCCTGTCACTCTTTCCCCTCTCGCACTTTTCCTCTGTTCCAGAGTGGGATCCCTCCCATGGGATACAGGCCTTCACAAGCTGCTCCAATGTGGGTCCTTCCCATATAAGTTCTTCAAGAAGTGCTCTAACATAGGTCCTTTCCACGGGGTGCAGTCCTTCAGTAGACTGCTCCAGCATGGTTCCCCCACAGGGTCACAGATTCTGTTAGAAAACCTTCTCCTGTAAGGGCTCCTCTCCATGGGCTCCAGCTCCTGCCAAGAGGCTGCTCTGCATGGGCAACTCTCCATGGGCTGCAGCTTCCCTCAAGGCACATCCACCTGCTCTGACATGGGGTCCTCCATGGGCTGCAGTGGGGGACAGCCTGAGTCACCATGCTCCTCTCCGTAGGCTGCAGGGGAATCTCCGATCCGGTGCCTGGAGCACCTCCTCCCCCTCCTTCTTCACTGACCTTTGGTGTTTGCAGAGTTGTTTCTCTCGCATTTCTGTCACTTCTCTCACAGCTGCTGCACAGTGTTTTTTACCTTTTCTTAAATACGTTTTCACAGAGGCGCCACCAGCTCCACAGATGGGCTTAGCTTTGGCCAGCAGTGGGTCCATTGCAGAGCCATCTAGAACCAACTGTGTTCGGCATGGGACAGCCCCTAGTCTCATTTCACAGAGGCTACCCCCTCCTACTCCCACTCCCACCCCCCACTACCAAATCCTTGCCACATAAACCAAGCAGAGTCCTGCTGAAGAGAAAGCATGCTTTACACCCTCAAGGAGGCCTCAATCGTGGCTACATATACCTCAGGGTGAATCAGGCAGAGTTGTCTCCTGATTTCAGTATCCCAGGCAAGAATCTGAAGCATGCACACAGGGGAGCATTTACTTGTGGGGAGGGAAGGTACCTTGCATAGACAGAATCTACCATAAAGGCCAAATTTCCTAAAATCATTCAGCAGAAATCATAGCCACCAAAAAGGCTGTCAGCTTCAGCAGAAGCTAACATGGTCACATGCTCAAAAAATGTCCTTGTGAAGAGACAAGATCAGATTAACCTGGTAAGAAGGAACAGAGTGCAAGCAGAAGCAGCAGCACTCCAATTCCTTGAGTAAACTTTCCTGTGACATGACTGCACAGACACAGAATGGCCCCTTACTGGTGTGTAAAAGGCTACTAAATAGACTTTTACTCAGCTTTGGAGAGCTTCCCATTCTCAAACCACAATCAATAACCAAGGATCACAGGGAAAAAAGCCTCTGAAGGGGACTGGGTCATACCCAAGCATTGACGAGAAACTTTTCAACTGAAGCAAAGTAGACCAAATTGCTAGTCTTTTGCCTCCACTTAATTATTCTGGAGGACAGCAGACATGCTTAGCTCTTTGAACACAAGTTCACCTGCCATGACTCACTTTCCAAAGGATATGAGTTTAAGGAGGAGTACCCACAGAACTTCTCACAGATTAAATGAAGGAGCAGCACTCCACAAAGTTCTAAAAACAAGGCAAGTTTTTGTGGCCTCAGCCAGAACAAGAACCATTTTTTTGGTTACAATCTGCCTATTCCCCCTACCACTGTGACAAAGCAGACTTTCTTCAGGGAGATAATGAGAAACAAATTTAATGATCCTACCTTGGATGGAAAAGATAATGATCTTGATATTGGTTAATGTTAGTTTTTGATGCTCATGGAGCACATGTTCCAAATTACTTGCAATGTGGACACTCAAGCTTAGAGACAATGAAGTGTTCTGCAGGTTTTTTTGCCAACTTCCCTTCTAAGTATAAAAGCAGTTTTTCCTATGAAACCTGGACAGCACTTGAAATAAAAAAAGACATGAAGTGCAGAACATTAAACAGATAAGCGTTGACATGAGGTGAGACTCTCGCAGGTCCAGCATGACTCCTAGAAAACAGAAGAGTTTCAAGATGGTATGGAGGATCACAGCTATATGCAAGAATTGCCCTTCTCCCACATATTCAAAGCAGGGTTGAAAAGGTCATCTCGTTGCATTTGAGGTATGCAATAACCACCAGAATCTTAGCAAAGACCTCCTAAAATCACGACAAAGATCAGTGATAGAATCTTGTACTTGAAACTGTCTCAGCCCATTAAACACCTGTAAAAGCCCAGAGATTTTTTTCAGCTATTTACATACTTGAACTAGTCAAAAACAGTAACAAACATCTTAATGATAATATTAGCAAATCCTGTATCATTTAAGCTTCACTCAAAGATCAGAAGGACACTAATAAGGTGACACTGCCCATCACACAGCTTTTGTAAATACATTTTGTTTTTCATTAAAGTGATGCACTTTCTTATCTACATGTAGTAGATTTCATTTAAACAAAAATACAGAAATTGAGTTTTCTATTTACTTGCCAGGCTCTCCTATAAACATTAATGAACATGGTTTATATACAGAAACTAGACAGAAATCCATCAGCGAGAATTTTTCTGGTTGTTGGCATGGATTTATTTGGTGGAGGGGTTTTTTGTTTGTTGGTTTTGTTTTTTAACCTTTACCATAAGTGCTTCTGCATTTATCCAAAATGGCATCAGCTGAAAAATACAAGTTTCAACTCCAGTTAACTGAAGTCCAAAGTCACAGGTCACTTAGACTGAACCCATTTCACCACAAAATACAGAAGCAATTGTGTTGTGTGCAATCCCATCTGCTGAGAAGTTAAGTAGTACTGCACTGTTAAATCAAGAACACCCTACTCGTCTGCGTATCAAAAACTATGTGCACAGTGAGATGCCATATAAAGCTCTTCTTGCTTAGAAGTAAAGCCACCTTGCTTAGGCTACAAGGCATCCACTCACCCCCTAACTCTTGAAACACACAATGACACGAACTCCACAGACAGCTGATGCTCATAAATAGCTGCCACAGTTCCTAACAGTCATATTTTACCTTAACCAAGGCTCAAACCTCATTAAGAAGCATGTTATTTCCTGTCTGCTGCAAAGGCCTCCAGAATTACGTGTGGAACACAACCATATAATTACAATACTAGAGAGTACACAATATTAGAAGATTACACAATATGTAACAATCAAACATTAACACTTCTGAACAAAGTCCAGCACATATTCATGCCAGGTCGTTGACTGTTCATTTGCTAACCAGTCACATAATCAGATTAGTTTTGTTCTGCAGCCTACCCCTTTGTTGGGATGTTCATGTGAAAATACTAATGCAACCCAACTTTCATCTTGCTAGCAGAATTCTCTACATTTAAATCACAATAAGCTTGAAGATAGCTCTTTTGTTATATGCTTGAAAACATAGCTTGGGGGGGGAAAAGCAAATCTTAGATGAAAAGAATACATTACAATCTACTTTTTCTATTCCATTTTTTAATATTCTCAGTTTGATACTGTGTTATGACACTGTCAAACACAATTTTGTAATTGCAACGTTTCCTGCTACTTTTCTGCAGTTCATCCATTTCATGATTTAAGATAAATAAACAAATGTCAGCACAGTTTAGGATGAAACTAAGCACCAGAACACTGAAGTATCCTCAAGGCAGAATCACATTTTTCTGACTGATTTTACAAATCTAGCCTTCTGTGAATTAATACCTCATGAAATTCTATGATTTTTCCTATATTTTTCAGCTAAAATCATACATGCTTATTTTGTGTACGTTTTTCTACTACTTGAGGCTATAACCAGTCTGCATACATACTACTGCATATGTTGCAGAATTTGGTTTGTCAAAACGGCTGTGGTATGGACTTTTGCTGTCACATTTCATAGTGCATCTAATGATGATTGATAATGTTTTCTTAGCTACCAGTCTATTAGCAAGCTATAGTGAATGCTATTAGTCATCTTATTTTGCTCCTTGCATTCCGTAACACATTTTTGTTCCCTTTTTCTGGCAAATACTGATGGAAACCAAGCAGATGAATTCTCCGTATCCGAAGGACCTTATTTTTCCATCATTCTTACCCAGTATTGCCTCCGACACCACCAGCATGTAGAACCTACACTGAATACGTATCTTCCATTCCATTGATTGCATTCAACCTAATACTTGATTCAGGAATACAGCCAGTACTCGGAGACACTTCACAATTAAAGCACACTAGAGCTCAGAGCTGCAAGGTAACTCCTGCTATCATGGAAAGACTGATAAATCATCAGTAAAACACAGCTGCAGTATGCACAAGTCCGAAACTCGCAGCATTCTCACAGACACAGTCCCTCAGAAGAGTCTCTGTGCTGGGACTGGATGCCTTCTCCATTCATTTTTCCTCTCCAGTTTGGATTGCTGGTACAATATTCACCACGTACCAAACAGCCACACAATGAGAATTCCATTCTTCAAACTGTCTCTGCTTTACATGCCATAACTTTTTAGAAACAATATCTGAATGCTATTTTTTCCTCAGTGCTATAAACAAGCACAAAATTTTGCTCATCTGAAGATGATCAAAGATGCCTTGAATACACATTCTGACTTGAAGAATTTAAATCAGCTTTCTGATATAACAGCAAGCATCAAATTCTCCACTGAACTTCAATCTCATTTTAGGAAAGTACATTCAGAAGATAAGAGCCTACCAAAGATAGTTTTAGCAGTAGCATTCTAAGAAAAACAAGCTAAAACATACAGGCAAATCCTCTAGAATACTTTAAGCATCGAGAAAGTTAAAGTGAGACCAAAAGTATTTCATTACACAGCAGAATATCTAATCCACTTACGGAGAGAGAAAAACAAAAGGCTAATGTGGCCTGTTTGAAAAGTAAAATAGCCACAAGTTTGTAATGGCTGAAATGAAACCATGAGTCACACCACGTTACTTGACAGTTTAGATTAATTTATTATCAGATTTATGTAATATAGGTACATTTTTATTTGTAAAGACTGTTAGCATACTCATATTAGCATATGGCAGTGCAAAAGGTCAATATCTGGGCAGAGTCTTCTATTCCAATGAGGTATTGTTTATGTTTTGCCATTCCACAGTCTAAACTACAAATACTATCTAAAAACCACCCTAAATTTTTGCTTCTGTACCATTTTAAGCAACTTTCTACAGAAAACTTTACTCATGAGACAATACATTGAAAATGTTCTTCACAAACCAGTAGCATGTGTATCATGTTGATCTGATAATCTTTCCAATTTATTATTCAGAAAAAAATATTACAACAAACCTACAAGGTACAATGAGTCTTCAATGTATGTAGTTAAATCTAATTGTGGAAGGAAATCTGTGCTGCATAATAGGCCAAAGCAATAGAAATGGGTGTAGAGTCTAAAAAGGAATGACTGAAATCTTCATAATGAAGTAATGTGAACACATATTAATCAGTTCCAAATTATGCACTGTTTAAATGTTTGTAAACAGATTCATTTATGTAACTGGATCTTTTGAGTACTTACTGGAATCCTATACGCAGACATTGAGCGCCATGTTTGAACAATGGAAGACTGGTGAGAAGCTTTACAAAAAAAGTACAAACATACTAAAAGAGAAACTCCAAAAGTTTTATTAGGATTTCAACAGACATTGCAAAAAAAAATTGCATAATGATTGAAAACATAACATTTTAAACAAAGTAGCAATGTGGTATCAAGTAAAAGAAAGACGAACAGCTGTCTATGTATGCTGTAAGGAAGATGTACCAGGAAAGGGATACGACAGTTTTAAAATTCAAGGGCAAATGTGAACAAGCCACATTTTGATAGACTGACTATACACCATAGATGTTTTACAAACTGCATAGCAGTGTATAAAAAAAAAGTTTTATCCTAACTATATTGTATTCCTGCACTTGGAGCAGTTTACAAGGCAGAGATTTTGTTTACAACATTGATATTTTAATAGCTCTGGATTCTCATAAAAAATAAACTAATTTAACAGAAAAGCCTGTATCTACATTTGAAAACAAAAGTGCATGTATTGAGAAATAGTGTTATTTCTTAAGAAGAACACTGAGTACTTAAAAAAGTTCATTTTAATAGATCAACAACTGATGACACTTTAGAAGCAGATCTGCACTGTGCTACAAGCGAAATTCTACCAACACCAGCTCCTCTGAATACCCTCTTTTCCTAAGTGACCGAGACACATGCCTGCCTACCATACTTCTCAGGGTTCCGGGTAGTTACAAAGAATGCCGAGTACCAAAACCACCACATTGCTGACTAAAAAATACCAGTAACAAAACAGCTGTTTTAAAGTAGATTTAGCCATAAATGCAACCATAAACTCCTCAACATTCAGGATCCTTCAAGTCACACAACTACTTTTAAACACTGGACAGCAGCAGCAAGGAGCCATTAGAGCTAAAAGGCGAGAACTGATGAAAGTCTGTCTCCTGCCTTGTACTGAAGAATTTGTGGGTAATAAGCATTTCAATACATTCAGAGGACAGGGCGGGGATGGGGGAGGAGGTGTTGAAATCCCTACCTAAAACCCAGTCAGTATAGTCAGATTCATATGTGAATCTAGATTCACCTTTCCACGTAACTGTGGTAACAGCAAAGAGTTACTCCAAATATTGCTAACTTCTGTAGAGGGTTTACTCTTTTCCTCTCTCCAAAAGAAAAAGTGTGGAAAAAGAACATGTACTTTGAAGATCCAGGCAGAACTTCTGTTTGAGCTCTTGTAATTTCAACTCATGGCACTGAAGAACTAGATTTAATTTTTTTCTGGGCACCTGTAGCACTCTGGATAGAAAAAGGCAGTGAACGTTTAGCTGGGCTGGACCCAGAATGGGAAATGCACAGACACCAAAGTTGTGAACTGCAGCCAGACTAGCCATAAACAAGTGTCCAGTACAGAAATTACGAGTAATAAATTCAGCCATTTTTGTAAACATCTCCTTACTAATCTCTTATTTTTTCCTATAATGGAAATATGTACTGTATTTCTTTGTTCCAAGCTCTGGTCTGTTTTTGTTTTAGCTTTGTGGCACAGTTGCTAAGTGCAACAGGCTAGAGACACCAACATTAATACAAACAAGTTGGAAAGTCAATTCAAGTTATTACAGTTTTGTTATACCAGGCCATTCTTTATAGCATGTATTCTCTGTTCACAAATGCATTGTAAGATCTTTTATTATGGAAGACTGGAAGCAACTTGGAGCTGTTCATTTAACAGGTGTGATTGAACACACATTTCTGATATGCCTTATGCAACTAACAAATCATGTCTCATCTTATGAAGATGATACATTTGCTATACATACCAGTAATTTAAAATGCTCCTCAAAACAGCAGCATTTTTATAGACAAATTAACAGAAAAGGAGACAATACATCTCACAATACCAGAAAACAAGTAAAGCCCTTTCATTAGCTGCATTATAAATTTGTAACTGTTCATCACATACTTTCAATTTCTGACTGCTCAAGCAATTTAACCCTCGGCCAACTGCAGGACAAGGAAAAACATTTTAAACATTTTATATCGATGTCATTGTAGGTGCAAGAGTAAAAACTAGTATACCATGTTTTTAGCTCTAAAAGTTTTGCTCCCAAAAGTGAAATAACCATTAAGAGTTCAGACAAAAAATAATCATTGTTGACATGTGAAAAGAAAGTTGTACTAAAAATTAAGATGCTGTAAATCTGAGTTCACTTAGATCACTCCTAAAAAAATTTTTTTAAAAAAAAGCTGATCCTAGATCACCTGTTAATTAGGAAGAGCACTAGAACACTGATTTCATGAGAAAAGATGCACTTAAAAACCTGTGTTTGAGATATCTACTATAAAGTTTGGAACTCTTATTTTTCAAATATTTGGACTATAATTTGTTAAAAAAAAAAAAAGACCAAATACAGCAAGTACATTTAGTCGGGATTTTGTCTCACTACAATTCAGTGTTTTCTATCTAAATGTGCATACCATTTGGAGGCCATTTTTGAAATGTTAGCAGTCAACAGCAACATGGGCACCAGTGAATCAGAAAACACACCTTAGCATTTTGTTCTTAAATTATATAAGTTAGATAAAACTACCCTGTCCAGCAAGTTCTGAATTTTTCAAACGTTAAGGCAACTTTCATTACTTTCCAGCTAAACAGTATTATAAAAAATAAATGTCACTTCAAACCTTATATACACAGTGACAGAATAGATTTAGCTAGAAAGTATCTTTAGTACATTAATAAAGTGTCACGTAATATTACCGAGGTTATATTAGGTGCTTGAGTGTATGTGCAATTGGAGTGGTTGCAATATTTAAAGTACTGGTTTCAAAACAGAGCGCAGTGAACGTCCTTCTTTAGTGAGTTCTCGTGTTACACACATACATGGCAGCGGAACAGCCTCCTCTCTTCTCTCTACAGCATTATAGCTACATTTCTTCAAGTGGTCAGCCATGCTTACGATGTCAGCAAACTTCCACTCATTCACAGTACAGAAGGCCGTACTGAAGCGCCAAACCTAGAAAATAAGTTGCACTTAGGCTCAAAATGTTTTAAGATACCTGAACTCAGAGCAGGAAATTAAATGTTTGTGCTAGAAATCTTTCAGGCAATGTTTTGTGTCTACTATAAATCATACTAACAATCAATGTAACAAAAACATACAGTGCTAAATTTTGTATAGTCAGTCCCAGGCTGATTCAGACTCCAGGTCAACTCTGAACACTGGGAAGAGAGGTAGGCAATACTTTTTGCATCTACAAAGTAGACGAAGTATTGCATAACCAGTCCACAATGATTTATTTCTGAAATTATCAGCTCCTGCAATTCCAAATGATTGCTGCAGATACTCTGCAGTTTAGACGGGGAATGGTGAAAACGGTACCATACAAAGGTCACCCAAAGGTTTTAAGAATTCTTAACGTACTTAAGGCACTCAATATCACGGCAATGGATAGGATCTCAACAGATGAGCAAAAATTAAAATTGCTGTAAACAGTATAAAGGCAAGAAAAGCAAACTTTGTATGCAACCTTCCCAATTTCATGGACCATTGATATTAAAGAAAATGATGAAGTAATTATTCAATATTTTAAAATCTTGGGAAAATCAGAGGATAATTTATTTACATCAGGTAAAAACTATATAGACATTACTTCGACTTCTACTTCAAGTGTGGAGGAGACAACCAACCTGCTAGCAATTTTCACTAATTGCTGTTCTACGTGACAATCTGTTTCTTGAAGGGATATTATATCAAAAAACAGTAATAACAATAATGATCAGGGAAAATATTAAGGGAAAAAACAGAGACATGACCAATTTAATACTTTCCCTTTCACCTTCAAAGTAAAAAACAACTTACCTTTTCTTTTATCTGCCAAGAACCACCTCCATCCGGGTACTTTTTCTTCTCCCAAAGCAGTATTACCATTCCACGTGCTTGGAGCAAGCTTCCACACACATCTCTCATTAAACGTGACACTCTTGAAAGCTGACATAAACTAAAGCCATCTAGAAAACTGGCAATGTGCTGCAGAACCTCAAAAGGTAGACTACTCAGATGGTCATTGTGTAGTCCAATCAAGCAGCTTTTTGCTGGTTCTACTAATACTGTGGATATACAAGGTTGAACCCCAAATGACCGTAAGTGGCGGTCATGAATAATTTTTGCCCCTTGTGTTGAAGGACAAAACCTTCGCTGAGAATATGTACACCCATAATATGCCAAAGGACACCTCTGCTCCATCCAGCCATTAAGGCCAGCATGAATGTCACCATGCACATTCTTAAAATGCGACGAGAATTCATTCCTCCTAAACAACTGTCCACAAACAAATGTAAACATTGAACGCTGTTTTGTTTGGTATCTAGCCACATATTCCAATACCAAATCCAGTCCAAGGGTCTGGAATGGACTTGGATTTGAGAGCTGTGGGTTGGCATGATCACATGCAGAAGCTGAAGCTATTTCCCCCACCATTGTATTTGTGGCCAATATAGCAGATGGGAGAGAAAATGTTTGGGTCCCAAAGTCAACGTGATACACATCGACAGTGCGACTTTCTGATATCCCCCTACCTCCGGGAGAGTCTCCTAGGCAAAACAACAGAGCTGCAGTGATTAGATCAATCCCCTGGAGACCCATAGGATCTTCCGTTATCTCCAAATCTGATGTATCAACAGCTTTGTCTTCTTTTGGTGTAGACCAATAGTGGTTAACAAGGAATTTGTATGATCGATGCCGTAAAAGTGAAAATGCATCTACGTTTCTCAATCTTTCTTGCTCCGCTTGTCTCTCTAACATTTCTTCTTCGTTAGCATTATGGTGAAGTAGTGCATGATTAACATTGCCATTAACTAAGTGATCAGCTGATATTACTTCTTTAAGTTGTGCTGTTACAGGGAAGGAGCTGCAAGACTGCAATGCTTCATGGTCATGAGATGCAGTACATTCACCATTTGCTACACCGGATGGTTTTGAATTAGATACACCAAGATCTTCACTCTGGTCCAACACCTTCGAACGTTCACTTTCTACATGGAAGCCATTACACAAAAGTGAGGAGTTACTGAGGTTTAGATTCAAGTCATGTTTTTGCACTGCGTCATAACAAATATCACAAGAACCATTTTTCTCCGTTTGTGAATCCTGACTTGGGCTACCAAAGTTAATTCCCCCAACTGCTCCTATGTTCTCTTCATCTGGATATTCATGGTCAGACTTTTTATCCTGACTAATGCCATTAGAAGCTTGTTCTTTAATTTCAGTATCTTCTTTCATTTCACGTGGTGAAATGCAGAGCCTTGAACTTAACATATTAATGTCCCTTGTAGCAGTGTTCAGGATGTCCAAAGCAGCAGCTAAACTCCTCGTTGTTTCTACAGTAGCTTGATAAAGTGCACCATAGGACTCTTCATCTACTGGCATCAAACCATTTGAATGCACTGTATCTGGGGCACTTGATTTGACAGGGGTTTGTTCTCTGGATTCTGGTATTTGATCACCTCCTTTTGACATCATTGTTGCTACTTTAAGCGATTCTAATAACATGCGCTGGTCTTGAAGGGCCAAAGCCATATCTAGCTGCTCCACTTCATCAACATCTCTACTCAAATTTTCGTAAGATTTTCGGTCTGCGTAACTGACTGGCCATCTATTCCACTCCATGGTACAACATACCACACTTGCAGGACAAACTTCTAGATGATCAGCAATTTTATTTCGGGCTACTATGAAGGGACATCCAAAGCCACTATTCAAACAAGGCACTCTTTCAAGTGGACATAACATGCGATGTTCCTCAGCTTTACATGAGTGAAAAACTGCTCCGCAAACCAGCGGGCATCCAATTAAATCACAGGAAATGCCAGGTTCTGGTCTGGTCATACAACGACGGCTGACACAGTTCACACAGTGTAAATGTTGCTGATGCTCCTCCATGACTGTAAATCCAATTCTGAGTGAAGAGAAAGGAGACAAAAGCATAGAATATTAAATCAATGTTGTCAATATTTACTAACAGTTATTTGCAGTTTTGCATCCTCTTTGTGTACAGAGAGATACATGTTACCACAATGTGAAATGATCAGTAGCCATTTTAAGAGAACAAGTATGTGACATTTTATCACAAAGAAAATAAAAGATACATGTTTGTATCAGAGTTCAAGACACAGTCTATGTATTTATTCACCAGGCATAATATATATAACTTAGGTATAAAATATTATATAATCCTTCCCTCTGGAATAGTTCCTTTCCCCTGCCTATTGCAAATAGATGATTCAATGAAAAACAAAGCATGATCATAGACTATGACCTACTACCTAAAATCATAAACTATATAACTCTACAGAGTAGGGAGATGAAATAAAGGAAGCCAGATTCATCCTCATCTCCAGTTCTCTAAATTAAACAGAGGCAGCCTATTCCCTGGGCTGCTTGATACCACTCAAGTCTCTGACACCCTCTTCACACAGTTGTTTCAGGCAGTCTGCAGCCCTCAGCGTGTAACTCAATCCTGTCGTGTCCCATTCTCTGCCCCTCCATGCCTCTGACAGACAGCAGTCCTTTGCAACAACTCTTCACTATTCTTTTTTTCTTCACCTGTAGCCTATGGCTCCTACCTTATAGTAGTTGTTGCACAAGGGTAGCAATTATATTACACATTAAATAAGTCCTTTTATTTCACTGACAACTTATACATAAAACTTTCCTACCCAACATGGTCCTATCTCTACCTCCAGTTCAACCCACAAAGGGTAATTTTTTTAATGCATCCTATGGCCATCCTGGTTACAATACCAGCAGTTCAAAGTGTAATGGCAACACAACAACTTTACATAACAAGGCCAAACAGCAACAAAAAGTCAAATAAAATTCATTGCATAATCTCTTATAACACTCTGACACAAACAAAAAATTCAATTTTTTGTTGTGGTATGGATAAAAAAAGAAAAAGAAAAAAAAAAAAAGAGAGTAACCTTTGCGCCTTTGTACCATACGTTGAGACGCGTTGGAATTGCTCACTGGCTGGAGTGCAGGCCCACACAAGTGACCAAGCTCTCCTCTATGCTCTAACAAACTCCTTCTCAGAAGTGATACCACTAGGGATTACAGTTCAGAGATATCAGAGAATGACTTGCACTGTCAGATCTCAAAATACTGTGTCAAAAATACATTGCTCAGTTCCATTCACTCCCCATCCTCCAGCAATTTTCTTGAAAAATAAAATGCTTACAGAAATTAAGATTAATAGAAATCGTTCCTTATTTTATTCTACTAGCTAACCAGTGCTCTCATGCATTTTCTTCAGACTAAACACTTCAGTTTGAATGCATTAAAACTTCTTAAATTAAAAATATTCTAAACTGTAAAAATAAAACTGAACCTTTTGTTCCAACTGAAGGTAAGAGGAAACAAAACAGCCTTTTAGACACTCCATTTTAAATTATTTAAAGCATTTAAATAGAAATCTATGTAACACTTCACTCATATTCTTTCAGCGCTTTGAAATTCATGCCAACTTTAAGCAGCAATCAGTCCTCATCCCCCCATCCCTCGTAATCTGGATAACTCAAATATTTTAGCCACCCACTCTCCTGAACACTTCTAACAAAGAAGCATATGTGCTACACTTAGCAGGCAAAACACAGATAAATTTTCTCCACCATACCTTAGTATTTATATACTGAGTAACAAGTAAGTTTCAAATAAATTATCAAGCGCATCAGTCATGGAACTCAGTGACTGACTCGTTAAATATTTTAGGAAACCCTTCTGGCACACAACCTGCTTTCAACTTGCGTATTAAGTCAGACAGCATCTACTGCAAAGAGCTAAAACACGCTCAGTAAAGAACTGAAAAGAGAAAAAGATTTGACTTCTCCGAGACGTTTTAGTTCTTCTAGCAAAGCCTTCTCTAAGTAATTCCTGCCAAATACAGCAGCCTACCTGTTGCTAGACTAAAGAAAACGTCAGTTTTGCATCAGTTTTTCTCAAGTCAACAGGTAAGCAGAGATCAACAGCAAGCTCTCAGGATATATGTGTATTTTAAAGTGCTTAACATAAAACGGAAACAGTCCTGAAAAAGACAATTGCTAGTTTTTAATGCAAGGGCCAACACAGAGCTCAGTCCTTGCTTCATGTATCTAAACACATTCCTGCTCCCATAAAACAAGCAGTCAGGCTTAATTTAATCAGTTACCCACAATTATGCTTAAAAAATAATAATAAAAAACCAGTTTACCTACTTTGCAAAAAGCTATGCACCCTGCCCACTTTAAGATGGCCAGAAGTGAGCCACTCGCAGAGCGGAGGGCAGGTGTGTTAGCTAGCACACACTGCTAAGCTAGTGCTGTTCCATTGCTTCCAGGCCAAAGCTGGCCCACAGGCAGACAGCTCAGAACACAGTCAAACTGAGCTCGTGTTTGCCTGCACCATTTGTATAGACATATCCTAAATTAGTCAACCATCATTAAATACTGTCTTTAAATAGCCTATGTGAGCTTACACAGAAGAACATTCTATTAAGACAGTAAAACATCCACCTCCCTAGCACACTATCTCGGTCTTTACAAGTCAGACTGTGAAACTCGAGTTGCTTGATGATACTGGCTCTTCTCAGGCTCCTGGATTCCTTTCACACATAAGCTAATATTCATCAAAACTTAGTGATTTCATACAAGCAAATGAAATTTTGAAGTATGTAAGAAGGAGACGAAACCTGGTGAAAACATCAAATATCACTAACAGACAGTATACGAAAACCAGAGCAGACACTAAAATACCATGTTTTGCCAATAGGCAGATGCTAATTTAGCTCTGTAACAGATGCTTGCAATTCTTTTTATAAAGAAGCAGTTACGCATGCAATCAAATAGCTCAAGTAACCTATTATCTCAGTTTCCATAAATTAGAATTTTATTAGTCACTAAAAAGTTTTATATTAATTGTCATTTCTCTTAAAATTCAAATCCTTTGGCTCCTTAACTAAATATATAATTTAAAATCTCCTTGGGCATCAGCAGACCATCAGCAGGACATAAGCTAAAATTCTGTGTCCTGCTTACAAGCCTTAACTTCACAGCATCTGCTGCAGAACTTCAATCAGAATATCGCATTTTATTTATAGCTTACTACAAAGTCCTTTCATATATACTGAATGTCCTTTTTCTGCATTTTTAACTGAAATACCTGGGCTTTACACTCGACAACTGTTTTGGGCGGTCATGAGTTCGTGGACCGTTTAAACTAGTTAAAGCTTTTGATATAATTCAATTATGAAATTGCAAAGTAGGTCCAAAGGCAAAAAAACAAATGACCCTATCAAACTAGTGAAATAAATGGCTAAGACCTCAAGAATTAGCACATTCATTACCCAACAAATGGTCACGACTCGCTCCATTTTGTAAGCTAACCTTGTAAACCACAGAACTTAGCATCTCTTTGATTCATTAAGATCATCCACATATGAATCATTTTCCTTTGAAGAACCATAACAAATACATCACTAGTATTACATTGAGAACAGGAACCACCCTCTTCCCAAACATTGCCTTTTAAAGGGAAAAAATGTTGGGTAAAGGGGAGATAAAGAAAATTCTTGTTGGAGGTAACAAATTGTTCTCATTTACTCTGATACAGAAAATTAAAAGGGCTAGAAAAGAGTGTCATTGCCAACCTGAAGCAGTAATATTTGCAGCATTTATATCCCATTGTGTTCCTTGCCACAATTTGGTGGGAAGACAGAGTGACAGATCAATGACTACAGCAAGAATGAACAGCTGTCCTTTTCTGATAGTGTAGTGTCAGCAACTAGTTTCAGTTCACATGAGATGCTTAAGTACACACACTTGACTGTTACTAGCAGAGAAACCTAAAAATACATCCTGTTCCAGTGAGGTGACCACTGCTCTCAGAATCTGTGCAATCACTTGATGTTATTGTACATACTATACAGTCAGCTGACCAAATCAGCCAGAACATGCTTTGAAAATCTGTCATAATTAAAAGGATTAAAATTCCAGCTGCTACAGCCACATGATTTTCAGTTGCTGTTGTAACACAAACATTAAAATAGCATAATAAGGGTTTCAAAGAGTTACCACACAATACTTCAGCAGCAAGTGAGAGGTCTCACTGTCTTCTACACCACAAAGTACAAGGAGCTGTACTTAGTATCACCAACGCTAAGTCACTTGCTTACTCTCCACTATGTGAATTCTTCAGTGCCAATAAGATAGGAAATCATAGCAACTATTACTGGTGTTGGAAGCCTCCACTACTCAGTTACCTTTTATTCACCAAACCTATAAAGCTCAACTGTCTTTGAGACTCTTCCCTCTATCAAATTTGGTTAAATAGGCCAACAGGTTCTTAGATTACTGGTTCAAGGAAGCAGAACAATAGAGAGACACAAGCCGTACTACAGGTTAAACTCCCAGGAGCATCCAAATCCACCCACAAGCAGCCACTTGTATGCAAGCCATTCAAAAATTCCCTTTTGTTTTGGAGATTGTAGAGGAGGCTGCCATATTGCTGAATCTGCCATCTTTTACCCAGGTCTCTGGCTAAAAGAGTGGCTAAGAAGTCTGGTAAGATGTAGAAACTTTCAGAGAGGAAATGGACAAGTGAGAGAGTTAAGTGATAGGTGGTTAAAAAAAAAGGGCAAGGAAAAATAGGACAAGAGGTAGGGAGCAGTATTTAAAAAAAAAAAAAAAAAAAGGAAAAAAACCAAAAGAACTTTAGAATACTCTGCCAGAATAGAATTGGTAGTACTACAGATAATTATTGAACAAGGTATTTTACTTTTCTATATCTTACCACGCATGGGAGAATAACTATAATTCACCCTCACTAACAGGTCTAACTATCAAATGCTTTAAACAAGCCTTGTAGTCTTCCAGAAGATAAGCTTTCCTTGTCTTGTCATCCCGATCCTGCACAAAAAGTATAAAAATTTTTGTATCTAAACCCCAACACCTCAGTCTATTACTACAATAGCATGGCCGCATTAACTTTCTACGTTATGCATGTTCTGCTCCTCTTTCGGGTTTGTGGTTGGTGGTGTTTGGGTTGGTTGGTTTGAGGTCTTTTTTATCAGTTTTCAAATAACCCCTAAAAAAAATGAACTGGAGGTTCAGCAAGATGTCTTCGACACCATTTCAACTGAAGGACGGCAAATGCCACCGTTAGTTGCCACCCCTGCTTGGGATGAGCAACAAAAGGCAGCTCTAACTCTACTCTTCAAGACTCCACAAAGTCTAAGGTTAAACAGCCCCATCCTGAGGCTTCTCCAAAGCCAGTGGAGTCATTGTCCTCATACTAGGTAGCTGGGTACCTCAAATTCTGCTTAAATGTCTCTCCATAACATTGGGAAGGCAGGAAATAGGGACATACAGCAAAATTAATCAAACGCTACACTAACTTCCAACTACTCTTTAAAATGGTACACTCAGAAGAACAACAAATAACATTACAAACTGCTAGCTATTAACGTGAATAAAATGACTCAGATGTGACAAATTTAAAGGTATGTACTTCAGTCGCAGAGGTCAGAGAGTAGTACCTGTGGCCATATTTTAATATCTTACATACCAGGCAACTGTTCTTTTTTATACAGTTTTTCTGATTTCAGAGAGAGATTCCCGACAGGAACTTTATGAAGCCTTACATTTCTTCAAGGTAGTTTACATCACACATACTTTTAGGAAGTGGAATCCTTTCAGATGCCACACAAAATCTCAACCCTACAGGATACAAATTACCACCCCCCCCCGCCCAACTTCAGCAGGACAACCCCAGCTTCTGCTACAACTAGGCAGATCACACAAGTTAAAACTGCATTCAAAACATTTAGATAGACGAGTTTTCACTGCATTCTCAAACGTAAATTCATCCATAACAAAGAAGAGAGCATCTTCTCTGCCCAACAGTGACTGCACATATTGGACATACTAGAATGAGTCTACATAACTTTTTTGTTAATCACTGAACACATGAGAAGGAGCTTCAATTACCAAAGTCCAAACTACCATACAAGTAGTATGCTACTTCTACCATTATCATCTGCAATTTACATGTATTACACAAAAGAGGCAGAAAAAGGTCAGGCTCAAAATATGGCTTCTTACTGACAGAAGAAAACCTCAAGAGAGATACATACTTCTGGAAAGATACTAGTTTTATCAGTGATCTAGCATGGAAGGAGTATGTACTAACTGCTTTCTGAAGCATAAATTAAAGTTATCCACCTTCCTCAAAACCAAACCAAACTAAAAAAAAAAGAAACTTGTAACTACAGCAAAAATAGTGAGCATTAGAATTATAAGGAATTGCAACTTCTTTATGTCAACCTTATAAAGAAAAGCTTTTCCATGTCTACCCATGCCCCAAACATCCTATTACAGGAGCTGACCTGTATTTTGCATTCTTTTGAGTAACACTTTAGGAGTTCCTTTCTCTGTAGCAGTAAACCATCTTCCTCCCATTCAGAGCATTCAGTGAGATATTTCCTCCAAAACATATTTTTGGAGCCAAAAAAAATAGAATTCAACAAGAAAATGACCCAGAGTGAAACACTGCTTCGACTGAAGTGGACCCTCCACTGATGCCCCGCGTGTCTGGCTTTGTTCCCTTTCAGAACAGAAGCTCTAATGGAATGACAGAACACTTTCTTCTATCACTACCCAACTCTATGAGTGTTAAAAATCAAAACTACAAGGCTTTTCCTTAGAGTACTTTTGTGACAGATCTGCCATGCATTCTTGTCTTCTTGACACATTCCCCAAAGAAGAAACCCAAAGGCCTCAATGTGCCTTCGGCCACACACTGACACAGGACAATCACACCAGGAACAGATATGCTTGCTGCATGGCTCAGGCACAAAAGCACTCTACCTGTTGAGATGGTGACAGGGCAGAATCAGCTAGAGAGGCAGTAGATTTCATGTGTAAAGCACTTCTGAACTTGAACTCAGTGCGACTCCTCAACTGCTGCAGACTCTGCAAGAAATGAGATCAGAAGTAAGGTTTCATTTCAGGTGTACAGATTGCTTTCAGTATGTACAATCCTCTGGAAAGGTCATGTGCTTACACTATCTGGAGCTACAAACGCTGAAATATTTTGCAGGCTTTACGGAAAAACAAACAAGTTTTTAACAGACTTTGCAAGCATAATTTAAGTTCTGTCATTTTAGCTTGTTGCTAGCTGTCAGCCACACTAGATAGCTACCTATTTATATTTAAGGCTAGAAGAGATTATTAAAATTTATTCCTCTCACCTACTTCATGTAATTGTTTGATTTGGCCCACCAGAAACCACTCAAGGGAAAAAAAAAACAAGCTTCAGTTAAAGACTGCAACAGCTGGAGAACTAAGTTTGATTATTTCACAAACTGTATTTTAGTCTAGCTAAAATTTGTCCAGCTTCAGTCTTCAGACATGACAACTTATTAAGCATTCTCTTAATATTAAAAAGCTCTTTACTATATCAAGCTGCTTCTGCTGTGTGTTCATATCCGTGGATTATCACCAAAAATTAACAGAGATGGAACCGAGGTGATATACCCAAAGGAACAATGATGTCTTTATCTCCAGATGTTGTTTCACAAATCCTTCACAAAACCAGAAGACAATATAAGCCATTTCTTAGAAACCACAAACAGAACTACTGGAAAAAATTCTATATTCTATATTACAGTAGGTAGTTTTAGCCACCCAAAAGAAGCCAAAAATAAATCCTCCTTCTTACATAATACTTCAATTCATATATGTTCCCGCAGAATTCGTGACCTCTGTTTACAAAGATCAGGCCAAAAAACTTGTCAATATACTGTTTCAGGTCTTACTACACAAGTTTAACCAGTTCCCATAGCAAAATAAGAAAACAACTTTAAAGTAAATGGAACATGAACACAACTGCTCTCCAAGATCCCAGACTGAAATGCGGTTGTAATGTACTCTGTACATATAAGGTTATTTTTTTTTCTACTAATATACACCCTGGTTAGTAGAAGACGGCCTGACCACTGTATAGCAAAAGTACATAGTACACACAAAAAATTTAACAGACCCCCACACACACACTGCACCAGATAATACTAAAGTAGAAAATGCAGAGTTTGTCCTAAAATATTTTGAAAAATTAAAAGTAGAACAAAAAGAACAGGAGAACAAGAATAGAGACAATACTAACAAATTTAACCTCTTCATTTTCAGGTATTTCACTTTCTTACCAAATGAAAGACTTTTTTGCAGCACCTGTTAGGCTTTTCCCCCTTCCAAGCTGCTTGGTTTTACAACCAATGAAAACAGGAAAAAAATACCCATTTTTAAAACACTACTTTCTAAACAAAAATTCACCTGTCTCAAATAGTTGATGACACTAAGCTGGGAATATATCTCATAATGATATGAGCTGGGAATATGTCTCATAATGAGCATGCTACACCAGCTCTTTCAGTATGTTTTTAACTTGAATGAAGAACTGGAAAACTCAAAAGATCTGCACTACACTTTTGTGCAGGGTTTTTCGGACATACAATGAGTCATCAATTTCTGATCTCTAATATCATTTAGACTGCCTTTTCCAAATGTCAACAGGCTTGATGCTATTACTTTTTCCCCAAAGACTGCAGCTGAACATTCCCATCCAAACACACTCCATCGCCAATGACAATAGTGACTCAGCTAAAACAAGGTTTTTGTAAGAGCACTGCAACTACGCCAATAAAGCATGCTCCTAAAAAGATCCTATTTGCAGTGAATCTGTCACCCAAATTACTCTGTCGCACAGGACTGTTGGAAAACTACAGTTTCTACTACAGATGCTTCTAAACAGACAAATAAATACAAAGCTTCAACTTCAACAAACAAACTAAATACCACCCACCTTCCAGCACCTATGTAACCAAGTCTGAACCAGGTATCATTGCTCAGCCATCAACCTGAGCCACTACCTTAAGATTTACATAAAAAGCTGTAACTATGGCAATTAGAATTTTACCTCACCATGCCTCTCATTCTTAAGCTGTAAGTTTAAACCCATCAGGTTTTCAGTGTGATTTCTCATTAAGAGCTTAGATCAATGTTTGGCATTTGGTAAACAAAAGCAGAGTCTATTCAATTAGATGTTCCACAGACTGTAAGGGTTTGCAGGGTATTTTAGATTCAAGCAGCATTAACAGATTACAATAAAATTAAAACAAGACACGAAGTGTCACCTCAAAAACTATTAAAAACAGTAGCTTGCAAAGTATATCAGAATCTGGAGCTCCCCTGCGACTCTGGCCTGTTTTAGACCAGTTCATATTACAAAATTTTTTCAGTCTTTTTCCTTCATTCAATATTGAGACTAGATAGTGGCCAGGCACTCTGGAGAGCTTACACAGGATTTCCCCATAACCCTCAACAATGTAACTACTTGCTTATTTGTGGTCTGTTCAGGAATACTTACTCCTTATAAAATCTAACCATCTCACCAACAAATACTCAAGTTATCTTTATTCTTACTGTGCAGATAAGGAAACTGAATGAGAATTGTCACCAGTGTACAATGATCACCAGATAAATGATTCCCTGCTCCCATCTCTATACCACTGCATCTCATTGCCAGAGACAAACAGCATTTACCACATTTGAGACAGAGCTCACCAAAGAAATCAGGTCTATCAATATGAAGGCAATTTTATTTGTTACTTTTAGTTCAGTTGGACTGAATACAAAGCATAGGTTTGTTACAAAGCTGAAATCTACAGCAACTACAGGGGCTCACTAGAAGACTAATAGCCACGTGGTTTCTTCTTCAAAAGGTAGTACAAGACACTCTTTAGGACCTAGGTCAAAAACTTGGTTGTCCAAAACCATGCAGAAATCTTGCCCAGAAAGTTTCCAACCAGATATCAGTAAACTCAGCACTTCTTTTGCCCATTAGACTTCTAACATCAAAGTCGGAGGCAAGGGAAATACAATCCAAATTTAAGAAGTTAATTGAGTAAAAGAAGAATTTAGTGCAAAAAAAAAGAACACTCAAGCAGCAAACTAAAAACACTGCTTTTTGCATAGCCTTTGCCATTCTGCTGGGACTCTCCTGTTCTCTAACACCTTCTAACTTTGAAAAACAATGAGATGGAGACTTCACAAAAAGTCCCGGCTTGCAGTACAACCCCAATTCACCCTTTGATTAACCCTGACCACTACTGGAGAAATTACACACAGGTATTTGCATGCATACAGAGGGGAAGACGGATTAAAGCTGCCAGTGTATTTTTCAGTCTTCCAGGTACTTAACTTGTTCGCCCACCAAAGTTCTTTTAATAATATTTTTGTACTTTTGGGAGATTGGTGGAGGGGGGAAGATCATAAATAAGCGTAACCAACATCCTCATCAGCAGGGCTGCATGAACCTTAATCCTCCAGATCGCAGCACAAGCTAAGGTGTATTAGGTTAGCACGCAGCAGAAGGCAGCAGCTGCCCAGGGAAAGGACTTGACCGTCAAGAGGTACACACTGGTTCTAGAGAAAGCAGAGGGAGATCTCTCACCTGAAGTACGAGCACAAGCAAGGTGATGCTGCCGCTACAGCAGCACAGGCCCGGTTTTGGATTAGTACGCTAACACACACTTCTTTTGGCACATCGACAACGTAATCAGCAAAGGGGAAACAAGGATTATGAAAGGCTCCTCGGCCAAATCTGAGTAGAACTTCACGGAACAAAAGCAAGCCGTCTCCCTGGGGCACGCAGGGGACCTGCTGCCGACAGCAGCAGTGCTAGCACCGCTGGCAGAGAGGCCAGGCCGCACGGCCGCTGCCACCTCCCCAGGCGCTTCTGACCGCCGACCGGTGGGGCCACAGCGGTACCGACACGCAGCCTTCCTCACCCTCATACACCGGGGAGGGGGCTATCGCGACACCCCGGAGAGCGCCGACAGCACTGCGGGGCAAGAGGCGGCGGCTCCCGGTTGGGGGAGGGGGGGGGACACGACACACGGACGGGGCGGCCGCTCTACGCGGCACGTTACCGCTGACACACCCGGCGCTGCGGGCCCTGCGGGAGCCGG
>Ga0065711_1006036_pt1 | contig 33815 bp, 8 predicted proteins | sample Hoacrofraction12_FD_59098 | JGI IMG/M metagenome (GOLD analysis project Ga0065711, IMG submission 59098) | Hoatzin crop microbial communities from Cojedes, Venezuela - Epithelial fraction 12 v2 (version 2) | ecosystem: Host-associated > Birds > Digestive system > Esophagus > Crop | place...
AGCAGGCTGCACAGGACCTTGTCCAGGCGGGTCTTGAATATCTCCAGAGAAGGAGACTCCACAACCTCCCTGGGCAGCCTGTTCCAGTGCTCCGTCACCCTCAGAGGGAAGAAGTTCTTCCTCATGTTCATCCTATTTTAGGAGAGAGGACGTACTTTTTCTCCTACTCACTACTGAATCCACTTCTGATTTGTAGCATAAAAATGAGATTTTACCTGACCATTTGAGACTGCTAAACATTTCAGGGACATTATAATGATTATAAGTTATGTAATCACATTAACTATTAATTTGCCTTTCTACATGTCCCTGAGCATGACAGAACAATAAGTAGCTGTTAATTTATTAAGTATACAACTGTCTCTTAAGGCAGATGACTATTTTTATTTTATGGATGAAGAAAATAAAGCATAAAGCTGATGATGACCTCAGAATGTAGAAATAAGTAGCACACTCATACCTGTGGCAGATGAACTTCAGTGTGCAGTGTTCAATAGGGGAATGTATCAAGGGGAAAAAATCTCAACCACACTTACATGATTCTTAAGCAGAACTGGTAGATACAGCTGACGAAAGATTTTTGGCATTATTGTGGTTAGTTCTGTGAAGTAATTGGCTCTGGGCATTGTCAAGGACAAGACAGATGACATAATTTTGCTACTTAAAAAAAAGAAAATCTGTGTATACGCATCTTGATTACTGCATGAAGTCCATATTTATGTATCTTGAGTAACAGAATAAAGGACAGAAAAAGGCAACAAAAGCAATAAGGATGTGAAACAGCTGCTTTACAAGGTAAAAATGGCTGGGAGTTTCCAGTTTGGAGAAGAGGCTGGCATGGGATATGGGCAGCATTCACAAAGGAAGCTGGTGAACAATCTGTGCCAAACCCTTATTAACGAGATGCTAAAAACAAAGGCGATTTATGAAAGTTGTTAGAGATCAACTGAAGAGGGCTTTTTAAAAAGTGTGTGTTTGTTTTTTTTTAATATGAGGATCAGTGAACTTCTAGACTTTTTTTTTTTTTTGTAAAGGAAGATTGTGTAGACAGCATCAATGTGTTCAAAAAATGGATTGGACAAATATTGGGCAACAGATACTAAACAGCTATTATAGAGTATGGGAAGGGGTAATCTCCTATCATACCTGTTCCAAAGGCTGTAGGAGTGGAATGGACTACAGAAGGTTACTGTTCTTTCCTGTTCTTCCTAAAAAGCATCTTGAATTAACGTGGTTGGGGATTTTTTTCCATGCTAGATAGACAACTGCACTGGCTCAGGGGGGCATTTTTTTATGGCTTGCAGTCATACCTTTGAATCACTAGACCTAAAGGTTCCTTACTCTGCATAGGGTGACAGAGTAGAAAAAGGAGACATTTATCTAGTAAGAAGGGAGTGTTGGGGAAGCATCTTACCTTTAAAACATACTCTTTCAGATATTCATGAATTTTGTTTATTTAACAGTATGTGTATTTCTGAATCTCTGTGTAGCAGAGGGGCTTTTTTGGGTTTTGTGGTTTTTTGTTTTTGTGTTTTTTGTGTTGTTTTTTTTTTTAGTTTAGGCCTTCTGAGAAAAGAGTTGTGTGTGCATTGTAGATTACATACCATTACATCTGTATAAAATTTCCCCTTTCCTCACCCTGATCGTAAGGGCTGAAGGGTGTAATCTTACCAAGTTAGGGCATTTGTGTAAAGACAGTACACAAAGCTGCTGAGAATGTCCCATTCAGCAGGTTAGTGTAACTGTACAGATCTGTTCTTTGCAATTGTCCACAGATTATAAACTGCTTGCCGATGTTTGTTGGTTACCTGCTGTTCATAGGGAATGGTTTGGATTCTGCTACTCCCTATTTAGAAATGGACTTTGTTTAGTTATTTTTTAATTATTCATAAGCACATAAATGAATCCAAGTGATGTGTTCTAGATTGCTTTAATCCCCTGTGACAGTGATGTGGGCTATTTCCAGGGTTTCCATAGGAATAGGAACAATAATTCTCCATTTGACTTCATGAGATACTGAATGATAATGGAATAGAGTAGGAAGTGTTGAGTAAGTCTTGCTGGTTTCTATGGTAACTGCAGCTAGTTTAAGTTCCATTTATGTGTCTTCTTTTTCTGAATATTTATTTATAATTGACAATACTAAGGAATGTTTTGAAGGATTTTTGCTTTGGATCAAGGGCTGGGCTTCTGTTCACAGTCCTGTGGGAGAGAAAGTTCTTTTAGCATACGTATTTCTTGAGTATTGTACTATTCACTTCTGCAATGTAGCTGTAGCATTTCTGAATGTCACTACACCTTTAAGATAGCCACCTTATGTTTGTGAAACTGCTGCAGTTTCAGTGGATCTTGTCTTGTAAAAAAAAATTTTTTTAAAAATTAGTGGTTAAACTAAAATAATAAAAACAAGAACATGCAAATTTCTCAGTATGAGACAATATCTAGGAGCAAAAAGTTACTTTATTGTCAGCTATGACATTGTAATATGGGAAGAAAGGTGGATGACTAATTTTTTTCTCTATCAGCTTGCTTTTAGTGTTAATATATATGCCAATCTTAAACTTTCTTTTCTCTTAAGTCTCCTATGAAGTGTATGGCTAATCAAACATTAATAGTATTTGTTGTCCTCAATTTCGGCAGTTATATACTGCTTTGTGGAGGTGGGTTAGGTGAACATAAGGTAGGCGTAGATGCTAAAAGCAAATCAAGAGGATAAACAGTATGTTTTGCAAAAGAGTGACATGAACTGTACTGAGAACTGGGCTTAATTTGACTTAAAACCTTGTGATTGAATTATTAGCTCAAAGTGGAGAAATAGAAAATGAAGTATATACATCACACAATTCATAAATGTTTCTCTTAATTTTACTAATTTTTAAAATCCTTCTTTTTGTAAGACCAGTCTCAGTGTAGTCTGATCTACCCTGTTTTCTGGTGTTTCAGTCAGCTTGTAGCTGCTGCTATGGGAGATGGGAGTTACCTACTGTAAAGTTATCTTCAGAAATTTCTGCTGTGCTGCAGTGACTTCTGTGACCCCTAGATAGATGGCCATGGCTGTAGAATTTATTCTGATACTATTATAAAGCACGTGACTTTTCCTACAGTGGGAATAAATATACTCTGCTGACATCTTTGACATCTACCGATTCCTTTTTTCTAAATTAAGGTATCTGTGGCATTCTATCATTAAAATGAAGACGGGCAAACACTTGTAAAGATCACGGTGTGTCAAGTTTTGAATGGTGTGATTATTTGAAGAAAGTCAAGAACATGGTTAGTGTTCAGACATTTATAGCAAAACTGGCTTAGGGCAACCACTATTGTAGAGGGTGACTTCTGTTATACAGGTCTTTATTGTTGAAAAATAATTGTAAGATTGTATGTCAAACATAAGTTAGGAAAAGTCCTAGCTACTTATTTCTTAGATACAGCTAGAAGGAAACTACATAAGTACAGAAGTGTTCCTTCTGACAGCGCTGTGTTGCATCCTCATAATAAGAATGTGGTGCAGAGGAAATTTGCCTTCCCATCTGCGGGCCGCTGACCATAGCCAGGTTGTCACAACATCAGAACTAAAGGTATGGACACAACTGTTGCAACTGAAGCACATTTGCAAAGCTCAAGACAAGGAGACAGATGGCTTCCCCGTCAGGCATTTACGCCATTCCCATGCAAAGGGCTGCTCTGGTGATGCAGCTGATAACATTGTTTATTTAATATTTTTTTCTCTTTGCATTTAGTATGTTTGATAAAATTGTGCTTGTAATCAAAACACTGATGTGATAATGCATATTTTTAAAGATAATTCTGCAAATGTTTTTGTGCAGCTCTGCCATCAAGGATTTGTTCTGAGGTGTGGGGTAAATGGAACAAACGGCTAAGCTCATGGGTTTAAAACAAAACAAAAAAGCAAACATAAAAACCCCACAAAACCAAACCAACCAAACAAAAAAAAACCCCAAACAAAAACCAAAAATACCCACCAAAACAAAAAATCCCTCCACTTTGTTGTTTAGTAAAAAATAAGTTAATTTCCATACAAAGTATTGTCTATCAAAATCAGTTGATTTTTGCTTCTTAAATATTCAGTGGTTTTTTTTAAACTGTTGTTTTGATAGTTACCTGAATATGTACAAGTTTCCTGAGAAATGTTCTCGGCATATTCTGCTTGGCTTCAGTACTTTTAGATGGGTCCTTAAACATGCATTGCTTTAGCACAGGAGGTTCCCCTCTGTTGTAATTAGTGCTTTATTTCAGCTTCAAATACTGCAGCAGAGACAATTTCACAGCTTACCACTAAAGCTCCTGAAAGTCCCACTTTTCCTGTGAAGTCTCATGTCTGTTGTACTGCTGGAAGAATAGTGTGCCGTTCAGTCAGAATCGGTACAGTGCTGTCTACTGGCATGCAGGACTCACAAGCCTGGTTTGACGTATCCCCTATTTAATATATATACATAGACATATATATATATAGCAGTTCTCCTTAGTGGTAAGGTTTGGAAGGCTTGGTTCAATCTGAAGTGATAATACACAACCTACTTGTCTTTCTGAGAAGGGAGCAGGAAATCTAATGGCAGAAACTAGGATGAAGTGGTTGTGAATTCAAAGTAAAAATTGGGGAATATTAACTGCCTGTTCCACGTGTTTCACCTAGAAGCTGAAAGTTCTCAGGGTCTTCTAGAAGTCTATAGCAAAATGCTGTCAGTTTAAGGGGCAAACTTGCATGTCTGCTTTGACTGATCCTGCTCCCTCCTTCCTAGTAAGAGAGCCTTCATCCTGCAGACACTTCCCTTCGTCTCAGGAATGAGGAAAGGAGAAATGTTTGAGGAGGGAAGATGGGAGAAAAGGAAAGAGCTATTAATGTTTTCTCAAAAGGGTGAGGATGGGACTTTTCAGAGGTTTGAAGCAGTCCCGCTTCTTCTTTCCATCTTGTGAAGATTGCTTCTGTTCAGCGTAGCTACCTAGGGACAGATGGGTGAAAAGGCAATTTCTGCAATGTAGTTCCAAGCCTTCTGATGAGCTGCTGACTGGTCATGGAGAGGGGCTCTCAAAATGAGCTGAAATGAGGCAGGGTATAGAGTGGTAAAGGAAACTTAATCTGATTCTTGCTCTATTTCTAGTCCCAACCTCAAAAAATGTGATTTCAATCACAGTATAATTGTTACTCCTTGGCGTGAGGATACCATGTTGGGAACTAAGGTGAAATGGTGGAACCTGTCCTGTCTTGCGTAGACATGCTCCTCACTGCATGCGAACTGAGACATCCAGATCTGTCAGATGCCCACAGTCCTCTTATTGAAAAATTCTATTCCAAGCAATGCAAACAAAGCTAAACTGTCACGTTCTCCTACTCCTCAAAAGTCTGGCATGGTATTATGTATGGAAATCCAGCACAGGGATGAAAAGATGAATTCAGCAGGATCTTACTTGAATGTGATAGCAGTTTGCTCACACTTTATTTTTTTTCAAGACTGCATTTTTTTTTTTTTTATTCTCAATGAAGGCCTGAGAAAATTTTGTCATTGATGCTTATGCCTAAGGATTTGTTTCAAGGAATGTGAAGCTGCACTGTCAGACTAGATCTTGAAGTCCTTTTCTGCTATACTTAAAGGATTGTAACATTTTACTGAAAACAATGAAGTACGCGCAAATCGGAAAGTCTTCATTATTATAAAACAGCAATATAAATCAGCATGTTGAACATAAAAGGCTTGCACGTCATGCTAACAGAAATACATCTGAGAAACCTCTATATGTTTTTTTCTATCAAAGTCTAGAAAACTGTTGTAGTAAAGTTTCCTTATATATTACTTTTTTTAGAATTGCCTTGTTTTCTCTCATGGTAATTATTGCAAGGTTGTTTTGAATGAGTTGTTTGATGATTTTCAATTTGCTGTTGCAGAAGGCTGTGAAAAGTAACTGAGAAAACCAAGCCAACAGTTTATAGGTTTACAGTTCTGGTTGGTGTTTGTAAGTACAATAGAAATTTTTTAGGGGTCTCCAGACTGGAAACGATTGTCACCCACTGGCTTAAATCCATTGGAGGAGTTAGCTGGGCAGAAAACTGTCCTCTCTCTGAAGTGTCGGCTAGAGGATGTACAACAGATGGTGCAGTCCGTAAACAGTAGCTCTTAATTTCCTAAGCATTTTCTATAACACTTGAAAAATAGTGTGAGCAGTGTGATTTAGTGAATGCAGCTCAGAACTGGAAGTTAGATATGGTTTGTTTTCAGCTGTAACAGTGACTTGGGTGATTTTGAACATGTAACTAAATTTGCTATTCCCTTTGTTTCTGTGCAAGCTAGGATTAAAAATAATTACCCGTCCTGATAAGAAGTATTGAAATCAGCTTTTAAAAAGAACTGGAATCAGGGAATTTATTTAGTAAATTTTTTTTAACTTTGCCACTGCACATTTGCAGGTCTAAAATACATTGCTGTCCCAGACAGTTAAATCCATCTAATATTATGAAATATATATTATGTCCTTTTTATATAAATATGTATATATATACACACTTATATTATGTATTATATATGTATTATATATACACAGTCACGTGCAAAATGTTTTTTTACTGTACAGGGTCCTTTCCTTAGTCTTTTTGTACTGTACTTCTGCTTTTTTATCTCTTTTGGCCTTGATAGGTGCAGACAGATAAACAGTCTGAATTTTTCCTTGCCATTCAGTCCATTAGACTTGTTATGTATTCTCTTTTGGAAAGAGCCTTGGGCATCAACACTACTTGCTCATGGTCTCTTTATAGCTGATGGCTCTTGATATGAAAGACCTATTTTTTAATGATGCAGCTCTGTTGCACATCCAAATCCACTGTTTTACTGCTACAAATGAAAAGCCTGCCTATGTGAGATCTTTTCTTATTTTCCTTAAGAGAACATATCTTGTGGTAAAAAAAAGTTAAATCTGGTTCTAGAACACAGAAGTTATATTACTAGTTGAGAATTCATTGCATGAGTTAATTCACTGATATGGAATAAGCAGAAGTCTGAATTTTTTTGATTTGCCACTAAGTAAGCATTGGGTTGAGAGAGACTTCAGCTTTGTCTTGCCTAGTATAGTTAAGAATACTGACATTAGACACTTGGACTTATAAGGGAATTCTCTACTTTATTTTCTTTCTTATTATTTGGGGAATAGGAATGTATGAAAAAACTTGAAAAATAACTCTTCATTTTTGTTGCACATTCAGAATTAGCATGCTAATTGTAAGCAGCTTTATTACCTGCTATTTGGTCTCATTTACAGGTACAATGATGAGTACATAGGAAACCTCTTTCCCATTTTAATTTAAATAAGGTTTAATACTACAGCAACATCTGACTTGGCATGAATATTGGCATTTAAGTGTTATTTAGGTGTTACATAAATTTAACTTTATATAGAATGCCAATACTTTAAAAACATATACTATGATTAGAGTGAAGTATTCCCTGCAAATTGGCCATCACAATTTGATATGATTTACAGGGTTAGGATATCAAGAATAACAAGCTATTTTTCAACAAACAATATCAGTGTGAAATAAAATACAATACATGAAATAGTTATATATGAGGAGATCAGATAGTTTATATTTTTATTTTATTGATAACGTGTTCAGATTCCCATTGAGTAAATCCTTGTGACTTTGAAAAAAAATGAACCTGTTAGCAACGTCTTAGATATGAAAATGATTCTAAAAACCGATGGAGTTAATTGATGGACTGCGTCTAGCCACTAGACGGTTTAAATAATGTTTGCATTTTTTGTTTGTTGTTGTGAAAGAACTTTTTTCACCCCCCAAAATTGTTACACAATTCAGGAACCTCATTTATTCCTTTGTGACTTCAGTGTAATGCCGTTGTTGTCAGGAAGTTCCATTGATTTCATCAGTGACACAGAAAGTAGAGAAGAAACAGTTTAAGACATTGCTGAAATGTGGATTTGTTTGACCAATAGAACTTTGAGACCATTGAGAGGTTAAACTGAGCAGTTTCCAACACTTTCCTTACTGTAAAGTCTTACTATGGAAAGCATTCATGCTGTGTTGCTTGCCAAGAAGAAAAATTGAGGGAAGGTATTAAAAAATATATACTGTTATCAGTTCCAAGTGGTGTAATGTGTTTTTTTATTTTTTTGTAGGGGGGTGGTGTGGTGTCTGTGTGGGTGGTTTTTTTTTTTTTTCCTTAAATTCAGTGATCTCTTTGCCATAAATTAGGTATAACCATTTGATATTGTTTGATTTAGATGTCAAGATTTCCAAGCTTTCTTCAGCAAATAGTGGCAGCCTGAACTGTATGAAGATTTACTATGTAGTTGCAATTAAAATACTCTACAGAGAGAATTTTGACAGGTATTTGCAAAGCCATGTGTTTACTTTATGGGAACTCTTGAGGTTGGTACTGATGATGCATATTTCTCTAAACTTTTACGTTACTCTTCTCTTAATATTTCAACCAGTTGACTTGGTACTTAAGGCATGCTCTTCTGTTCCTTCTGATGTGATAGTTAGCACCTGGTACAAGTTTAAATACAATAAAATGAACTGGCCAGTTCTCTGTTTGTTAGTAATATAATGTATTGCGAATGAGGGACTTAATGTTTTTTGTTATTGGTTCAGCACCTTTATTCTTAAACTTTCAAAACTCTTGGTCCTTCCTGTTTGTTGAGCTTGACCGCATTTTCTTCTTGTGCTGAATGTGTCAGATGGTTCCAGGCTGGGAGGTTTCCATGGTCAGTTCAAGGATTCTGTATCAGCTGAGGAACCGTGTTTCTGTGTCACAAACTACTTCACTTTTACTGTAAAACTGGCCTTTTAACTTCCTCCTTTTTCTTATCTTAAATTTATAATGGATAACGGAAGTAAATTAGCAGTAAAGGTTGTTTTAAATACTACTCCACAAAAGCATTATTTCTATAAATGTTAGGCTATCTCCAGTCGAGGAGAGCTGATTTGAGAGCAAAGCAAGGGATCTGTTTGTCAAGGAAACTTTCTGTAGGGAGTCCAAAGCCACTAAAGAAGATAATCAGAGTTGTCTTCAACTGAAAGGCAATAAAATACCGGAGCTGGATAGTGCGTATTTTATTGTTTCCAAGTCCTCAGGAGGAGTCTGACAAAGGAGCAAAGGGTCCGTCTTACCTGTTGGCAGACTCTATATAAGGACCACAAAAGGCACTATTAGCTTAAAGGTGCAGTTCATTTATGAGATTTGGTAGTTTGAAATGTGCTGTGATCTCTGGTGCTTTACTCGTAAGTAGAAACAAATAATAAAAAGTGCACTTGGAAAAACGATGACATGCTCTCATCTCTCAGGTTACAAGGAGAGCAGTGCACCTTTGCATCTCTTACACCGTCAGAAAGATATGTGCATGCCTTTTTTTTCCTAATATAGTAAGTTTTCTACAATTTTATTTTGGTGGATGATATAAAGTCCTTCAATTTCTCTAGCAGAGTGTGAAGTTATGTCCAAGAGTTCTGGTTTAGACATTAAATGAAGTGATAGCAAAGAAAAACAGTAAGTGCCTTCTGACCCTCTTTTATGGGTCTTGGATGCTGGATTAGATTCAGCTTGAGAGAAGTAAAAACATGATTTAACATTGTGTAAAATAGCCAACTAGAATGAATTCAGCGGAAACATGAGTTTCACTTGGGAAGCATGAGTTTCACTTGGATTAAACGTGAATGTGTGTAATTATACATATATATATGTATAATCATCTTGTGCTAGGAGCAAAGTGCAATTGACTATTTTTCTATTTTTGGATGTTTTCTACTTTGTAGACTAGAGGACAAGTATTTTCAAAATAGGAGAAAAGCTATTTTGCTCAGTGTAGCTAAAAAGAACTTTGAAGTGTTGGTGTTTGGTTTTTTATTTTATTTTGAAATAAAACAATTTTAAATTCTCCACGTAGAGAAATGTGACAGGAGTACGTCTGCTATGATAAGCAGTTAGTTCAAGGAGCTGTTGAAACACTCAAGTATTGTAAAAACAAAATACTTACCTTTATTTGCTAGCAAAAAGAAAGAAGTCTAAAAAGCGTAATTTAACTTACAGAATTGTTGACAAATGTGTTATTTGAATTACCTTTCCCTGCTTGCTGCTTTGGGTTAAAAAATGCATCGTGTGATTTATTATGAAAATGTCAAAAAATAGGTCAGAAGAAAAAAAAAAGGCACTGTAAGACTGAAAGCATTTTAAAACAGAAATTTAAATTTGTTTCAGCTTCTGGGTCAAATTTTGGTCTCGCCCGTATCAGTGTAAAGTAATCAAAGTTAGCACAGTTAATCCACATTTGCACTGGTTTAATTGAGCACAGATGTAGTTGCTATTTTCAAGGCTGAAAATAACACAATTGGAAGAGCCTGTTCCTGTCAAAGAGCCAAATGTAACTTTATCAGACCTAGAGGCACCTGCTTTCTTACAAGAAATCTAAAGACTAATATATGTGCAGGGATGTTGTTAATGTAAAAATAATTGTGGGGTGTTCCTTGAAGGAAGGTGAATAGACTTTAGAATTAAAACAAAACAAAGCAGAAAAACTTGCCTGCCGCAGTCTTCTAGGAAATTTTCTGGGCTCAAGGTCAGATGCTATTGAATACAAATTAAAACCTGTCAAAACTCCCACTGTCAAGCCTTCCCCTTGGCAGGACCAGATACACACATACAATTCAAATTTAATGTCAGGAACAGTTGTTATAGGTTGAGCAAGAATTTGGCTGAAGCAACTTCTTCAGTGTTTGGAGAAATTCTGTTTTTCATATGGTTCTCCATAGCACTTGCAGGTTTCTAGACATCTTTTCGGTTTTGGAATGCCACACTCATATTTGCAGACTGAGTCTAAATGAGTTTCAAAATGGGAAACTGATGCTGGAAACTTTCCTAAAAATTTTTCAAACTTCTCACTTCAATTTCTGTTCAATAGCATCTGACCTTGAGCCCAGAAAATTCCCTAGAAGACTGCAGCGGGCAAGGTTTTCTCATGTGTGTGACTACAGAATTATATTTTCCTTCTCAAGCCTTAATTGTATCTCATTCTGGAAGCCCTGCTATTTTTTTTTTCTTGGTAAATGGCATGAAATAAATAGTAAACTTCTCCCATTTTTGTAGGAAGGTGATGTGAACTGATAAGTTTCAGAAAAATACTGTTTCTCAAACCATTGTCTGATAGTGTGCTTTGTGCCTATAGACTGCTGAACTGGCGGTCCATGAAGTATGCTTATATGGAAATAGATCAGTGTGACAGTTATTCCCAAGGACACAAGTATATATAGGTATAGTACTTTAGTAAGTATATTCTCAAAAGAGAGCAAAGAAAACACGAACTCATGATTCTGTATGTCTTCTGTTGATTTCGGTGGGAGCAGTGTTTAGCCATAATATTATTTAAACCATATGTGTAGGTTTTAAAGTATAAGAATTAGATTTGGTTACTGTTCTGAAGTAGTACTTGCTCATCTGCACTACAGTGAAACAAAGGTATCTGATTTTATTGCAGAATCTGAGAACTTAATTTCTTTTTTGACTATGTCTTACTAAATGTTACCGAAATTGCTAGATTTATTCATTTCCCAAGCATATGTTTCATGCAGAAATTATGATACTTCTGCATTTCTCTAATGCACTCACTAATTTGATAATAAAATACTCAACAGCAAATTTACTTGGATGAATAAACATTACTTTGAAGTTTCTCCTTTTTAGAAAACTTTGTAGCAAAGAATTGAATTTTAAAGTAATTCCTTCTGTATTTATGAATAATGAGTTGAAGGCCGAGTGTTGCTTTTCCTTGAAAACTGTTAAAAGCATTGACGTGAAATCACAGGAGGGAAGTGCTTTTGGAATGACTTTAATGATTTACATCTTGCACGTAATTTTTCTGTTGCATATCCTGTAGGAGTTGACATAGGACAATAAGGATGTTTCTCTCTGTTGCCATACTCATTATCCTTAAACTGGCATGGATAAATCAATATTAGATAATAAATGAATGAAGATGAATTTTGGTCTTGCAATTTAAATGACAAAAAATTATTAGGTTTATTGACAGATCCAGTGTTCTGTCAGAACTGTTAAAAAAAAATGCAGGTTTTGTATGAAATATTGCCTGCTTTCCTACTACTGCATGGTGTATTAGCTATTGTCTATAGATAAGATTTTTCAGAAGACTTTATAACACGGCCATGTAGAGCCTTTAGTACTGCTGCCTACTAAGGCGAGGTCAAGGGAAGCTGTAATGCAAAGCTTAATGCTTGGTTTTTTTCCTTTCCTCAAGATATTTTCCTTTGGTAGTTATGCAAAACAATGTTTTTAATGTGACCATTGCAGCAACGAAATCTCATAGTATTTCGCCGAATAGAAACATCAGTTAGAAGTAAAAAGACTTTCTTGCGTGGGAGGCATATTTTGGCTTTATTAATTGTAGTTGGAAAAGCAAAATGAAAATGATGTTTTGTTTCTTGTCCTGCTGTGCTGAAGGTCCCCCATATTTAACCGGGTTGAACCAGTCTTCTGGAAAAGGTAATACTTTTTATAGGGAAAGCATTATATTAGTGTCAACATTTTCTTGTAAAAATCAATAGATCTGGTAATGCATTAATTAACATAGCAAATTGCAAAACATTTCTTTTGAGAAGTATTTTGAAATAGTAGCATGAAAAGACTGTCAATCCACTGTTAATATTATGAAATATCTTGACAACATAATGATTTCAATTAACTGTGATTGGAAATTTAACTTTCACTGATATAAAATGCCACAGAAGAGAAGTGGCATAACTTAACATTCTGACAGGTATGTAACGCTGCTTCAGCTGAGTTACGTACACGTAAGGCACAACCTGGAAAATTGCTTCTAGATGAAGCGAGCAACAAATGACTTTTCAAAGCCACATTTTATATGGTTATATGTCACTGTTTATAGAATGTAGTAATCCACTGTAGCTTGTTCAGTTGGATGATGACCACAGAGCACTGAGCTGTCACTTTGGAATCACTGATTGATTATTTATTTCCTCCCCACCCCGCAGTACAGGACTCAGTAGTAGTTGAAGTAGTATGATGGCTAAAATGTCTGTGCTTACAGCTGTCCTGCTGCAGGTGCAGTTACTTTCATTAAAGTTATCTTCCCAGGAGAATCTATTTCAAATAGCAAAACCAGTTACCTACTACAAATGGTTTTTTTATCGGCAAGGCCATGCTAATGTAACACTCGTTGATTATGGTAAGAACAAATCATTAGGTAACTTCTGGATGAAGATAACATGGAAAAAGTGATAAAGTTCTGTTGCATTCCTCAGTTTTAACACAAACGCTCTGACTGGATTTTAGTTTGAAGGAGCGTAGAATGTTCAACAGCAGCAAAAAAAAATGTCCTTTTTCCTGTTCCTGAAAGACAGAGATAGTGTCAGAATCATGATATACAGGCTGAAAGTTCATAGCAGAGGCAGGAAATACCTACCAGTAGAAAAATGAAGGGGACCCCCTCCCACCCCCCCGACTAAGACTAGAAGTTCGTGATGAAGTCAATTCTCCCTCCACATATCTTTCTTTTCATATGTGTTTAGGATGTAAAGGCTTTATTTATTATTTATGTTTTTCTATATATTTATTATTTATATAGCTGCTCTTTTGTTGTATCGGTCTTACTTAACAAATGTTGAGTGGGATTGCTGTTCAAATACAACAGAAAGTTTTAAACTTTTAGTGCTTTACTGATGCCCTGCTGGCAAAAAAGGTCAGTAAAAGAAACCTTGTCTAGTTTTAGGAAACAAATATGTAAAAAAGATTTAAGATTTTCATGTTATCTCATAAATTTTGCTAAGCACTGCAAATACTGCAAATAATATTGCCTCGGTTTGCATCCTGGGTGGCTACTTTCTCATTGACTTGGGATGAAGGTGACTTGGACGAGGGGAAGTATCTGGGGATCTATAACCCAGACACATTATCATAAAGTGTTGGTTTTTTGCCCCCTAGCCTTTTCAGAAAAGGTAACCTGCCTTCAAATAGTATTACCTCTAAATAGCATGCCCGGCCGGTTCTGTCAGGTTGTATCAAGAAACACTTGTTTTACCTTAGTTTGCAAGAGTGATATTATTGCATAACAGTAGACTTGGTTCCTTTTTTGTCTGTATGAAAAAAACTAATAAGGTTAGAATAACGAAAAAATACTGTTATTCTAACTTTTAAAGTTGTTTCTTAGGCTTTGAAATATAAAACCGAATTGCATCCTAAAAAGTTGTAAAAAAACCCCAAGAACCTCCCCCAAAAACTAAACCAAAGAAAGCAACCCCCAAAACCCCCAACACCAAACCTAAAAACTCTAAAAAAATCTTTGGAATATGAGCTGTTAAAGCAAATCCATATGAATGTGCTTTCATAGTTGACCTTTCTGCATCATCCTGCCCAGTGCTTTTAGAATTTTCCTGTCCTCCTATACTGATGTTCTGGACAACTTGAAGCGAACTTAGTGCTGCGTGTAATTAGTGTAGCTGTTTGGTACGGGGTTTAAACAGTAGTCATTGTGGCCATGAAGTGCAGAAATTCCAAGATTATCTGTCAGGTTTTCAAACCTTCCGTTGCACAATTTATTCTGTGCTGCCTTGTGAAAAGCTGAGGACAGGATGGACGGGGTGCTGTACCGGGAGTTGGAGTGTGCCGGTGGGAGAATGGGGCTTCTTGTTTGCTTTGCAATACTCTTCAGCTTGGTTTTGTTCCCCGAGTGTGTGTTATGGCAACACTCCCATATTTACCTTACTGTATGTTACTTTTTAGCAGATTACATTTTAATGCTGAATTAAAATGGTGGAAGTGGAGAGAAATAGCTGTCACCTTCTGTGTGGTACGTTATGCGAGTGTGGAGGCTGTGGTCATGACTCTGCGCTTGCCTGGAATTCCAAAACAGGAAACTTCAGGTTCTGGATTTGATGTTGCAGTCTAGTAGTAATGGGAAGAGAGATGTTCTTGTGATAATTTAGTATTCTTCAACAGCTACAAACTATTTTATTCAATTGCAATGCACCTTCACTAGAAAGATTTGCAAGGTGTCTTTCGAAGAAGGGTGAGAACAATGTCATTTGACTTCTGCCAACTGTACTTAAAAGGAAAATAGAATCAAGGATGATCTAGGGATGTTTCTTTCTCTGACCTGGTAAAGAAAGAAGAGATTTTGAGACTTACTGCCTGGTGTTTCCATTACTGTTCAGCTGACATGCTGTGATTGAAATGACAGAAGTATTGGTGGTCTTTTGTGTCCATTGGAACCACTTAAAAACTTCAGTGAGGACTTGTAATTGTGCTCTGAAAATATGTATTTTCTATGAACTCTACATCTGAACAGAGAGTTACTAAGTAGCTTTTTAGATGTTGTAATATATAAAGTTGCATGAGAATTTGTTTAGTCATCTCTAAATATTTAGTGCAACAATGGGTAATTCCTGAAAACCATAGATATAATCATTCCCTCAGAAGAAATCCTGGCCTGCTTGGAAAAGGTTCATGATTATTAAGTAATTTGTGAAGTAAATGTCTGCAGTGGGTCTCTTGTTTCTGCAGAAGTCTTTGTACTGATCTCATCATTAAACAAAGCTATCTATCTCCACAGTCTAGTGGTTAGCATGACAGCAGAACTCTGTTATTCAGATGCACAATTCCTCATTTCTCCCTTGACAAGATATGACCTCATTCAGGTTTCCAGTTTGTTGGCATTTATTGCAGAAGATTTGTGTGGTTTTTTTCTCACGTGAAAATCTAAGTTTAAGAACTGTTAAGTGATTTTTCTTATCATACAAAGGCATTTTTAATGTCTTCCTACCTTTGACATCCTATGTTGGAATGACACACAGATTACACCGGGTTTAATATTGGACACAGTTAAAATCGTGCCACAAGTAGAATAAAGCACAAAAAATCCCCGCAAGACAGAGATTGTTTAAGGCACTTCACTCATTCGTCTGCCTCTTCGATACAGACATACAGGTAGCGATAATAGCATCACTCTGTACTGTCATACCTGTTTATATGCTCTGTATCGATTAGACACTGGCTTTTCTGGTCCGGTTGAAGTCACCCGGCTGATCAAACATCTGCACTTCTTCAGGGAGGTAATTCTGTAATGTAATAGGCTGCAGCAGAGGGATGGCTAAGGAATTTATATATTACCTATACCTTGTTACTAAGCAGATTTAGGGGGTTTATGTCCTTGTATCTTTATATTTTTTTCTATCATGTTTAACAGTGGCAGGAAGCTAAAGCATTGATTACATCACAAATTGTATGTGTGCAAAAATATCCTAAAAGTCTTTGGGTTGTTGCAACTTCTCAAAACACTTTTTGAAATAAAAGTCAAATTTGTTTAAGATCTGGAGACACTGGCAGTCTGAACTGAGTTTTTCTGTGCAGAAAGTCTGCTGTGTTTACTACCCCACTTTAAAATTTTAATAATGGATGAAACATGAATGAAGTCTTTAGAATGGCTTTCATTACATTGTCTTCGTGCAGTAGCTGCGTACTATTTATCTCCTTAACTCAGAGAATTTGGAAAAGGTAATCTGTGATTTTCTAATCAAGTGGAATATTTTAATGCACAAGTGCAGAAAGACAAATCAAGGATATAAAAGCAATAATGTTATGGAACACTAGATTTATGTGTTATGTTTTAGTTTTCACAGTGTTTAATGCTGAACTGTTGTTCAACAGTAATTCTGTTATTATTCTGTGTAGCAGGATGATAATTTGTGCAATTTGCAGAAGTCTTTGACAGGACGTCTATTCTAAATAAGTAATAGAAATTTCCAAAAATCTTGGCATCTTGTCACTTAGTTTTTCAGCAGTCTAATATCTCTAAAGGATATCCAGTGTATTTAGTCTGAAATATTGACAAAATAGCTAGGAGGAATCAGCTTTACAAGGAGGTGACAGGTCAAGGAGTTCTTTAAATATCAATACCTGCATTTGCAGCAGTGATTATTGGAGGTGCTTCTGCGTAGCTCGCTGCCTGGAGTGGTGAGACAAAGTGATTGCTGCTCAGAAGTTGAATAACGGTGCCTACTGTAGTCTGATACATTAAGAACAAAAAACTCTCTACCAAATTTCAGTGGCTAAAAATTACAATGAAATATATTTCAGAGTTATAGTTTACATGCAAATACTAAGTTTCATGTAGTCCTTGATAACAAGGAATTTGAAACAATCAATTTTAACTGTAGTGTTTGGATTCCAGTGAAGTAAGTAATTTTAGCAGTATATTCAGGACGCTTAATTAGAAAAACCTGTCTGCCTACACTAGGTTTTATTTTATTTGAGTTCTGCTATTTTTAATTCTACAGAATAAATTTTGATCGACAGGGCTTGGAAAATTTGAAATAATTTTTGTAAAAAAACTTAGATATTTAATAACTCCTTATGTCCTTAGATCTTTGTCTCAACATTTTATTTAGTTGGTAGTCCATTCAGATGACTGAAACTGGAATAATTCCTCTATTGTAAATCCTATGCATTGAGGAAATTAATGATGACACCTGGTACTGTGATAGTACTATTTGCGTATTTCTTTAACCACGTATTCAAATACTGAATTGTACAGAGGTTTGTGTTAAAATCTCTAAAAGCAATTTAATCAGAAGTGTGACAGAAATATGGCATTGCCGAAGTATTACAGATTTGTGTTCAAAACAAGTTCTTGAGTCAAGTCCTACTGCTTTGCATTAGCACAAAGTTATCCCCTCTCTGCTAATCTAAGTTCCCATCAAATATCTAATGACAGTATTTCCCTGGTCATATTTTCCAAGTTTTCCAACACCTCATTTATTTTGCTGCAAGAAGTGTAATTCTAGCATTTCATTCTTTTATTTCTCTCCATGCGTACTTTTCATATGATTTTTTTTTTTTTACTGTCAGGTGAGTCCCCATCTTTGTTGACTCTTATCTTCTTTGGTGTTATATTTCTTTAAGCTGCTCAACACAATTTTTATATTGTTTTTCTTTTATGACTTTTATATTTTCATTTTTTCCACTTTAAAAAATTTCATTTAACTTCATTCTTTTTTTTTTAAAGTTGCATATAGAAACCTTTGGATTGAAATGCACTAAAAAGTGCTAGCTGTGAAGCTGGATAATTTTATAACTTCTTGTTCATTTTTTTAGACTGAACAAGAAGAGCTTTAAGAAGTTTGAACATTTATAAGCATATGAAATAGTGTTCCTTGTCTTAGATGGATATGGACATGGGGAAGATGTCGTGAGCAAAGGTCGTTGTTTGGACTTGCTAGAGTGGCAATATTTGATGGCTTAGTGAAGACAAAGAAGTAATGGTTATAGGAGGAAAAGCCTAAGCTTATTTCTCTGGGGTTGTTCGTGTGCCTGTTCATCGTGCTCTGTTGACAGAGCCACCACCCATGTCACTGAGCCCCACGGATCCCAAGAGACCTTTGCGAGGCTCCCAGCCAGTTGCTCAATAACACTTGTCACATTTGGCCCCCATTACTTTTTGATCCCGTCGGTGTCTTGAGTGAGGAAAAGGGGTATGATCCTTCCAACTGAAAAGAATTAATTAAAAAATAAAATGTAATCCCCAATCTAATTCCACTATGGTTTTCTTGGACTGCGTGCAAGTGATACTGGAAGCATGTGAAACAAGCAGGCATTTCTTCCTGTTTGGACCAATTTAGAAAATCCTGTGAAATTTCTAGAATATGCTACTTTATTTCCTTTCCAGTCTGATTTTACGTCTTTGGTAGAACTCATTTAAATATTACAGCATATTTTCCAGTTGGTGAACAGCTGGAGCATCATATCAGTTCCTGCTCCTGTATTCCACCTATTTTCTAGTTTGGCAAATTTGTAAATATTTTCAGCCTGTTTACTTGGCACTCTCGATATTAGAGGAGGAAGGCAGAATTAGAAGTAACCCCTTAAAAAGATGTTTACAATTAAAATCTTATACTGTCACATTGTGATTACAATTTCTGATTAGCATTAAAAATTTATTATGTTTCTGAACTGGCAGAAAGTTTTCCCATTATGCTTAGTTCATCTGGATCTTGCTGCTTGCTGTGGTGAAACTAAATTTGGCTTGGATTCTTTTGATTATCAAAGCTGAGGTCACTGCTTTAAGATGTAAATGCAAGTAAGAAGAACTGTACTGAAATTCTTGAGTAGGAAATGACAACATCAAGACAGGATGTGTGCGTGGCTCACTGAGGGAATAGGTATACGTGTGTCCATATATGTATAGCATAACATATTAGAAGAGTATCTGTATATGTATATAATACCTATATGAAGCATATATCTGTGGCTTAAGGCTGCAAATTGGGACCAACTCTGCCACTAATGTACTACGTGACATTGAACACTGATCTTGCTTGGCCTTAGTTTCCTGTTTGAAAGTGGAAATTATTGCTGCCTTCCACCTTTAACTTCATTTTCTTGCTTGTCTAGGCTGTAAAACGTTTAGGGTGGAAGGCTGATGTAATGTAGGACCTAGAAAAATATGGCTCCCACATGATTAAATAATACAGTGTATGCGAAGAAACTTCAAGCCTAAAATACTATGGACTAATGTATAGAAGGGTATCCACTGCTGTAGGTTCAAATGGATGTTTCATCATAGTCTCTTCATTAGCTAGCAGAACTTACTTGGATAGAAATAAAAGCTAAATATCTCCCATATGAAAGAGTATATTTAATGGCTGAAAGTCTGTTTTATTTCAAAGCTCACAGTTTGCACATGGTGCCACTTGGGAACTGGACATTTTCCCATTTCCTTCTCAAACTGAGAAGCCTGATCTGGTGGAGGGTGTCCCTGCCCATGGCAGGGGGTTGGAACTAGTTGATCTTTAAGGTCTCTTCCAACCCATTCTATGAGAAGAATTTATTATTGTTATCATGTGCCTATAAATATATCTAAAAAACTTTGAGGGTGATGTGCCTTGAAATATAGGTAGAGTCATGGCAAAACCCATTTGCACCTTACTTTGTAGTCATGTCTGAACGTGCCCGAATGTTCAGAAGAATCACAACTTGTCAAAAGGATATAAGCTATTGTAGAGTTTTTCCTGTCAATCAGAAGGAACACCACTGATCTAATTTCACTCCGAGCAAAATGTAAGATGCGATGATGTAGAGAGGGTAGACTTCAGTCTGTGGTGTACCTGGTAATATCCCTCATCTTTATTCTGTAATACGTTATGTTTGTGTTAAGTATCATTTATCAAGTCGGAGTGACTCCAATTATGCTGTGGTTTAGCTCAGCTTATTTAACCATTTCAGAGGTGGCTGGCAAATGCGGAAAGAGGGAAAAACCCAATAAGTTTTCCTGTGCAATGAAAATCCTATTTTTGTCCATTTTTTTTTTGAAAAAAAAATATCACCTTTGTGAGAGAAAACAAAGATGCATGGGGAAGTATAGCCAGCCATCCAACTTGTACTGGGATTTATACAGGATTCGTATTAAGTTCTTTTTGTCTGTATTCTGATTAGTCTTGTTCATATCTCTAATGCCACATTCACCCCTTTCCACAAAACATTATAAAAAATATGAAATAGAAATAAATCTTAATTGTATATATGCCTGGATGTAAGGAATTGATGTTGATTTAACTTAGTTGACATTTAGTTTAATTTAATTATGAAAAGACTCTCTTGATAACTATTAGAGAGTGCACAGGGTTGCCTCATTATCTTGCTGTGATAGAATGTAGCTGTTGTATTATTTGTATTTGCTCATTCTCTTGATGCTTGTTTACTCCTGGCCCCTAGGGAAAACTCTATTAAATAATTCTGTAATCATTTTTCCAGAAGCAAGGAAAATCTTTGTTTTCCTATTTTTAATGCTGACGAAAGCCAGTGAAATTGAGCTACTTTATAGTATGACTTCAGCATAGCTGCAATATATTGGTTTGGATTTGATTTGGAAATCATACCTAAAATTCTTATGAAACAAGGATTTCTGGAAAGAATATCCTGGAAGCTGATATTTTCATGTAGTGTGTAAAACAGTATTTGAACTTTTTCTGGAAGTCACCAAATCGTGGTGCTTTAGAGTTCCATGGGGAAGCTGCAGCACCGTGCAGCAGCCACGTGTGGATGGCGTGATGTGGGAACAGAAAGCTGTAGCTGATGAAGAAAATAATGCTGCATTAGTCCCTGTATGAGAAATCTGCACCTGCGTGCCTCGATAAGTTGCTGTTAGCCTGCTCTACCTGCTGTCATTCCTGTAATTTCTGTTGGATTCCAACACAGAACAAACCCTTTCAACAACTGGAAGATGGTTGCTTGGTATTCCAAGGTGACTCATAAACTGATTAAACAGAGACATAAAGAGGGCTGTTCTGCTGGTGCGATAATTTGGGTTTCCAGTCATTGCAGCTAAAATTCGCATCAGTCTTTCATGACGTAAATGACATGGTTTCCAAGTGAGTAGTACCACATCATTGTAGAACAATTAGAGGCACTCAAACCTCAGCATTTGCTACACACACATCTATATCACACGGAATATATTTACTGTATTAAGATGGACATTTTTAATTTCGTGATGCTTTAAAGAGCTGAGGATTTGCTCTTTCTTGCATTTTGTGGCACTATAAATCTGAATTAATTTAATTGATGTCAGTGGCATTCCAGCTATGTAAAACTAGGTCGATATTAGAATATGACTGAAATAATAAAATAGAAAGATCCATATATATACAGAAGTTCAATATATGCAGCACATCTGAACGAAGAGCTTGTGGCTTGAATTCGAGTATAAAATGTAGAAAACTGCGCACATTTAAAAGTTTGCTTTGGAGGAACTGAAGCTTCTTACTTTGCTGACCGGAATGTCACCTGTGGCTCATTTGCTTTAGCCCTTTATTGAATATATTGAACCAGGCTTGATCTGCTGTAGACAGCTCATATGAGAATGTGATTTAAAGGCAGACCAAGAAATCTGGCAGATGATCACACTAATTTTCATTTCGGGAGCTAAGACTCTGAATGGTTGTGCAGAATTGCTGGTGTTGTGTTTTTGTAGAATACTTCTGTAATAATTGAATGAGAAATGTAATGGGGCGGCTAGAGACCGGTTTGGCATTTTAGTGCTGATGATTGGAACATCTGTTACAGATAGTCATGTAAAGATGTCATTGTACTGGCAATCGCTTTTGTAGTCCCAAGATATGTAACCCTATTTAGTTACACTTGCAAAGTAAATGAGGGAATAGGTGGTGGAAGAGAAAACAAAAAACAAAACAAAAAATTGCAAATTAGTGCAAGGGGCAAGACCAACCTTTCTAGTGAATCAGGATGTGATTGTGGGGCTGTGTCAGAAAATTAAAACTGTCTCTCAGAGACTTTTGGTGAGGTTTTAATGGTGTTTGTTTTTTGTTTTTAACCTGTAAAAGTAAGGATGCACTTGTTCTGCTATGGTTTACTATGATCTTTGTAGGGAAACAGAACAAGTTTTTTTTATGCATATTCTATGTAATACAACAAATGAAGTTCCATTTAATACAACACGTTTCCCCCCCACCCCAAACGCCACAGCCCCTCCAACACACCCAAAACAAACCCCAACCAACTTCCTTGTCATTTTACAGTAGCATGGAGCATTAAAGTGTCCAATGTTTGAAAAGACAGGAGATCCTAGATCTTGTCCAATTCCTTTGATGATACTCTAGGATGTACCTATGGACTAGATGCTAGATGAATACATGCGAGCATGATGGTTATAAGATGCATCTTGGTGGCTTTTTTGTGGTCCTTCAGAGCACTGTATCCTGTTTGTGGCAACTGGGAGGTCAGGAAATTAAAAAGAGTTCATAGTTCTTTCACTTTCGATGCCCTTGAATAGTGTTTTATTGCTTTCTCACACATTGCTGTACGCTGCTTTGCTTCCTATGGCTGGCCACAAAAATGATTTTCAATAAGAGCTCAATTTTTGTAATTGAAGTTTTATTACTGACATAATGCATCATCCCAGTAAATGCTGTTTCTTGTTAGACTGGCAGAGAAGTCCTGAATTTCCCTACTACTATTTACAGTTAGCATATGTATGGTTAAAAGCAGTAAGTTGATATTCAACTAGAAGATCCAGCAACTACAGTTTGTTGTAATTTCTACTTCCCATTCCTAGTGTGGAAAGAAGATAAAAGTGTTAAAGTTCTGAACATTATAGCTTTTTTGGTCATTGTAAGCTCTCGATTATCTTAAGAACAGCAGTTGATATTGCAATGGGTAGCTAGATAGGGTATGTATGCACACTTTTAATCTTCCTAGTTTTTTCCAGTCCTGCATTAGTCTAATGAAGAAAACACATTGCCTGGGTAGTATCTAAGACCACAAAATATGTGTATCTTCCAGAAATCTGAAATTTTTAATTGTTGTCACCTTCTAATAATCAGACATAAATTAGTTTTTGTAGTTGTCTCTTTATTCTTACATAATTCTTCCAAATGAAACGCTAGAATTTCAGTCCTTTTTAGAACAATAACTGTATCTCTGTTTCTGTTAAACATTTTCATTTATTTGCAGAAGCTTCAAGAGCCTCTTTAGTGCGTTACTTCAGAGATACAAAATCCCTTGGTTCTATAAATAGAGTCTCAAAACAATCTTTCATTAGAGAGAATGCCAGATAACTAATGCAGACACATAGCGTGGTGGATAACAAAACAGAAATAAATGGCGTGATTGAGACCTAAAAGCATTAAATTTTTCACTTTTGTGCCTCTACCACTATTTGCTAATCCTGACTATTTCGTGATTTATACATCAGAGAAATGATGTCAGTACTTAGTAAATCTCCAAGCTCAAAAATGCCTGATATATGTATAACTGTATGGTATTGACTTACATATGTAATCTTTGCAAGACTGTAAGATAAATTTTAAGACGATGTAAGGGGAGACAACTTGTATAACTAATCTTTCTAAGAAAATTAATGCAGTTCGCTGCAACAGTATTGTTTTGCTACTGAAAGAAATGTTGTTTCTAATAGGTCAGCATCACAGGTTCGAATTTAGTCACATTGTGCTTTTGCACTGCCCAAGGACACACTCACTCCTTCACGTCTGCAGAATAGCCGCACAATTATATTTTTTCAGAATTGCTAGGTATATGTTTATATTCACAGTGTGTATGTGTATAAACTTGGAAGAGGAAAAAGAAGCAAATAAAGTGTCTTGGAAAGGGAGTGAATTTTATGAATTTGCAATTAAAGAAAAGAGAGAAAATGGTAAACTAGCACCATTTTGCAAAGCCTTACTTTATGTCATTATTCAAGTCATGAATATTTCTTTTCTTTCTTCCCCCTTCCCCCCGCCTTGGCATTTTGTCCTGTATATGAACTAGGTTTTGTTTTTAATGCCTGTCATTTCAATAGCAGAAATTACAGAAATGTTATTCATACTTTTTCTGACTTTAAATTAATGTTAGCATTATGATGGTCTGCTCGTGTTCATGTATTGTAAAGTTCTTATCTTTAATGGTGATTTGTGTCTGAGGTTGGACATCCACAGCGTTTTAGCCCTATGTTGCTAGGAAATAAAAACATTTTGATGTTTTCTGAAGGATTTGGGGATAGGAATATTACCTGTGATATCTCTCAGTCAGTACTTATCTTGTTGATAAACTCAGTAGTGGATCACATGTATGCAAAGCCATTTAGCAGCAGAGAGCTTGGTTTATATGTACACAGATAAGGGACGAGTAGAATTGTTCCTTATACCTATACACTTGAACTTTGAATGCATTAACATCAGTTGAGTCATGTACAAAACTTAGATGAAGGGACTGTAAACAATTTTTATCTAGCCCACATTCCTATTTGAAAAATGGAAACAGGGAGGAATGTTAAGGGACTTAAGAACAGCTCATTGGCCCCACCCTTGGCCACTGCTTAAGGAAAAAGAAAAAAGTTCAGGGCAAATAGTGCTCTGTTTTACTTGGGCATGGGTTTTTGTAGACCTTTCTACTCGTGGTGTAACTTTTGCCTTGGCATGCACAAGACTAGAAGAACATGCGATAGCCTCTGACTGAGGGGGCTATTTTGACAGATGTCTTATCTAAAATTGTGCTTTCATTAATAATTGGTGTTTTTATTAGTGGAGAAAGTAAAGATACTGATAGGCTGATAGGGGATTCATACCATATGATTTAAACTGTAACAACATGATCAGATCTCATGATGTGTCCTTTTCAGTAATTGTAAAAAAAAAAATAAAAAAAAATCCAAACAAATAGATGAAAATAATAAAAAAGCCCACCAGTTAAAATTTTAAAACCACCAGTGGTTAGCAATGTAAATCACTACTGTTGCAGGGCTTTGTGTTTTTGTGGGTGAAAGATTGATTTTGTGTACATATGTCCATAGTGAGATAAAGCAGGAATAGAAAAGCATATGGAAGAAACCAGCAAAAAGCATGGTCAGGTTAGGAGGACTAATCCAGATTACTTCTTGCCCACAGAGTATCTGAATATGTATGTGTGATCAGTTCCTGATGCTTTTCACAGGGGGATGGTTCCCTAATGGGTTGGCAGCACGGATTGCTATTGAGAAGGATCTCTGAGAAAGGGAGAATTTAAAGAGGTTCCCTTTTGCTTTTCGAAATGGATGCAAAACGGTTTTTTGGGACTGTCCCATAGTGTTGCCAACTCTGTGTTTCGTAGTCTTGTATTTTAAACCAGAAAGAATCTAGTCCTAGTAGTTGAAAATGTCTAACTTCTAGGACTCAGTACTAGGAATTGTTGGTTTGCAACTGGTGCAAGTATTCCCACAGGACAAAAGCCCCTCTGTTTTCATTTTCAGATTGCTTACAAAAGAAGCAATTCCCTATTGCTATGATTTCGGGATTTTTTTGGCTTATATTATGAAGTTCTGTCAATTTATTTTGCTTTGATTTAAAACACCAGTACTCTGCAGATCCCTCAAAATAAATCAGTTGCTTCTACGTGATCTGAGAATGTCCCTCATTACTGGTTAATGTGATGATGTTTTCTAACATCATCCCACCAGGAGCGTGTTAGTGACCCTGTATTAGTCCCTAGGGTAATCTGCTAAATATTACTTTAAAACGTTACAACATAAATGGCAGTTGGAAGCAGTGTTCATCCTTCATTAGCAGTATTTTAGAGCATGTTCAGTTTGATATTGCTACTTGTTATTGAGTGAGTGTCACAATTTGGTCCCTGCCTCATTGGTCCTCAGTAACTGGCACTGGTTGCAATGGCCTGGCACAATGCAGAGAGATTGTTGCGCATATCTCACTAGAACATTGAAGCATATGAAAGTTTAGGAAATACATTTCTCTGAAATGCACATACACTCCCTCTGAATGTTAACCACCTTTTCAGAACGTTAAGTCACTCTCCAAATGTTTGTCTTGTAATAGTGATATAAAGAAGTGAATTTCTTTAATCTAGCACTATGGCTGTATAATTTCTAAGGGAGGAGTGTTCCACTCGCTTGACACGCTGGTATACACAGGCAGATCATCAGACATAACAGTTAACTTGGGGAACGTTAGTCAATGCTAACATTGCTATTCTTTCTGAAGATCTCAGGCAGGGGACGGAAGTTTTAATTGTTGAAAAGTCTTGTTAGTAGTGAATGCTGGACAGCATTGAACATGCTGGTAAAACAAGATTTGTCAAGGATTATGTGATACAAAAGCAACCTTCCTGAAATATTCACTCTTGCACTTCTGTCTTCATCATTAATTTAAACCAAGAGTGGTGTTCTGGGAGAGCCAGATAAGCCAAATAATCTTTGTTAAGCTGCATCTTAGTATTACGTAGAATGGTAAAGAATTATTGCCTAACTGCAGGGCAGTGTTTCCTTAGCCTTGTTATTAATATCAGAGTCAGTCAGGGCAACGTTGTGTTAATACGAGCTCGTGATTTTAGATAATACCCCTTATGGAGCATACAAAAATGTCAAAAAAGCAAAAGAATAGCGACGCATACACTTTAGAACCACCCTTGATAAGAAGGCTTTTGTGTCTAAAAGTTTTCTGAAACTGGGCTGGGTTTTGACCTCCTGTCTCTAATCATATGAAGATTAGAGCCCATGGAGTGAGTAAACCTGTTTTGACTTGCGTAACCTCTTCTACACCGATTTCGCTGCAGAAGTCATGAAGCAAGTTTGAAATGGAGCAATTCAATCAAGAAGCCTTCAATAAAACTTTTCTGCGTAGAACACAAGTGGGAGCTCTCAGTATACTGTGACTAGTTCTCATCACTTCACCTAAAAATAAGATGTAGCAGAAATGTAAAGCATGTGGAAACAGAAAACAGCTATAGAGAACAACTGCCAGCTGCCTGAGGTAAGAAAGAAGTATTTTTAAAGGTTAGATATTCCTCTTTTTTTAAAAAAAGTCTTCTGAAGGCTTTGATGTTGTCAGACATAGTATATTAACTGGAGGAGATATGTAACTGACCACTAACCCAACCTGATAAATGGTATGGTCCTTGTCTTATTTGATATATTTCTGATTTTACCTGCTAGTTAAACCAACATAACAGTGTATGTGAATTGTGTGAAGCGAACGTAAAGTTATTGTAGTTTAATAATAATTACAGTGTCAGCGAAGAGCTAACTGTGGCAATTCTCTATTGTAAATTCAAGTGAACAAAAAAGTTTATGGAGTAGGAAGACAGTCATTTGGACTGGAAGGTCATTATTCTATTAATAGGTAACTACCAGGTTTTCCAAATGAGTGACTCTTATTTTCAGTTTGAGCAGAGGTCAGAGTACGAGGTGATGGAACTGAGGTTGAATTGAGAGTTTAATCTATGTATCAAGAGCCTTTGTCACTGAAGAGATAGTGAATAGATGAATACATTTACACACTGTAATGAATTCCTATTGAAAATTGATTATCTAGGGACTTCGTTCTTAAGTTTAAACATATTTGAGATCAATCTCTTTTCCCCTTATTACCACTATAAACCAGATACAGCTTCATAAGTTCAGCATAATGAAACATAGAATTTAAATCAAAAAAAATTTTTTTTAATATATTGGAATAGGAGCATGGGTGTTTTTCTTAGTCCCTTTTTAGTTTTAGTACACATACATCTGAATTCTGATTGCAGTTCTTCCTGAATCAACATTGCTGACTCTTAATTAAGTAAGTGTATGTGATGGTTTATACTTTTGAAAGGCGGAAAGCATTGTTGAACCCTAATGTAATTGACTGCCTGGAGATGTAAAGGGAAAAGCCAAGGATCATCTTGGAAGTTGAGGTAGAGAACAATAGTGAAAGGATGAAAGCCTCAAATATTGGCAGGAAGAGAAAGAAAATCACCTGAGAACCAGTGTCTGTCATGGACAGAGAACTTCAGAATACCAGACTAATTGGCAAGGGAGATTTTATCACTTGTATACATTTAGGTTCAAAAAAATATAAATGCAAGAGTGACGTTGTTAACTGTAATATACATTACATAAACAGAGAAGATCATCAGTATCAGTTTTACCTCTACTTTTTAATCTCTATTTTTACACTTATGAAATATTCTTATGCAATAAATCTGACATTTTCTGGAAGTTGTTGATGAAAGGTAGAGTTCTTGCTCTCTGAAAGATGTTATTTGCATGGAAGAAGAAATGTTGGTTATAACTGACATTTTTGACAAGTTCAATTAAATTTTTGCAGGGCATCTCAGAAGTCCTGTTGTGTGTCAGTTTTTAGATTATAATGATGTCTTTTTATGTTACTGGTTACTGAACAACTGCAATTCATCACACAACAGGGTGGGAAAACTGGAGAAATCTCGTAGAAACAAAGAAATAAATCCCTCTGGATGACCTGTTAACATGTTTATCATTTGACATTTAAAATCTTAAATATCTTCCAAAAAGGGAAAGCAGAAATATAAGACCAAAGAACTACTGATTTCCAGTGCTTCCATGTTGAAAAAGAGAAAATATGTTAATGCTAGAGCTTTCTCTAATTAGAATGGTTTCCAAATTTTCATTAGACAGAATCAGGTCTGAGAGTAAGAATCAGATAGAGATGAATCTTTTCCTGGTGCCTTTCCAGACCTGTTGACCCCGAAAATATCGTGCATCTCAGTAAGTCCACTAAGAGACCTTTCTCTCAGGTACAAGAAACTTCCAACCTCTATTTTGTGTTCCTGAAATAATTTATTTTGGTATTTTAATGCTAAAAACATCACAGCTTTCCTCAACAACGTATGGAAAGTAAGGACTAAAGGTGGGGGGGTTTAATTATTTTTTGAATATGCTTTGCTTTTGTAAATTGTAAATTCAGTGTTCCTATAGAAAGAGTAAACTACAGATTTCAGTATCGCTGTAGGAGGAAGTGGCTGACGTGATTTTTACTATTTAATTGTAAATTTACTGCTTCAGCCACCTTCTCAAAACAAATTCTGAAAGTTTAGGGGTTTTTCAGTTGACCTACAAGGAACACTGCATTTCTCACTGGTGTTTTTTCTGAATGGCTAAAAGTGTACATATTTTAAACCAATTCATCAGATTGTCTAGTTTTTGAGTGAAAATGAGCAACAGGTGACATCTGAGTAAGTTACAGTAATACTGTTGTTCTTATTTCCCTTTACGTATAGTTCACTTCAGATACACTGTGGTAGCTTCTTACAGAGAGGCAGTTTATGGTGCTTTGTTGAATTATAATACTTCTGCTGCAAGATGCCTATAAGCATATTTGGATAAAAAATGATGAGGTTCTCTCACTAGAGGAAAGTGATTTTAACTGTAGGCAGAAGGAAAGGTAAGGGCTTTTATTTCTTTTGGAAATGTAATTTTGATGGAGAGACTTTTTCCATAGACAGAACTAAACAGAATTAAATGATAGCATGCAATTTTTTTGAGTCTTGTGATTTGATTATGCTTGAAAATTGGTAACTTGTGGTCTTGACAGAGTTGGAGGCAGTTAATTTGACCTTTCGGGTGCTTGTAAATGATATTTTCCCCTCAAGTGTTTCTACTCTTTATTGAACAATTCAATCCATAATATTTTGAGTGAAAGAAGAAGTGTCACAGAAGTGTAATTCTGCTGACAGAGTATCATGGGATTGGCTCGCCATCTTTTTCAGATGTTCAGACGTTGTGGTCAATCGTACGTGCTACAAGATGCTGACTGATTTAGGAAGTTTCCTTTGTGGTACTATCTGTTGAGATAATAACTATCAGTATTCAATTGCTAATTTACTGTGTAAACTGAAAACCTCTTTGTTGGCCCACAAGTATTTTTGGGCTTTGAGCTTTTTGAGTTTGAGGAAACCAATTTTAAGTTTGAGGGAGAAAAAAATGAGCTATATTCACCATGTAAAATACTATCCGCAAAAGCAAAACAATTTGTTCCTTTGTTGGTATTTCTCAATCCTGAGATGATTAGAAATTCAAATAGTGATATCTGTTTGATTAGAGCATCACAGCTGTTGGCCTGCAAAAGGAGTTAAAATACAATGGGTCTTTTGTCCTTTTTGCCTTCTCCAATTATAATTTAACAATACAAAATAATTTTCAGCTGGGCTACCAAGAATTAGGTACGTACTAATTATTGTTCCAAGTCTCATTTTGTATTTCTGTGGACGAATAAGCAGCACCACCCTCCCACACGCAAATATTATGAAATATTTTGACTTTTTGTAATCCAATACTGAACAAAAGGAAAAATAGTATGAAAACAGCTACATATGTATACATTTTTATATAGGAGTGGAGAAACTCTCAGCCTAAGAAGTCTGATAAAACCTACAAGTTCTTCCATTAGAGGGTTAGAGGAGGGTAGTATCTTTCCTGTAACCTAGAGAAATAGGAGTTGAAAACCACATGCAAAGATGAACTAGGATAGGACTTGTATAGCTACTCCATTGATCTGCACAGACAGTTCCTAGTAGCTGTCGATGTTCATATGATCCAGGCAGTTTTGGTATTTTCAACTTTAAAAACAAAGATATTATTGAAAACTTTTATTTAAAGTAAAATACAAAACTGTATAACCGGTCCTTAAATTTCATTTATAACGTGTTATATATGAAACATTTTGTAAAGTCTAGAAAAAGAGGATGCCAGTTGCTTTACGCTTATCCTGCCTTTCATGCAGTTCTGTGTCACAGGTATAGAGAGGAGCCTTTTTAAGAAGTCCTTAAGTATCTTTTTGTTATGGATAACAATGCAGTAGTTTAACTGTTCCAGTACATTTATATTTTTTTTATTAGCTTTCTCAAGGTAAATGTTGTCTAGGGAACTTTTAAGTTAAAACCAAGGCAAAACTCCAAATAAAAAAAAGACATGATTTTATGTACTTGTCACATTAAAAGAGCTTAATTTATAGAGAAAGGTCTAGCAAAACAAAGGATGCTGCTGAGCTTTTGCAATTTTGAGAGTCAGTATAATCATACACTTTTGGTGGTGGACATTGAAAAGATTTTAACATTTTTATGTTTATTTTCCCCCAGTTCAGTACTGGGTTGACAAGACAGCACTGAGCCTTCAAATGGATCTGTAAAATAAAGGATTTTATGTGAATTCTGAGGCTACCAACCTGAGCTGTTGCATCTAATTATTGTATTCCTAGGTAGTATTTATAAGGGAGAAATCTGAGTTTTGAGAGTTAATGTATTTTCTGCCTGCCAATTCATAGCCTTGTTTCCACTTTTCTGTCTTGTGGCAATACTGTATTGAAGGGAAATTATAGCTGCAATTGCTGTGAATTCTGTATAATCTGTTAAATGCTTTAAAATTGGATAAGCTTAAAAAATGACAGCCTTCTGAAATTTAGATTTTTTTCAATTATTAAAATAGTATTCTAATTCATCTTGTACATAGAGTTTTTAATAGCTTCAGTTCTCACTGTGAACTGTGGGTTGTGCTCACAGAAATTCAATTTAAATGTCAGTTGAGACTGATTTTCAGTATTGATTGGAAGCATTCTTCTGAACGAATGTTGAGGTAGAACACTCTTCAGTTCTTCAGTTTTTTCCAATCTTCTGTAGAAAGTTGAGCAAAAATTGGGTATTTATGCAAACTTGGCTGTTTATGCAGTTTATTTTTTGTTGGGCTTTAAAGACACAATATTGCAGAAATTATTAATTTATTTTAGTTTGTATGTAAGCATTGAGATTTCAGAGATCTTCCAGAATGTTCTCTGAATAGATAGCTCAGACTTCACGACTGGTAAAAATGTCACCTAATCCTATCTTTGCTAAATTCATGCAATGCATTTCCAGAATATGTAGTAGATTTAGGAAATACAAGTGTTTGTTTTTTGAAGCAGTTTAAATTGTATGATTGGATATTCAGACTACATAACCCAAGAAACTCACAGTGGCAGTTTTTCATATCTCACTTTTCTCGAGTCACCAACTCGGTGTATGTCCTCTGTCTTGCTAGTTCTCAAGTCTGTGTAGAATAAAGGTAGTATTTTCCATTCTGTTTTTAAATGAGAAGTCAAAGTGTCATGAAAAATTGCAGAAATCATTCACCTTGTTACAATGGCCAATGTTTGAAACCATGAAGCCTTGACTATTGCTTCATTCCTCTTAGCAATATCCAGCCTAAGAAAATCGTTCAGAGTTTACATATTCTGTTACTGACATGTCTGTTCAAATGTGAACAGCTTTGATTTAACCGGGAGGGAACAGGAAACTAGGTGGTTGCCTGCCCGTTTTGTGACAAGTGGTGCTGGTGATCGTCTGCCCTCTTGTTAAATCTTTCCCAGTTAAAAATGTGTGCAAACACTACAGCTGCTTTAAAAAAGTAAAAAAAAAAAATCAAAAAACGTTCCATGCTGTGCAATTAAAATCTGAAGTGATAACTTGTCAGCGCTTGGAAAAAAGCGCAATCTATCAAACAGGTATTTGCCATGTGTGTATTGTGCTGAATAGCCCACCAGAAGTGGAGAAAGATCTTGAATGTCTTTGGATTCTCCAGTTGTATCTATAGCTAAAATGCAAGTCAGTCTATCTACAAAAAAATGTTAGCTCTGAGATAAGATAATTGATACGCTAACTATAAAACTGGATCAGGTGATGTATTTCTGTAGGGATGTAACTGTACCCTGTGCAGGTTTATACCAAAAAAATTGAGCTTTTTTTTTCTGACTGACAAGCTGAACTGTCAGGTTCAAGGTCAAGAGAATATTTCACCAGTGTGTGTGTCAGTGACCATGACCAAACTGAAAGGAAAAATGTGCCATTTTTTTCTGTTATCTTTTTAGTTCTATTTTTTTTTCACCAAAGTTTCTGAATAGCCATGGAACCAAACGTGGAAAAAAGGGTGTAGGATGATTAGCTGCAAATAATTAGCAAGGAAAAAAATGTTAAATGTATTTCCATTTTGCCTTAGGTGAAAGTCCAATAATTTAAATTTTTGTAGTTCATTAATCATTTTGTAACTTGGTTATACCCTGATTATAACTTTTAAGAAGTGTTCAGATCTAAAAAAAAAACAAAAAAACACAACACCAAACAGCAAAAACCACCAAAAAAAACCGCAAAACCAAATACCACAAAAACAAACCCAAAAAATGTAGTACTCGGGCAAATTAAAGAAAATGCAAATGTTGGTTCATACAAATGATAAATTGTTTGGAGAACTCTTTCAGAAATGTATCTGTCCTAGTGCAAGGAACAAACTTCTCTATCATTCTTGTAAGAATTCTTTAGCCTAAGGGTAGAAATTAGAGGCACAAAAAAAAAAAAAGGCGTGATATTGATATGTGAGTTTGAGCTGGTCAGAACCTTTTAGGTGATGCCTAAGCATCTTCGAACATAAACTTGCCCTGGGAGAAGTTTTGTCTAACAAGAGAGACACCAGTTGTATTTTTTTTTTTTTTTTTTTTTTTT
>Ga0065711_1002445_pt1 | contig 33814 bp, 14 predicted proteins | sample Hoacrofraction12_FD_59098 | JGI IMG/M metagenome (GOLD analysis project Ga0065711, IMG submission 59098) | Hoatzin crop microbial communities from Cojedes, Venezuela - Epithelial fraction 12 v2 (version 2) | ecosystem: Host-associated > Birds > Digestive system > Esophagus > Crop | place...
CCCCCAATCCCAGAGAAGTATATAAATTATTCACAGCACTGTTATCACTTTAGCAACATTACATTTGTTTCATTAACAATCTATTCCCTGTAATTCCAAGAACTATGAAGTAAATTATGATCGTCACACAAACGTACATTTAAATTACAAACAATACTCTCACTAAAGTGTCCAGCTTTTTATGAAAGTTTTGAGGATGTGATCTGATTTTAAGACTGTCATACTTTTAAGCAAATGTAGATTGACTTAAAGTAAACATTGCAGGAGGGAGCTCATGCTCTAGGCTTCACCAAGCAATCAGCAAGGCATCTGACACGCTACAGAAAACCTGCAAAATCCAGCAAATAAATCATGTAACTCCCATTCAGTATCCTACAAAGCACACAGTGGGGAGCTGACACATTATTAACTGACTGTAATTTTCACAAACTGTAACATACTAAGAGTTTTATGACATACATGTAGTGAAATATATTTTTATATACTATAAATGCACATGTTTTTAAAGCACACTAATCAAGACATTTCAATTAAATCATTGGGTCATGCTTGTTTTCAAGTTAGTAGTACCAAAAATGTTGATTATTACAGAAGGCAGATTGGGGAAACATCTTCATCTCATCATTCCACTCTAACAAAATCACAAGCTTTTGATGATGTGGTAGTAGTATGTTACACAACGAAGTGATTGACTTGAGCAACAGAGAAGATAACCTTGGGACAGGTAATTGTCCCAGAGAGGTGCTTCCCTTGAATATGAGGTGTTATATCAAATTATATTTTATACAAACTTGCTGAAAACCTGCTCTTTCAATGAAAACATATCCACAAGGGACAATGCAGGTTCCAGGGAAGCCCTAATGCCATCCAGAAACAAAGAACTGAAGATGATATGACACAGACCTCAGCTTTCAACAAAAACATCTTTCCTTTTGCCTTGGTGAAGATTTATGTGACTTTACAGATGCAAGCCTCACCTGCCTCTTTCAAGAACAGCAAAAAGCAATTCTGCAAACGACAGAACACTGGCTTCTGAAGCCCTACATTGTTCTGCCACACACATGAATTACTTGAGGTCCCAAAGGTTCCTTGTAGAAAATGGCACTTTGCCAACTCTCATTACTGCCTGCCAACCTGTAGATAATCTTCTACTGTACTTCATCTGATACTTTCACATTTACAACCCTTTACAATACTCAGCCGCTTCTATTTAAATAAAAGTAGACAACATAAAAAAAAATAAAGTAGAAAATACAGGCTAGATGTGAAAGCTGAGACCATTTCCCTCTCTATTGTCCATTATTCCTTAATGTATCATTCTCCTTCTGTATGTAGGCAAAAAAAATAAATCCAATGTAAACACAAAAGGCAAATACCTTTTGAAGGCCAGGCAAATATTTGAAAAGCAAAAAAGAGATTCTGCTTTTATCTCTAGATCACCCTACAATTTAATGGTTAGTGGAGAGGAGTTTCTTCTTTCTTTCTTTCTTGTTTTTCTTTTTCGCTTTGCTTCAGGGAACTCAGGAGGGGCAGGTCCACACTTCATAGCTCATAGAATGATTATCAACATATAAACCATAACAATGGGATAACAAAGGTCAGATAACTATACCATGTTTGTTATCAGAGCAGAGAGAAAAATTGGCATTATCAAAAGGCAACAAACCAATGTATTAAAAATCTTAATCCAGTATTATTTTTAAACTATGACAATTATGTGCCTGACCTTGTAACCTGATGTATGTAATTTATAAGCAAAGCGCAGGTGCTAGTATGGAGCTTAATGGTCTTTATAAGTTTTCTTGAAATTAGAGTAACACCACTCCATGGACTAGAGAAAGACTTGGGCCTTCAGCTATGTCAGTAGTATTAAATAGTACCACAATATAAGAAAACAGAATATCTGCAAGCTAAAATGGTAAAGCTGGTAAGTCATTACCAGTGAGCCCACAATCACATAGTAAAAAGAGTAAATTACTACCTATATGAATATATGGAACTGATTTCAAGAAGTTGCTAGCTAGGAATAAAGCTCTTGAAACTGAAATGGAATACAAGCACCTTTTTTTGTCCCCTTCTTACTAGTTCACAATTCTCAGGTCACTACTGAACACAAATCAACAAATGTTCAGTGGTTCAACAAAATAGGTTGATGGTCTCAGGCAAATAGCATTCTTTGCACGTGAATCCCAGCAACTCAAGCTAGATACCATATGATCCCTTCATTCAGAGCAGGTTCACAAATTATTGTTGGAAGCTACATCAAATGCCTCACCTATCTTATGAGTAAATAAGCCCTTTTGTCTGCCGAGTTCTTTATGATGTAATGTTTCATGAAACACAATTTGAAAACAAAACGTCTGTAACAACTTACAATGAAAACCAGTGCTTTCTTAAATTGTGTGCAGAAAAATTAAATTACCTTCTAAGTAAAATAAAGCAAAACCATCAATGGTAATGTTGTTTATAATAGTGATGCATTAAGGTAACAATTTTTTTGTAGCAACAGCTACAGGAAAAAATAAGCCACAGCCTTTAGCTGATTGCTTGCTTAGCGTAGCAAGAAAAGAAGTAGACGGAAAAACCAAACAGAAAAAAAAGGAGAGTTCCGTCTTAGGGTTCCACAATAAAATACATTGTAAGTCTTTGCCTCTGTATATGAGACAGTATTAAGTAAGTATATACACCATGAGGCAAAACTTTCAGCTTAATTAGTTAGCTGATGAGAGTTAAATTTGTTATATCAAAAGGACAACATTTGGTAGTTTGCTCCAAAATCAGTTTCTGTAGTATGGTAAACAGTGTAATCAATGGTCAGCTTGATTCTCACTCAGTTATCCACGCTCTTAGATCTTCTTCTCCTATATAGATAAAATGTCCTGAGAATGAAATGTGTACGTTTAGATTCTTCATTCTATTTTTCTCTATTGTATCTTATACTCGTCAACAGCTGAAGTCTGTTATAACATGCTATCACTTTTTAATACATGATTTTCAACCTGCAAATGTTCTTCTAAACACAAATACAAAATTATTGCATAACAAAGAATGACAGTTCCCTAAATTTACAACTATATTTCTCTGTGTGATTATGGACCGATAGAGGTTATTTAAGGGCCACCTGCTATAAGACTTTAAAAAAATGTATGAACAAATATATTTCAGCAAAAAGGTCACTCAGAATATAAACAAAAAGAAATTACTTTGGGGTGATCACCTGTCCACTGACTTCAAGGATGTAAGAAAAAATTTTCTGTATGTTCAAGCTGTAAAGTATTTGCACTTTATTATCTTTTATTTGACAGAAAAGTGATAAACACTCCTTCTAACTAAAGAAGTTTGGTTGGCAAAGTAGGATTAATACTAGAAAAAAAATAAATACTTGCTTATTCTTGCAGGAAACATTTATAGATAAAAGCTATAAAAAATAAAAATCTATTTTCTATCATTAAAAAAATTAATTAAGCATGTGAAAGCTATTTTGATTAGGTTCATTTTCAGTTTTCACAATACAACATCACATTAAAAGATTATGGTATTCCACAGGAGAAGGCAATAGAAACAGCGAGAAAAGGAATTATGTCCCAGACTACCACATAAATTGGGGGACACCATCCCTTCATGGTGAAATTTATCAAGATCATGAGCAATTTTATAAATCTCTTAGGTAATAAGTAAACACGTACAATGTCCACTTTTCTATCTGCATAATATTTGAAATCCTGAAAGTACAAGGTAGAACACTGGGATGGTTACAGGTCCATTGCTATGCTAGAACTGACCCATGCATTTCATAAGCAAAACTGCTAACAATAGCCTGGAAGACTCATAAGCATTCTGATCTACTACTGACTTTACCAACATATTCTCAGTATTTTTGCTGATAGCGTATTCCTCCTCTAAATTCTAGAGCATCACCTCTGAGAGTAGAATGATGTGTAAGACATACAATATATAAAGAAGTGTGAAGTTTTGTGCCTAATATTAATACAAAATATTAATACAAAAATTATATAGGGCATTACTATGCATATGTACATAAATGGCCATTAGACAGATGCATATATATGTTCACATACATATATATGCACATATATGTTCACGTACATATATACAAATATATGTACATATTTGTACATGCAGAAATACATATAAATAATGGACAAAATGGACTTGTGTGCATGTATATATGTAGGTATTTGTGTATATGCTTACATACACACATACATAAATACGTAGATAATAAGATCTATGACCTGCATATAACTATACGTTGTTTAGACAGACACACATATACACAGCATGGAAGGAATTCACTAAGCTAATTGTTACTAAGGAGGACTACAATAACTGATATACTGTATTCTATTGCAGGATCACAGTGTTTGCTCACAAATTTTCTCAAGCATGGATCACTTCCTAGTCTGGGTCTAAAAACCACATTACAGGTTTACAAAGCAATATATTTTTTAATAACAATATTTTTTATTTTGGTTGCTTACTGTGGTTCAGTCTCTCTAGACTTGATTGGTATCAGTTAACCCATTTTGTATGGTTTTAATAATTTGTGAAGATGTATTCAGACATATAAGCACTTTTTTTAAAACTATAACAGTTGCTGCACTGCTGGAGTTGCAGAAGTAAAATCAGAATGCCACCACTGATGAATTAAAATTCTACTAAAAATTAGCTGTCTTTCACTAGTACAGGCGACAAAGTAAATCATTATTCCTACATAAGTCTCTATGCTGTTGAAAGTGTGCAGGCAATTTTGTTTCTACAACTTCTATGATCATCCACCACCTAAGGCATGTTGATTGTACCTTTAAAGGCTAATGGTCTGATAGCACAAAAATTGTTCAGAAAAAGGCTCAATAATTTATTTGCTGACACCAAGCTTCCTTTCTAATTTATTCCCCGAAAACATTGGTTTTAGGAAAATGGGGAAATGATATTTCTCATACAATGGAGAAATTATTATTGACCCTAGCATATGAAATCTCACTTCTTATTCTTTCCTTTCTTTGCTTGCTACAAACAGCTAAAAGCAGATAGCAGAAGACAGAGGACAGAGTAACTCCGGATTCGATGTCACAGCTACAGGGTGCAGGAGAGAAAAACCCTAACGAAGTCCACACACTAACATCAGAACTATATTGGTATAGCTCAAAGCAGAATCTGATCCTCCCCGAAACAGAAAACTGCTATTACTGATTATTGTTTTAGCTGACTTTGACATCGATTCCAAAACTTAGCTCTTTCTTTGAAACAGGAAGTCTAGGCAAGTATGAACTGAATTCCTAGATCTGAATCCTGACAAGCAAGGGAGGTTTATTATTCTCTTTCTTATAACATAGCAGCTCCCTTCCTAGTAGGAATTTAAAACAAAACAATGTTTCTCTCCTGCAGGGTTTTATTTGGCCTTTACATTAAACAACACTCTAGATTAGTAATCAGGTTTACCAGACAGTTGTCATGGGGTCACTAACAGCTACTTTGTTTTCCCTCAAAACCGTGCTCTGTAACGTGATGATAGCATTAAATGGCCTACAACTGATGGGCAAAGGAGAAAGAAGACAGAATAATCAACAACATACTAAAAAGCCTTCTTTCAAAGAAAAAGCAGGCTATTGAAAAATCACAGATACGAAAGATCCATCATAAGCACTAGTAAACCATATATATTACCTCAATAAATGCTAAAAGCTTACTCCGGTAAAGCAAGAACAAAGATGTATGTGATTTAGCTCACGTTTTTCATGCCAAAATTGGGATGTATGCTTATACATACTTTTTTTTTAAATCCAGGTTAATAGGGAAGCAGAAAAAATGTCTTTAAATTGGAATTAAGCAAGTACAGTCATGATGAAAAGTCTGTTTGGAAAAAAAATGAACATAAACAGTTAGGATTTGCCTGCTGCGATTCTCACTAAGGTTTAAATAGATGATTCTCCCACTGTAAAATGACAGGAAAGTTGCACATGCACATAAACCACTAGACAGCAGACAAACTGTTATATATTGTTTACATTATCCATCCCCGTCCAGAGCTAAAAAGGCCAAAAGGATGTCACCAAGTAGTAGTGGCATCTGTGCCTTATAGCTGCTGCTGCAGTGCTGAGCTCTGGCCTTCTCCAAGCGCAACGGAGTTTGGCTGGTTTGCCCTATTTAAGCAGAAGCACCCTGACAAATCTCCGCTCTGCTCTGAACACAACTGTTTGCCTCCTACATTGAACACCTGCACATCACAATCTCATCACTCTGGTGAGTAAAACAGACCCATTTGTGGGACAACAGTCAATCTACTGTCCTTTGGCTCTCACAGACTTGGGTGAATACAGTTTTAGAGCAAATTTGCTGTGGGTTTCATTTGTTTTATTGTTTTTGTGGTTTTTTTACGACAATTAAAACATTAGGTCTAAAGGTTCTAGAATAATTAATAACTGCACGAATACTGATTTGTACTATCTTTGGAAGAAATACCAACAGATTCTCCTCTAGCAGCTATAAAAATAAAACCAAAGCCTGTGTAGTAAAGACAGTCGAGATTACATTTTACAGTTCTATGGATGTTATGTACTATCATTCACTACTACCACAGCACTGTATTCAGATGGTGAAAAATGACACATGTTTGATTGCTCCAGGATTTAGTAGCTGAAAATAATGTGTCTTTGAGAAATACACTGTTTCACGAGTATGTCTTTCTAAAAAATATATTGGAGTATGTTGGATATAATAAGGAACACATGTAACTCCTACAAAATGAAAGAAGAAAATGTTTTTGTCTAGCAGCACATGATTCAATTAACTCTTCAAGCTCTTCTCCCCTTGCAGTTGTTTAAAATATAATTATTTTCCATAAGACAGTAAAAATGCTAGTCCCAAAGGCAACATAAAGTCTTACAAGATTTCCCTCTATGTTATCAGAGATAGATTGAGTGCTAATAAACACCTATGTACCTAATTGGCAGTTCTGAAAAACAAAGAATACTTAGCAGCTAGCCCTGAAACCAAAACCCACAAGACACCAGGCCTGTTTTATTCAGGTGTTTAGACTAGGTAGATTTAATTTTTTTTTTTTTCAGTTCTAACATTTTACAATTTATTTTCTGCTAGAAGGAGAGTTCTAATGTTTCTAGATTCTCTCTTTAATATCTTGTAAAGATAGATATCTATATGCAAAATCCCGAGCTTGCCCTTGACTCATCCTGTTTTCATGACACAACCTTGTAATTTTACATCTGACCACTCTAGGCTGCTGATGCTCCGTAAGGACTCTGTAAAAAGCCAAAGTTGTTCATGAGCTCTTCTGGTAATATAACAGCCTGAAGCACTGCTAAGCACCAGCTGCACCATATTTATCTACTTGTTTATGAAAGAGTTTCCCCCTCACTGTGTGGATAACTGACCTTGGCCATAGCTAATAAGACATGAGCTTCCTTGAACTATGCAGCTTTACACTGACTCTTATAAAATACTTCAGTGTTATCCATAGAGCCTCGCTGAGCTCCTAATGAACTGAAACACATTCTCCCTCCAGTACTGTCATCACAGACAAGGTGTGGTCTAAGGAACAAAAATAACCTGGCCCAACCTTTGCTTTGGCCATCTGCTTCTGTAGACAAGCTTCTTGTTGGCTACCACCAGGTTTTTATGAAGTAGAGAATCAAGCAACATATAGATATTTATGCTCCACCCTATACATTATCTCATCTTACTGTCCCAACCATGTAGTGACAAGAATGGCTCACTTGCTGCAGGGAAACTGCTTCAGCAACCTCCCCTAAATTGCAGCTGTGTTTCCAGATGTATGTCTAGTTAGTCAGAGACCTCTGGAAATTCCTCACTTCTCAATCTCATGCATTTAAATAGGTTGGGAGCTACAGAGTCTGCATTGAAGAAAATGCAACAATTTTACTCAACATGAAAAAACTCCTCAGTCAACCCAGTTCCACTAAATCAGATGATGTTCTTATCAATCTACTCCAGACACGTCCAATTTTTTTCTTTTTATTTCCTCCTCCTTTTTTTTTTTTTTTTAAATACACAACTGGGAAAGTAAAACTGGCACAAGTGCAGGATATAGAGCCATGCTGAAATCACTTCTAGGGCAACTTTATTCACAGGTTACACTACGATATTGTTGAATTTGAAACGAGTAACTGGAATGGGCACAAAAAGACAGTCCCTGCTTGATGTCTTTTGTTTCCATGTTTTAATTTAAGAATATTACTTTTATCACAGTTGATTTAAATTATAATAATTAAATAACAGCTAATTTACACTGTCTTGCAGTTGGAGGGGGTTCAAGGCTGTTTCCTCTTCAGTTGCAGGTAGTATTTGATGATTTACAATTCTGCCAATAAGCTAACACTTGCAGCAAATTTTAAAATTATTATTAAAGACTGTCATTGGAACCAGTACAATGCTAGAGCTCAGATGTCAACTACATATACATACATAATACAACCAATCCTGAAATACTACTTCAAAATCCAACAAATATGTCTAATTTGTGGGTTAGAACACACATGAATAATCACTCCAAATAAGCATACAGTGAGTTTTACCTTGGGTTTTTTTCCCCAACAGCACTACACTAGTTGTTCCTGATGATGTTCCAAGCACAGCATTCCAAAGAGTCACTCGTGCAGGAAAACAGTTGAGCTAAACTCAGTTGCCAGCTCTTTTCTAATTTTACGTTTAGCTTTCCTGTTCTGAAGCAAGCATTCTTCTCCAATACTAGTTGAAAGAGATTTTCTGATTTAACTTCCATTTTTCCCTTAAACATCTGGGAAACTTCATTTCTCTAATCAGTTTCTTACTTTCCTCCACTAATTACAATCTTGTTTTTTCTACATATATCATTTCCTGTGTGATAATTTTTTCATCATTGATTTTCTTGTTCTTTGTATATTTCCTCGATGCTGGTGTTCATATTCAGGCAAAGCAGCTTATTTGTGTTGTCCTCTTGCTCCTTAAAAATCCTCAGACAAAATCTGCCACAAGAAGCTATTTGCCTCTCTGCATATCTCAGTATTTAGCATAGCTTCCAAAATGCCACCATTTGTTGCCCTGATAGCTCTATCATCAGCAGGTTCTAGGATTTTAAAGTACTCTAACGTGATGAGATGCCCTTCAGAAAAACTGGCCACCAGCTGTCTCTCTGCTCGAGTGGGCCACAGGCACACACAAAACAATGAAGCCTGTCAGACAAATGCCACTTTTCCATTTCACTTTCCTCACTGCCTGTTCTTCCCTTCTTTCTATTTCTCCTTTGCCCCAGGCCATATCTTAATCCCATTCTCAAAATCAAAAGGTTTCTTCCTTTCTGTATGGCTCATAAAAGGTTACCACGTAGAACTAAACTGCTATAGAGGCTCAGCCTTCAGATTTGGGCTAGGTTCAGATTTACTTAGCTTTCAGGCTACTTCACAGATATAGGCTAAATTCTGGAGATGGTAAACTCTTTTCCACCAAGACAGATACTGTAGTAACATTATATGCATACTGAATTCCTTTTTACAAGCAAATCAGGATTTTTTTAAATGCTACTAATTGAAGTAACAGCACACAATTTTGGAAAAGTCATTAAACACTGTATACAGACTTTCTAATTTCTACAGTATTAGACCATTATTTAAAAGATTTTACACATCCCTTACATAATATAGTAAATAGTGAAGACTACATTGAAAAAAATAAATGTTTATCATACCTATTGCTTAGTATCAGCAGAACAAATATAAAAGACAAATTTCAAAGTTTTCCCAAGACAGAGCTTTCAGTCTTTAGAAAATTACCAAAATTATAAGACAATTATGTTCAGCTGATCTAATGGTTTCGTTTGCATTTCTCTGTATAAACACAGTGGTATGTTTACCAAACATCCATTTCCTTCTAAGCCCAGATCATAGATTTTTTGAAACCCCACCAGAAAAAGTTTTCTAATCAACACAAATACATTCGCAATATCAAAACAAACTTGAGTAAATCATACAGTGTGAAAACTGAAGTCTAATAACTCTGTGAATGAAAGAGCTCTGCAACATACAAGTTTCCATAAACCTCCACAATATGTTCAAGCACAACTAAAGACAGACTTACGTAATATAGTAGCTTGCAATTGCGAAGGACTCTTCAGGTTTTGTAATCAGTTCTCACACTTAACCACAAACAAGTAAATAATTGTTACAATATTTCACAGTTACATACTCTGGATGGCTTAGAAATATATCTTCTTACCAAAATTAAAGCACATTTTTAATGTCTCTCATTCATTTGAGGAAACTGAGGATCAACATACGCCATTTCATATGCTGACAGTAAATCAACAAAGATTCTTTCAAAACTAAACTCTCTTACAACAAAAAAACAGGTAGAAAATACTTTATTCCTTCGAGAAGATGTCTAGCTTACCTGGCTTTGCCATTCCACACCGACAGCCTGAACAATATTATCAGCTCTTCAGGTACTAATTCTTGCTAACTGGAAGGATATTTTCTCTCTTGCTGGATTAATAATCAACTTTCCTGATAGTTCATTTGTAATTCTCTGCTGGTTAACCCTTTGCAGGGCTCCCATTTTGAACTAAGCAGACTACACTCTTCAGTTCATTTTAATACAAAAATAACTAAAACCTATGACAGTACATACATGACAATTAAATAATGAGCTAAAGAGAAAGTTTAAGAATAGATTATCTTAAAAAACTAAAAGCTTATAAATCCTTAAAGGAATGTTTTCTTTCTCTTAAAGACTCTACTTACTAAACCTAAGAGCCAGTAAACCAATGCATCAACAAACTGAAAGCTGTAAAGTCCAATGGTTCATACAGCAGCACACTCCCATGAAGCTACTGCTCAATGTCTCATCTATGGTGTATGTGTAAATATCACACATGCCTGCCGAATTCTGAAAATAACATCTTTTATTATCGAATAGTGTGCTGAGAAATTACCACAGTTATCGGTCTGTGCAAGGTCGTCCATCTGTGTTGTCAGCAAGCAAGAGCAAGAGTGGCCAGGAGTAAAAATGAGATAAGAGAGGCCCAGAATAGCTAAAAAGGGGAGTTCAAATAAGGTCAGAACATTTTAAGATGGGATACCTAACAATTATATGTAATTTTATTTTTCAAAGGTGTATAGTAGCAAATTACATACATTTTATCAGTTTCATAAGAATTCAACACATTTTAACAGCTCTGTTGTGAAATGAGTGAAAGGATTATAAAACAAACCCAGTAAAGGGGTTTAGAGCTCTATTATAGGAGGGTGAAACATTCTGGAAATCCTAACCTAAAGAAACTAGCCTTTTTTTGAGGGATATAAGATCGGCATTAGAATGTGCTTTGATTGTGGACAGAGGGAAGAAAAAGAGAAAAATAAACTTGTTGCATGGATGACTGAGGCATAACACTGCAAAAACGGAGATATCATAAGAAAGGCATATCTTTTCTTTTTTTTCCCCCCCCCCCTGGAAAATAATGACTTATATTTTTCCTAGAGCATTCAAAAACCCAAGAGGTGACAGTTCTATTTGCTAACAGAAATGTTTTCCTGGTAAATTGTGCTATAGATGTTTTACTAAATAATACTGCTGTACTTTGGGGTTTTTTTTAGACAGAAGGACAGAGTCTCCAGAATTCACTGCATAGCACAGACGAGACTTAATCTACTTCCCTTTGCATAAGAGTAGTCCTATAGCAAATCTATTTTTACACAATTGCAGGTCTCTAATCTCTGTCTACTGCTCTCTCTTCTGTAGTACCTAATACAGTTTTCTGTAAACCTTCTGTGATATGTTGTAGAATTTATGATAAAATGCTATAAAGTGTTGAAGAAAATTTATTTCGTATTTATAGTTAATTTTATTCTGTGTGTGTTTGAAGAAAAACCTTTTAAGAAACCAATAATGTGAGAAAGCGACAACAACTAAATTTATTGTTAAGTATCACATCATTGGTACTCCTGGGGGCTCCTCTTCATAGGAAGAAAGCTTAAACAACATTTTCTAACACATTGGATTGCTTCCCAGAGATGTGATGGCCTACAGAGGCAGTGCTGAACAAAGCAAGCTGGAATAGTAAGTCAGTAAACAGCCCTTTTCAGAGAATTGTCACAAATAAGCGAAACTTTGTTTAATAAAGGCAAATTATAGTTACCTTTTTGTTCCTTGCAAGGTGATTATCTTTCTCTCCTGTTCCACCTGACTAAACCAGTGGTATCTCTTCTATCACCTGACTGAGTGTTTGGCTGGAAATAACGGGACAAAACAATCCACTATTGTTACAAGAAACAATGACCTTCCATGTCCTTGGAGCTCACCATGACCTTTCATCTTTCCTATCCTCCAATGGCCTCTCCTAACAACTAATACTACACCCTGTTAGGCTGAATTCCAGATTGTCATAAAAAGCCCCATCCTTTCGAAACAAAACCAATTTTTACACCAAGGTGGAGGAGAAACACAGGTCCATTGTTCCTGCACAGATGGAAGTTAGAGTTACTAAGGCAACAGCTCTAATCCCCCTTTTTACCACCTTTTTCACATCATTGGCCTATCAAGTGTGCTACCTTTTAACTCATAAGCTCAAAAGCTGGTAGTCTAACTGACTGCCCTAATTAGCTACGATTTTCACAGTACAGACAACATGATGAGCTAATCGAAATTTGCAAAATAATGACGTACCTCCAGCAAATATTCCTCCTCCTGAGGCCCAGTCTTAGAATAACAATAATGAGAGCATTATTAGAGAAGGGCATTAAAATGCTGCACTGCTGCTAAACAGAGAACTTAATTGTTCTGGTCTTGTCCATTGAATCAACAACCTATTGTTGTGGACTTGAAAAATAAAGGACTGGAGAATGGGTGCCATAATGATTGGTCTGTGCTGCCATACCAGCACTCTGTAGAATTGTTTTCCTTTTGAAACTCTTGATGGACTAGTAGTTTTGTTTAAAAGTAATATAAAAGGCAATTGTCTGCATAAAAAGTCCTATTTATTGAAATCTTTAGAAGCAGTTGCATGGATTTGTTCATGACCCCCAAGATAAAAACACGGGGACCACAATAATGCTATTTGTAGAGACCACTGCTTGTAGTGACACTAGATAACGCTGTCTTGTCTAGCTACTGCAAAAGGAAAGAAGGAATTACCTTTGCAAACAGAAATCATGACAGAAAGTCAAATAGTGGACAGACCAAATTCATCTGTAAAAAGGAAGATGTTTTATTAAAAAAAAAATGACCTAATATATTTGGTCATCATTTAGAATATTAGGTTTAGATCAAACTGATAAAGGTATGAATAAATCAGTTACAATACAGGACTTCTTTATTTGGTTAGTTGATTAGATATTAAAAACGACAAAACTTTTTTTTTTTCACCTCTTCTATAGAATTATACCCTAAAATTTGTAGTTGGGAAACTGAATAATATACCTTGAGATGTAGTGACTCAGCTGATGTAAACTCTAACTCACTGTTAGCTTAGAATATTCTTTATTTAAAATGGGGGTTAAAACCTCCGGAATGTCTTTTAATCTTTTTTTTAATGATAAGCAAATAAAATCTACAGCTTTTCACAAAATGTTTAAGATAAATGTGATCTTGAGAAAAAAAAGTTCTCCCAAATCAAAAATCATCGTTTTACGACATCAAAGCATTGTTAAATAACACTATCCTGGATTCCTCTCAGCTTTCACTGCAATAGAATAGTTGAAAACATATAAGCAATAACAGATTTACACTTTGGAACAGAAATTAAAATCATGTCTTACTGTATTTTTTATAGTTACCTTTCTTAATGCATCTTTCTGCATAGAAATTGATCAAAAATAGGCTATGACTCTAGATTAATACAAAAAAATCAGAAAAAAAACAGAATTTGGGCTTGCAAGAGTACTCATTGGTACTTCGCTATTTATTTCAATGGGAAAAAGTTTACGTTTTGATTTTTTCTTATTCTTATCAACATATTGTAAACCAAAATGAGAAAAAAATGTGAAAAGGAAAAAAAAAAAAAAAGAGGAAGAAAACTTGAAGTTAAAGGTTAACCCAAAAGGCATTTTCAGCAGTCCTTAGAATTGCTCACATAATGTAAAGTTGTCTTGAATGTACTCACAGAACATATTTTCTTTAAACCCAGGGTCTTTTCTTTTGTAAATTGAAAAATGCTTAATATAAAGAAGTATTAGATTGTAAATAAGACCTCTTGCTTCATTCAATCCATGCTCTGCTTCATTTATCTTCATCTTGTTAGGCTAAATTAATTAACAATCTCTGTGTCGCACACTTTCTCTTTTCATTACATCAAATAATGGCCTGGATATGGGAGAAAACCCTCACCACAGGGATCTTGAAACACTACTTTGAGGAAGAATCTCTTACATATGTATTGCTTTAGCAATATTAACTAGCTAGATGTTATGACATTTATTAAATGGATTCTTCACCACTTCAAAAATTATCTTGATTTTGTGAGAAATAAAAATATTTTTTAAAAATTAGAGGCTTACAATAGATCACATTTACAGTTTCTAAGCCACAAGTACTGAAAGTATCTAAATTCCTCAATAGTTTTACTCAATCCTTTATTTATTATAAAAAAACTGCACTTGAATACAATTTCTAGCCAACTGTGTATACAGTCCCGAACATATTAATGTGTCAAATTACTCAAACCAAGTTGCTGTACCATTTGTCTGTGAGTGTTCTGTATATAATTAATTGGATGTCTAGGACAGTTTCATTGGTAAATCTGGTTATTTTAATACCCTAATGGGGAACAATGTGCTAAACTATTAGGCAAGTTTTCTTCCTTTACCCTACATTATGGCAAGCAAAGCAAAAGGACAAAACAGTAAAGCCTTTTTTAATCTCACCCTCATCATACAACCCTCTTTCTCCAATCACAGCTTTGTGCGTGATATCTTTCTGCTAGTGTTTCTTATTTAATTAAAACAGACACTGACAGAAGGACATGGATTAGGACTGTAATGAAGCATTTACTTAGATTAATCGGAGGCTCCTTTTGGAGTAATGGCTTAAACAAAGAACAAAAGGAAATTGTTATGAAACAGCCTTTTATCCCACGCAAAGGTCACATTATGAGGTTTTTAATTTTGTCAGCCTCTGTTATATTGGGCCTTGCTACTGGAACATGAGAAGTGCTTCTCTCCCCCCTCTCCTCCGAGCCAAGCCAGTTATTAGAATACAGCCATTAAAGCTGCAAATTAAAATGTCTGATTTTAAAACAGGTTGCTTAGCTTTCAAAACCCTCTAATTAGCATGTTGTGCATTGTTGTGAAGGAAAGAAACCTAAAATGCTAATGACCTGCTGCCAGGTGACCACACTACTGTGCAAAATAATACAGACCCTTTCAAGTAGTAGTAATAATAATAATAATAGTAATAATACTCAGCTCTTAAGAATGTCCCAACTCCAGGTCTACTCTGCACCACATGTGCTTAAAGAAAAAAGCGTGCATGCAGCCAAAGATCAGAGTTCAGTAGGCAGCACGAGGGATTGTAGTATGTTAACTGGAAAAAAGTCTGTGCCCATTCAGATACCGTAAGGAAAGAGAAAAACGTTTGAAGTCACCATAGGCCAGGCGATACTTGGACCGGGCACAGCAAATAGCACTGAACAGAAAATTCTTACCCTCTCAGACAGAACCTGCAGATACACTTCTGTGAATCTCAAAGATCCAGCCCCCAACTTGCTGTGATAAATTCTACTTTTGTGCTTTGTTCATAAAAAGGCAATAATACATTAAAAGACCCCTAATACAGGTATATTTTTGTCCCTTCCCAGTTTACTATTCATCATAAGAAATTTGTTGAACATACAAAATAAAGCTAGAGCTGCCAAATCTCAAATTTTTTCTACAAATCTTGCGGTATTTTCTTAAAAAATGCTACAGGAGAAATTCTGATAACACAACTTCAAAGACTCAAACAAAATAGAAAACATCTCCTTAAACCTCATGGTATTTACAGCTCTGCTTTTTTTGAGTACTTGAGTTCTAGCAAACTTACTCATTTCACACAAAATTTCAAAAGGGAAGAACTCTCATCTCCCAGTGACAAAACATATCATAAGTTACTTCCTTTTTTGAAATCATAGCTGCAAAAATATTCATTAGTCTTCTGCACCACCTGTACACAGACCCAATCCTTCTCCAGTCACAGAGTCCAAATCTCTGGCAAGCTGAAATGCTACACAGTACCTAGAGGCACACAACCTGATACCAATGCAGAAGCTAAACCTTGCTAACAGTGCCAAAGTTGAGTCCAAACAACAGCAGCAGAGACTGCTGTTCCACACCACAAAGAATATCTTGCTGAAGAGTCCAGAATAATTAGCTGGGCAGTCAAGATTAACCCCACTTGCTCTGTTTTTTACCAACAGTTATGTAAAAAGGCTTTCTCTGTAACCTGACATCTTGCCATAAAGACCCCAGTCAAACCCCCTCCAAACAAAGCATGAGAGCATTCTTCTGAGGTCACAGTAGTAGAAAGCTGGACGAGATGTTGAGAAGCTGTGCTGGCCTCAATGTCTGTTCACTTGCACTAGCCTCCCGCACTTCAGGTGATCCCTACTTGACCAGTAAGGGACAAAAATGACTGCAAAGGGGATTTTCAGTCATTTTTACTCCCTTACTGCATTATGTTTTACTCAAAAGTTCACCAGTCCAGAGAAGAGGTATTGTATGATTCCAAACCCCAATGTCCCTACACTGACTACTCAATGGAGAGCACAATACAGTTCCTCTCCAGATAAACTACAAACCGTCCAGGTTGAGCAAATTGTAATACATGAAGAACCATGGGTGTAGTTTCACCTCAAACCCATGTGTCAATACTCTGTATTGCTTGTCTCTATTTTACACAGTACAGGCCAGATTCTGCCACACTGTTGTTACCACACTCCCTCACAATATAGTCCCAAGCCCGAAAAAAAATTTGATAACTTGCCCTTGAAAATATTAATTACATGCAAGTCACTGAAATAACCCACATAAAAAGGGAAAATACACTTATTTGCAAAGACAGTAATTTCAATTTACTTAGCACTCCAACACCTGTGCTGCTTACAAGGTGGCAAACAAATTCTGGTAAACAAAATGTTAATAAAATTAACTACGTAGTAGCATTCTATCTGGTTAAAAAAATGCTAAACTTCACAATAGTCTTCTACAACTTCGAGATATCACTGTCTTCAGTCAGTACTACCATTTATTTATTTATTTAAACTTAATTTCTGTTCTGCCAAGATAATCACATCTTAAAATACGAGAACTTGTTTTCACAGACACATGTATCATCCACTAGTGTTCCTTGGCTGCCTCTTTGTTGTTATTTTTTTGTGAATAAAACCACCTCTGTGAGACAGAAAACACACTGCTAAGTTTGTTTATAAAAAAGTATGCTAACATCTAATGAAAAACAGACTTTGTGCAGAGCTTTAGAGGTGGCTCTAGCCTTTAAAACTCATGGTCAGGAAATTCCCATTATTTTTATTTGTAGCTGTGCACATACCATGTTTCTAGAATTCACCCTAACAGTGCAGTTTAAAGGCATCTAGGTATGGCTACTGCATTGATATGCACAATGCAAATACACCATTTCCCTAAAGTTCTGTTTGTTCCTTAAAATATATGAAATATGCCAATGCTCTTTTAGTGAACAAGTAATAAAATCTGCATTTAATTTTATTATTTTATATATATAATTTTATATTTATATATATATAATAACAATAATTAATAAAAAATCTGCATAATAAAATCCTATACAGAATGTGAATTCGTGCTTTAAGATCAGAGCTGCTTAGATAGCAAATTATCTGCATCATTTCACATTTACCAGCCAGAGAGCTGTCCAGGTACAGTCTCCATACAGTCGGCATTAGAACAATCTGCCTACATAAATACAGTACTTTGTGTCCTGTGGTTTTTGCTGAATATCCATGTAGTACATAGAAACATATGCAAAAGAACAACAGCAATCCAGTAATCTAAATGTAGGAGTCTGACAAGAGTCAGGCTGGCACAGCAGCAGCTAGTGTCATGGCACAGTGGAAACACTAGTAAAGCAGTCAAATACTCGGTAATCATGCCGGTTTGGTGGAGAATGAGACACTGATTGGGCTTTGATACATTACGAGTTCAACTGGGCCCATTAAAGTACATCTCTGAGTAACTATAGTGCTCTGTCATGTTGATCCCAGAAACTCTGGTGGCCAATACAGACCAGAAAAGGCAATCTACTTTCTCATTTCTTTGAATATCACTTTTCACACACCCAAGCAAAAGTCACAATATGGTCTGCACTGATGCATAGCATAATAAAATGTATTTCTAGGAAAAAAATCATCAAGTCATTGAGATTTCATGCTTAATAATGGAAGCAAATTTGACCCAAAGACATGAAGGAAAGGGAATTTGGTACCTTCTAACAGTTTTTTTACTCAAATAGCCCCACAGATTAGTGTGTCTTTTATATATACATATATAAAAATGAACCTGTGTAATATGGAACTATATATACATAATAGAACCCATATAACAGTCATACAGTGGAACCCAATCCTCTTCAAATTACCAGTTTGTGCCCTCAGTCACTAGCACTGATTATATACAACAGCAATTTTCTCTACCTTCATGCACTGTGAAACAAGAATAGTTCTCTCTGAGCACCAGTAACAGCTCTTTGGGTTTGTCGCATTATTCACAATCTATCTCAGTTTTTTTCCATGTGTCCTTCTCCACGGGTTCTCCACATCCTATTATCCTATTCCACCTGGTCAGTCCATACTGATATCACTATATGCACAGCTTTGTCTATCTGTCAGACGAAAGAAAGCAGAGCTGTCTGCTCTTCAGGTTTCCAAAAGACTGCATTTGGGCCATACAAAGTAGCTTTTTTTTCCAGCCCTAAGAACTACAGGATCAAGCAACTTACATACTTGATTTCAAGTCACTTACCAGATTACCACATTCACCACCAGAAATTCTTACTACTATTTAACTCTTCTTGCAATCCTAGGTATCCCTTCTCATTCCCAAACTTCTTTCCCATCTGATCTATGATATAATGTAAAAAACACTGTTCAAATATCTTACAAATTTCTCATTTGGTTTTGGAACTGTTGCCTCTATGAACAAACCATTGAACTTTTGACCTAACATCTTAAAACTCTCTTCGCAATTGGAGTCTTGACATTTTCATATCTGCTATTTTTTTTTTAGTCCTGAAGGTAAACTAGATAAATGGTAGAACAAAAATCACACTAGCAGTCAACTCCGCTCTTCTGGCTATTATCACTTGATTTCAATAAATGATAGGGCTATTATATTCCAAACTGTCTTCTGCAAGAGATTACTGATATATGCAATTCATCACTGATTTTACAGTGAGTGTCAGAAATTAAGCTGATAAACTATTTCATTTTATATATAATAGAAAAACTACCTATATACTTCCAAGTGCAGATAACATACTCAGTGAGCATTTCAAAAAATATTTTTGCATTCTAGCATGCAAAAGTAGCCTGCACAAATTATGTGAAAATTTCAGCCCAATTAAGTGAAAATAAAATTATTCATATCTAAATTTGGCTTGCATTTTCACTTCAGAAACACAGGCTAGATTTCAAGAGAAACTGGGCCAAATATAACTGTTAAGGGATTTCAGTTTGCTCGTGAACCCAACATGAAATAGCTCATACACGGAAAGGCATCATACATAGATAATTACAGTGTCATACTCACACAAAAAAGATAGCCATGTGGTGAGCTCCAATACCTCCTCAAAAATTAATTTACTAGTCACCTTTCAGCATTTAACTTACAATTTTCCCACTAGTCAAAAATTCTGCAACCAGTATTGCATAATGAAGGTGGCACACAGAAGAGTAAGGCATATTTTTTACTCAATACCTGGCATGTGAATTACCTTTCAATGACTTGGTTTATCCACGTGTAAAACAAAACCTTTATAAATCACCTTTTTAAACTGCTTTGAGGTCTGCTGATAAAAAGAGGGAATGAGGGAAATTGAATTTCTCAGCAGTCTGAAACAGGTATCACTTCAAAACAAAACAAAACCAAACAAATGAACACAAAGATTTGGGGGGTTTTAGTCAGGTTTTTTTTCTTTTTCTTTCTCTAATGTTGGAGCTTTCAATACCCAATCAGCCAGTCATAGTACTGCATTGTTTTATTACAAAGTAATAAACAGACAAATTAATCAAGTCAGGACAGTGAGTGCACTTTGTTTACATGCTAGGTCGGGTACATATCTTTCCCAGGTTCAGACCGAAATCCAGCTCCAGCTGCAACAGCTTTCAGGCTGACAAATCTTTCTGGAGCTGTGCCACACCGTTTCAGACCTCGAAGGTGCTGCAAGCAGGCACTTTCACTATGCTTCTTAAAGCCCCATATATCAAATTTTCATATATTAAACTTCCCTCCAAAGGTATACCTGTCACAGTTTAATGATATGTACCATCCAATCTTTGGGCACTCATTTCTTCTGCCCATACAATTATGAGAATTTTAAATGCTTCATTTCTAAAGAGTGGAATTAAAATATATAACCCATTAGAAAGAGGATACTCTTAACTACAGTATAGAGACTCATTTATAGTTCACTCTCAAAGAGCTTAGGGTAATAGATTTTGAAAATGTGTCATTTTTGGTATTAATATTTTGGGGTATATCTAAATCTTTACAAAGCTTCCACTGCTGACACAGCTGGAAACTGCGTCACACTAATGGAAACTAAAGCAGTTTAGTAAGCAAAGTAATGCCCATAAGTTGAATCACCGAAATTTTTAATTATTGCAATCAAGTCAGTGTTCCACCAAGCTAACTTAGCATGGGTATAAAAGTCTTGCTGGTAATCACAGAGAATGAGCTGTGCAACTACCTGGTTTCTTCAACATTTTTGAAAAACGTTATTATGCCAAATGGGTTCTGAAAACACAGTTTTTTCTGACTTTTCATATATATATATATAATCTTTTATATATAGACACACACATATACATATGTCGGTATGCACACATGTATCTATAGGTGTATATATACCTACACGTAGAGTTACATTTATGCAAAATCATTAGATTGTGTTCTCAGCCTTTTCTTCAAAGTCCACCAGCTAGAGCAGATGGAAATACGGAGCCATTTCTCAGCTCTGGTATCTGAAAGAGGACACCACCAGGTACAGGACAGAGCAGGCACTGCAGATGAGAGGCCTCAGGGAACAGATGCCTCAGCAAGACAGGTGGGAGCAGAACTCAAGGGAGGAGAATGCGAATGGCAACAGCTTGGGAGAGCTCAGGGCCTCCCTACAAAACCTTGGGAACTTCTGCCTAGCTTCTGATAACACTTGATAGGAAATAGTGAGCACTTCCTTCTGACGGACTACTTCAGATTAGAAAAGGTATCTGAGAAATGAAAGAGTTAAATATATAAATTTATATAGAGGTTTAAGATAATCACACAGAGAGTGATTATCTTATATCCTGGAGAGATGGTGTTTAGCTTTATTTTTTCCCCTCAAGCCTGCACCTATTGTCATAATGAAATGCATAGTCAGCCCTCACTTGGTAAAATATTTGTGTTGCCATGCAGTTAAACAAATGTTTTTTTCATTTTCTTTTAAAATAGCCTCCCACCCATGTTTCTCTAAACAGTGGCCCATCAGTCCAGCTGGATAACATGTACAAGCTGAGTAGTAAAGTCTCCTCTTGCCCCCATTAAAAGGGTCTTTTCTTTATGTGATCAGCCAGAACACATGGGGAAATAATAGGACCTCAAAAATAATGGAGTACATCTGAAAGGCATTCCGATTCCATAATATTCCCACATTCCACTATAACTCACAGTATCCGATCAGCATTCGGCATAATAGTTTTTAGCATAAGCAAGTGCAGAAGATCAAGGTAGTATTTTCTTATTTCTTTTACATATTGATATTCATAATTCCATTGTGTGATCTTTTTCCTCTATTTTTATTGTTCCCGATTCTTTGTATAAAATATGAAGAACTCACAAGTATGATTATCAAATTTATGGTGTATGCTTGCTACACCACACATCATAGTCTCACATTTGTTTGCCCTGCAGTATGAAAGATTTGCATAGCATTTAAATGGGAGAGATCTACACAAACTATAGTTAAAATATTATTATATTTATATGTTTTTCTATATGAACTAGTACAAAAAGTATAATTTTTTGTTCCACTTTAGGGCAACATTTTACTACAATTAAATGAAAAGGCTTAGTTCTACTACTTCTTCGAAAAGAAACATGACCAAAAAGACACAATTTTAGGAAACATAACTGCAAGATGATAAAGAAAATCTCTCTACTTCCATATGAGGCAATATCACTACCAAATATATCTTGTTGATATTTAAAATCTGAACATGTTCCTTTCTGTAATTCTTTCATCTGTGTGCACAATTTATACGGGAGCTTTGAGAGAGAAAAGAATGAAGCACTTGCCTTTAATCCCAAGGGGTTTTTATGTGGTGTTGTTTTTGTGCAGTTTTTAATTCATTATACTCTCCCTTTCCATCACTGGTGACCATCACTGCAGCACCATACCTCCAGCTGTGAGCTTGAACATACAGCTCCCTGAAGCCAAAACAAGTGCTGCATTTCTGATTTAGAACAAGGGACATTGGAAGGGGGGGGAAAAGCTTAAGCTTCCATTCCTTTTGAATTTCAGTATCACCTCTGTAATGGAGTATATGACACAGCAACCTAGACAATATGATAAATTACCAGAAAACCTGCAGCAATTATGATTACAGAAAATTATCAGATCTTTTAGCAGCAAATAAATATTGTATCACCTTCAGAGGGATAAACTCTTTAAACTATGTTTTAAATGAAGTATTTGATAAAACCGTACACCTATTTTGTAAGGTTTTTCTGTTACAGAGCACAAGATGAAATCTTATGTACCTGACATTACTCCTCTCAGGGAGTACTGTTCCCTAAGAGGAGAGATTCTCTCTAGCAGGAAATCCAGCACGTGTTAGACACAGACAGGCAGAAGGACAGACGGACAGAAGGAAGGAAGGAGGGTGAATATCAACAAGTAAAAAGACAGAAGATTACTTTGGCAGTTGTGTAACAGTTACAGAAAAATAATTTAAAGGGAAACTATTTTTTTCTCCTCACGAAGTCCAGAGTACACGTTTTATTATAGTGAGAGCTGACAATTTTCTAAGACTCAGCCTGAGACAACAGCAGCTGACTAGAAGCTCAGCAGAGGAGTCTAAAATTAGTATTTTCAAAAGTCTTTTTATTCTCATAAAATATGTACATTAAAACTGACATTTCAAAAGGTTACTTCTGTCGAAAGGAACCAGCAGCTATCAAAAACTAAAAACACCAATCAAATGTAAACGTGTTTCAAACCAAACTTCGGTTAGTGCAGACAGAGTGCCATGCCAAACAGTGGCGCAGAGCAGGAGAAAGCTTGGAGAAAAATTATAAATTCAGTAAATCTCCAATGTATAGTATTATTGCATCAAAGCTGTAGTTCAGACATCTTAGTGCTAACAGCCAAATGGTCTACATTATTCTATGCTGTTAGCCATAGTAAAGTGGATTTCTACCACTTCAAACAAATTATCAGTTCCAATCGAGCAGGTTTGTGATACAGTCAAAGAAAAATGCTTTCTTTAAAACTTGTTCACTTTTATTTTTCTGCCTTCCTATAGAATACACCTTATTCTGCATGGATTTTTATACCCTTTAGGGTAAGAAAAAAGTAGTTACTCATTAACATGTCCACAAGTGTATTAAAATTACATTTACCTCAGTCTTTTCTATGTAAGTTTATCTATCACATACTGCTGTAAGCAGAAGAGACAAGTTAGTCCAAGGACATAATGTCTTTCAGGCTCTATAGCACTTAGCAGGTTACCAGGCCTCCAAGGCCTAACAGATTTAACCAAGACTTTTCACACAATCAGGTAAAGAGAGCTAGGCCAGCCAGCAGATGTCCCATTCAGATAACAAAGAGAATATTTTAGTGACAATGTGAGAAAACAACAGTAAAAATGGTAGAGAAACCCACTGAACCGTAGCGCTCTTTTTTTCTTTACTAGGAACCATCGACTGGAGTTTGACTATGACATTCGCTGTAGTCTTCAGCAAAGGGAAAGTCAGTCATACAAGCTTTGTCAGAAGAGACCCAAATAAATTACTATAAGACTCAACTACATCAGTGCTGGACAAGCTTCTGTATCTTAATTTCCTCTACGGATTTAGGATGACTTCATGGATGAACTGTTAAAATACCAGGCTAATAGACGCAAGAGTCTAGCCATGCATGTCATCACTAAACTGATCTACAACAAAATATTGCTGCATTTTTACCTTCAGTTTCACCTCAACACAATGCAAAAATATTTAGTGTCCTCGAGTCTGAGTTAGTAATATTAAAACTTGCAAACAAGAAATGGCTATTAGTATCCAAAATGTCTATAGTCACTTGCAAACCAATGAAGAGGTGAAAGCACTATGGTGTGAACAAAGCCAGTTTTAGCATTTGTTAAGGTCACTTCAGTTCTTCAAGTGGCTCTTCTTAGAGTCTATTACCTCAGCTAAATATGCTCAGCAAACCATAGTAATTACGGAGATAACCCATCTGAAGAAACCAATTTGGGGTGTGGTTTTGAATTTGAATCAGGGAAAAGATGACTACACACCCCATGCTCTTGCTCTTGTCTAAGGTCAAGTTTAAATAAAGAAGAATAGTTTTCAATTATCTTGGCCCACATTTCAATAGCAAGGGAACTGTGAATGAAAGAAGTTTACAAAGACGACTGTTAAACATTAAAGTATAGTATAATCACTGTATGAATTAGTCATAGCCAGTTTAGACAGTGTCCAACCCACTTTCCAACCATCTGCAACAAATGTGCTCTATTAAAACAGAACCATATGGAAAACAAGCTAGCAATTAACACAGCTTCTATGCATACCTCTAATACAGCACAGATTTCAAACTTTGAGTGAAACTGACTGCTGAATTACTTCCATATTGCTCCTGTTTAGACCTTGGCAACACATATTTATCCTCACTCACTACAGTATGTCATCCCAAGATACTGCTATATCATCAAAATAAGCATGAAAAAACCACCCACAACTGAGCCACTCATTGTGGTTTATAGCCTGTTTAATAAAATATTTGCAGATCAAAGTATAACAGACTTTTTCAAAGATGCATAATATGTTACTTAGCAGTCAGCATCAAAACTAATAGCTATTGCAGGGCAAATCAATTAATTTAATTGCTAATTGGTGATATCTTGTACTATTAAACAAAACTGCTTCAGGTTTGAGTAGCTTTCCGCTCTCCCTGATTATCTGAAGTGCTAGAAATGCTGCACTTAACACTATTATCATTTCCCAGTCCAAAGGGGACACGCAATAATCCAACTTCCAAAATTCAGAGCCCTTAAAAGTGCTCACAGATAGTAATATTTTTGTTATTTTTCTTCAGTAAAATAAGGAAAGCAGAATACTTCATAATTGTATCTGTTTAAGTGTACAAGACCCAGGAAGTGAAACTTACTATCAACAAAAAGCTGATTATAAGCAAAATGTTTTGTTTCCTTATTGAAAGTAAAATGTAAGTACTCAGTATATACTGTGTGTCCTTTTCTACTCAGTCCATGAGAGCTCTTTGTTTTAAAAGCCAGGCTTTTTAATTCAACCTACAGACATTTGTTCTGTTATGCTCAACAGTTCAGTTCATGAGGTTTGGTCAAGGTGGTGAAGCCCCACAGAATCATGTAGGTTGTCAGGGACCTCTGGACGTCATCATCTCCTGCCTCCAGCTCACAGAAGGTAAGGTTGCTCAGGTACATGTTCAGTCAAGTTTTGAATATCTTCAAGGAGGAAGAAATTGTAAAAAAAACCCAAACACTGTACTAGAAAAAAAATGTACCTAAATGATAAAAAATATACCAGGTATTCAAAATGTGACATTTCCAACGCAAATTAAGTTGCTTTAAATAATGTAATCTTAAAATTGGGAGAACTTATATTTGGGTTTTTCTAAAAATAACGGTATTTATTTAGTTAAACAAAGAAGATAAAGCAAAATCATTCTAGTTCTTCAAACCTCACTTATTTCCTCAGTTATGCAAAGTGAAAAAAACTGACTACAGACACCATTTTGCTACAGACTTCTGATTTTTCGAAAGTGGAGTTACAGAAGAGATTCATTCCATGAAGTATTATCTCGGTACCTACACAACTTCAAAAGCACGGAAATTTTTGAAGCAGCCTTTCATGACTCTAGATCATCCATGGGCCACACCGTGTCCAACGACCCACAATAAAACATGAAGAACCTGGAAACGGAAGATTTAGAGACAGAATTCCCCACATGAATTTAATTCTGTTCACACAGAATTTTGCTCCCCCATTAAGCAGAAAACAAGATGAAACTTTAAAACAAGCTCCACATTTCTTCCTGGGTGCTTTTCACGCCCTCAAAGGCTTCAGTACCAACAGTATTAACAGAGCCCTATGGCAACAATACACTGTCCAAGCTTAACACATTGATGAAACAATATAGCTTAGCTATTATTATATATATGTCCATTGCTCTTTCTTGGGTTTGTCCTTAGGACTGTCAATTGTAATAGCTATATAGAAGAACATATGATGTTCGGTGGTCGATTTTACGTACCAGCATTTCAAGTCATGTAATTCTACTCCAATTGTTATTTCTTCCAAAAAGGAAAGTTCTAGAAAACCTTCTCCTGAAGATGTCCTTGGACATATGACACACCCACCAGCTTATGCACATTAACAGAAATAAAAGGATATAAACATGCATCATTTTAAAATTCATGGTTTGGGGAGACATTATCAGCCATACTTGAATGCGTAATACAAACAATAACTCATTTTGTCTTAAAAATATGCCTATACCATCCAAAAGAGCTGAAGTGGCATTAAATGGGATTCTGATTAATGACATTTTGGTTTAATAAAAAGAAGGTTTCAGTGACAGCCATATTAAACATCAGTTTGCAAATATGACTTTAAATAAACCATACACATGTATCAAAAACTGACCTTCTACCACTACATTTATTTTCTACATTCATTAGATAAATTATGCATTGTCAAAAGTCCAAAAATATTCAAATGGTATTAGGACTGAAAAAAATGCAATGCTTTGGAATTAGCACCTAAACCTTCTGCATCCCCCATAAATTCCAACTAACTAAATTCCTACTATGTTATTCCTCCTGTTTTCCTCATAGCTTTTTTATATATTTTCACCTGTTTCACTTCCCTTTTTGTTCAAGTAACAAAAAAGCTTAACCTTATTTGATTGACAGAAAGAAATAACAATATTTAATTAACATCACTTCATACGTGACAAATCTTAAAACTCTACTCAGTCAATAAGGATCTATGAAAGTATTCCCCCAACATTTTTAAAAGCTTTTTAAGAAAGCTCAGAACACTGTGTTCTTAATTCAAAAGCACATGCCGAGTTAATTATGGTCTTATGCTTTGACCAGAAGTAGGATTTGTGGGATTTTCTTTTTCTTAAGTCAAAGGATTCAGAAGTAATTTATGAATGATACTGAAATAATGCACGAATTAGCTGCTAACCTGCTGTTAGTTTCAAGCCTTATTTTTTTTTTAGTGTACTGGGAGGGTCAGCATTAAAGTCATGCTGACATGAAACTCTTATTTATACTAAAAACTACGTTAACTAAACAACCATGCTATTTTACAGTCCTCCTACTTGCTTTTAAATCATTGCTCTTGACTAGGCTACTTGTTTGAGAGATTTTAGCACAATTTCTGCCAATTTAAATATAGACATTTCCATAGCTAAACAAATACCATTAACAGTGTCACATATACTCTCCCTAGAGTTACTATTTCTTTATGTACACGATGTTTAATTCATGTTCCCATATCTGTGTGTGCAGTTACACCATAGGTGCATACTATACACATTATCGTATCATACTGTTTGTCTTTTTAAGCAACTTGATCTACCATGGTCTTGTTATCACTAACACATTTTCAAAGGGGTCACAAACGGTTCAAGGCATGTACTCAGGTGTGTGCGCGTGTGTGTGCACAAATGTAAAACAACCACAATTGAGTAATGTTTATCAAAAGCATTGCTATCTATTTCTCAGTTGGATTTTAAAGAGCATGCAGTTTCCTGTAGGTTATTGATTTTAAATATGATTTCTGGCTCTAACTCATGTGGGATTGGCACCACTTCCCTCCCATAAGATAGCTGACAGGCAGAAAGGGCACTCTGGCTGAAGCAACTTAAGGAAGGAAGAGCCATGGACGGTTCTCTCCCTGACTTGCCCCTTCCCTTTGGCATACGTTCCTCAGCTGACAAACAGCAGACTGAGCCAGGCAGAGGCCAAGAAAGTCACACTGCAAGGCCTCTCCCAGGTCCAGCCAAACACTTCTCCAGTCCTAGTTTGGTTCCAGACCAAGCTGAATCTCTCTGAATTTCTCCTGAATCTCCTTGAATTTCTCCTGCTATTCTAACAGTTTAGATATTAACTTCTCTTGTATCATTAACAATAAACACTAATAACCATAAGCATTAGTCCAATGCATTCTGACAATCATTTCTGTTAGGATAATTTTAGTACCCTATAAAATTATTTCAGCAAGATAAATTTCTCTAAGAAATGGAGGAATCAGTTATTCTCTAAGAACAAGGTATGTGAAAGATTAATATGAATAGGGTTTTGCCATAATATTTTGAACCCTCACCTAACACACTCACATCCATTCTGCCCACTTTACACCTCTTGCCACAGTAACTAAATGAATTCCATAAGACTATTAAGTTATTATTTGCAGAAAGAGTATGTTTTTAAATCATCCAATGCAAAATGTGAAGTCACTTCTGCACTATCCATTCAGCAAATAAATATGATCTAAAAGTAATGTATTCTACAGCTTGTGTTTCTACTGCTTAATTTCATAGATTTTGAAAATGTCTTTGGCATGTTCAATCATAAGTAAGGTCAGGGTTGCCAGTGGCACAAAATCCAATATTGAATTCTTTAGTAAAATAATGCAGAAAAATAACATAGCATTGCAATACAGAATTCAGGAAAAGGCCATGCCCATTCAGACCCAGAGAAGAGTACAGCTCACTGACCAAAAGAGAATAATGCGAAAGCAGTATAAATTTAGTGACGGGTGACTTTGGGACATTGAGCCTACATGGTGCGAAAGGGCACTTGGGTGGCCACAGTCAGAGACTCCATGATACGAGGTTCTGGCAACTGCAGCAGAAGCCTGTTAAAAGAAGTGTCAGACCGACCATCACAGGGGCCAGGAAAATGAGGGAATTGGAGCTCTCGCAATGAAGACAGAAGTTAGCAAGAACAATACATCATAAACGCAAGTATATCCTCTTCTGTATCTTGCTGCAAGAAAAAAAGCAGCAGCTTGTCAAGTAGCAAATAATGTTTCTACTTCCATCTGATTTTCAGTAACTTTGTACATAAGACAATTTTATACTGAAAATGTGCAAAACATGAATATTTTTTCACAGAATAAAATGCCGGTATTACTTTAAATAACATCTCTTTTTTTAAAAGCTTCAATGACTGAAGTGATAGGAAAAATGATAGCTGCTTAAAAATTTTTCTCAATGCTGTCAGAAAAATCAAATAATTTTCTATTTAATTTCTTCTGTGTTTTAGTTTCACCACTTGCAAGATCTGCCAGTATAATGTAGGGATGGATTTAGGAGTAAGTGCAGATTCAGAATTTGCAACAGTATTACAATTTGTAAGATATATATTTTTTAAAAAAAGCATCACAAATTCAGACTTTGGCTTGAAATTTTTGGAAGTGTTATTTGGATTTTGTTTTGAGCAATTTTGTTCATAAATTCCTTGCTTTTAATATTTTGTATCCCTTTAAGAGATGAACCAAGTAAACTAAAAAGACAAGAGGAATATAGACTATGGTAGAATAAAGGAGAAGGAACATAATTAAAGAATGAAGAGGAAAAAAGCAAGGGACAAGTATATACTTATGTCTTAGAATATATCAGTTTTCATTCTGACATCTCAGTACTGAGGTTTTGGATGCCTGAGTTCTATAATATATACAAAGGATATTTATAAAACTATATCATCAAAAGTATTAATCATTAAGAGAATATCAGTAGAGCTTTGAGCATTTTTTTTTCCTCGAGTACCTCGTACAGAAAGACTGTCAATAGTCCTAAAATATTTGCAATGGTGACTCCCTCTTCTTTCACTCAGTAATCTCAGTGTTATGCTTGAATAGATGAAGGAGAAAAAGGCTTATTGATTATTCAGTCAGTGATGTCTCTTGGATAAACAGAAAAAAGGTTAGCCACAGAAAATATCTACAATGACCTCCAGATAATTAGGGGAAAAAAGTGACAAACAACTCTTCATTTATCTGCTAGAGAAGTTACCACATTTCTAGCCCAGAAAAAAACAATTATTCAGACCTTGCATCTTCCATTTCCTACATTGCTTCCTTCTTCTGATGAACAAGAAACTTTTCAACACAGATGTGGTATTCTTGCTTTCTTTTCTGTTTTCTGCCCACAAGTAAATTTATTGCTCACACCAGGCTGACAGCCCCAGCAACTAAAATGGCTCCATTTATCCACAGAACAGACTCTCCACTGGCCACACAGGCATCTTCACATTACCCCACCAACCTACTTCAACCCTGACCCGAAAGGAGCAAATGTCAGCAGTGGGCAGACAGATCTAGTGTCATTTCCATTACAAGCCTCATATGATTCCTGAAGCTGCCAAAAAGCTATCAAGCAGTGCCAGTAACCATGGGCCTAGGCCCTATGGACATCTTTGTGGATTCAAACCATCAACTAACACAACACAGAGAACTTAATTGTCAAACTGTAACAAATATAAGCTATTATTTACATGACTGGGTTCAAATCGGAGACCTTTGGGATGACAGGTTCCATTTCTAATTAAATCTTTCATTTGCAGTCCAGTCCCAGCAGCAGGAAAAAACCCCCAAACCCTAAAATGATGAAATCAGTATTTACTAGTGCAGAGAGAGAAGAAGGCTCAAAAACTAAAGGTCTGAGCCCAGACCAAACACAAACACGTATTTTCTGTGTAATCCAATACTGGAAGCCTTACCATGAAGCATAGTAGAAAGAGAATCACCCCTCAGATGCTAACTTTCGGCTGCACCACCCTCACCAGCTGTTTTGTTGCTAAGCATCTGTGGTTCATTGTTGGAACTTCTATTTGCCTTTTTACGTTTAACAGCATGTTCTTTAAGTGGAAACCAAAATGGTTACTGCAGAATTCAAGCTATGGGGTTCCCCCTCTGAAAAGAGATCTTACAGTAAAAGAGAGAGATTAGACCAAGTTATACCTAGAGGTATCAATGAAAAAAGCTAAGGCAGGAAGGACTGCAGAGAAGCTGCTGCATATGATTGGTCTCTAAGGCAACCAGTTTTTAAAAGAATTATCATAGTTTACCACCTAAATAACCAGTTTTGTAGCTCTTCTAAGCTTTGCTGTAAAGAGCAAAGTTGTAACAAGAAAAGTTCAAAGTGGACATAAGGAAAACCTTTTTCAACATGAGGCGAGATGAGCAGTGGGACAGACTGCCCAGGGAGGTTGTCCTGTCTCTGTCCTTGGAGGTTTGTCAAGACCCACCTGGATAAAGCCCTGAGTAACCTGGTCAGACCTCACAGCTGACCCTGCTGTGAGAAGGAGGTTGGACTAGAGACGTCCTGAGGTCCCTTTCAACCTGAATTATCCTATGATCTTCATGTTGAGGCAAATATAGGACAAATACGACTGAAAAATACTATGACCCTGTGATGGATATGAATGCACAGCAGACAAGGCACTAAATGCTACCTGAATAACTAGGCTTTTTATTCTGAAGTTCCGCACAAAGTACTATGAATACTACCACTGTGAATACAGTAGACAAAGCAAAAATAAATTTGTTTCTAATATTCCTCTTACTATACTCTCTAGTCTCCAGTAAACAAACCATTGCAGGATCATTAGTGTACAAAGCCTTGAAGGTTTTAATGAAGATGCAGAGAACAACATAGGAGAGTACTCTGAATGATGAGTAATGTGGTTAATCCTGGTGTATAGACTAGAATCTACGCCAGGCTTTCAGTCAGCAACGGATGTTATAAGGCTTCAGGCAGTGGCCACAGCTTCCACTGCTTTCAATAGCTACACAGAGGCAGGCTGTGGAAATAAGAGATCTAGGTGGTACTGCAAGACCTCTGCATAGTTGTGAGATCTTTCTGGTTCTGGGAAAAAGAAGGTACCTTCATGTTGCAGCTCCCTTTGGCATACAAAAAAGATGCAGCAGTAACATTCCTGAGGACTAAACCAATGCCCCTCACACTACACGTGTCTGCTACGAACATCCTAGCTACACTGTATCGGTAACACTCCTTTGAGGAGTAGTGCTTCTATACCCATAGTTTGTATTGCCTTATGTTTTCTGCCCATTACCTACTAAATTTTATGTAACAAAATACACCTCAGTAGGTCACAGAGTTGACCGAGTCCTGAATGCCCAGAAACAACTCCCAAGTTCTATGTGCTCATCCTTTTTTTGATGGAGCTGTACCCTCCTTCCATTTTGCTATTCAGACACTCAGACCACCATCTTACATATTTTATCACTGGACTTATTCACAAGATTGCCAACCTTTTGGAAATAATTTCTTCTTCCATCACACAGATCCACAGGGAGAACTTAGCCTTTATAGTGAAAATCCTTATGCCAAAATTTACTTTTTCAAGTTAAAACTAGATCCAGTAGTCAAATTATTTAGACTGCATTTTGAACCTCCTTGAACAAAGTCTGTTGAGCAAGGATGCATGGAGTATTTACGAAAACATATCACAAATAGGATCTTCTCCAGAAATTCACACCTGTTATGAACTGGTCAGAAGCAAATTTCAACTATGCCTTAAAACCTCTCTTTATGAAATGCAAATATAAGATTCCTTTCTTCTCTTTCTGTATTCGAAGACTTCGGTGTAAATAACTACTCAGAGTGAGAAGAACACGTTCTTCAGTTAAGTATTTACTACAGAAAGGACATATATAAAGACTTTCATACTAAGGTGTGGTTCAGTAATTCTAATCATTGCTTTAACATTGACTCCTTGTCTTGTGAGCAAAAGCTAACCTCATGTGTAAAAAGAAGATTAATTTTTTACTTTAGTATTTGGTGTCCTTGTCATAAAACAAACCTTCTTCATTGCTGTATGTTTCCTATGACTTGATAGCCAATTAGCTTAATCTTCTTCATATTCATAAGGTTCCTCAATAACTCTGCCTTTGGTCTCTGTTCTAATATTCTAAGATTGCCTGGAATGTCATTTCTTTCCTTTTCATCTACTGCAACTGCTCCACTCAAATACATAATGACCTTCAACCTGATCTGATCTTCTCTAGTCTTAGCTGATACCATTCTCTCACAGCTCTCCACCCATTTCAGGCAATCCCTGTTCCTACGAGGATGGTGAGGGGACTGGAACATCTCTCCTATGAGGAGAGGCTGAGGGAGCTGGGTTTGTTTAGCCTGAAGAAGAGAAGGCTGCGAGGGGACCTAATATATGCTTATAAATATCTGAAGGGTGGGTGTCAGGAGGATGGGGCCAAGCTCTTTTCAGTAGTGCCCAGTGACAGGACAAGGGGCAATGGGCACAAACTGAAGCACAGGAAGTTCC
>Ga0065711_1003077_pt1 | contig 33813 bp, 11 predicted proteins | sample Hoacrofraction12_FD_59098 | JGI IMG/M metagenome (GOLD analysis project Ga0065711, IMG submission 59098) | Hoatzin crop microbial communities from Cojedes, Venezuela - Epithelial fraction 12 v2 (version 2) | ecosystem: Host-associated > Birds > Digestive system > Esophagus > Crop | place...
AGTAGCTCTGCCTTCTCCGCATCCTCCGTCACCAGGACACCCGCCTCATTCAGCAGCGGCCCCACATTGTCCCTAGCCTTCCTTTTGCTGCTGATGTAGTTGAAGAAGCCCTTCTTGTTGTTTTTGACATTCCTTGCCAGCTTCAATTCCAGGTGGGCTTTGACCTTCCTCGTTTCATCCCTGCACACTCTAACCACATTCCTGTACTCTTCCCAAGTGGCCTGCCCCTCTTTCCACATTCCATGGACATTTCTCTTCCACCTGATCTTCGCTAGAAGCTCCTTGTTTAACCATGCAGGTCTCCTGCCTCCTTTGCTTGATTTCTTTCTCGGGGGATGCACTGCTCCTGAGCATGGAGGAACTGAAGTTTAAAGAGCGACCAGCACTCTTGGACCCCCCGGCCTTCGAGAGCCCAGGCCCACGGGATTCCTCCCAGTAGCTCCTTGAAGAGGCCAAAGTTAGCCCTCTTGAGGTCCAAGGTTTTGATCCTGCTTATCGCCCTGCTTCCTGCACGCAGGATCCTGAACTCGACAATTTCATGGTTACGGCAGCAGAGGCTACCTCCAGCCTTCCCATACTCCACCAGTCCCTCCTTGTTTTTTAATACAAGGTCCAGCAGCGCACCTTTCCTTGTTGGTTCCTCCACCACTTGCATCAGAAAGTTATCATCTATGCTCATTTGGAAATTGTATTGAATTTTGGCTATTGCTTGAACTTAGGTATATTTATTCTGGATATAAATATGGAATGGGTCAATGTGTATCACTGAAATGAGGCTTTCATATTCTTTACTCATCCCATTTAGAATTCATAAAGTGTCATGTTAAAGTAAACATCAGCCATGCATTCTAGATATTCTAATTGTAAAGGGGACCCTGCTCATCTCAGATCAAATTGTGTGGCAACTATTGCTAAGATGATGTCAAACCTCTTATATGTATTATAATAATGGGATCTAGAAAATGGTAATTGTGTTGTGTTCTGTATAAGATTTTCCTGATATTTACACTAATTTATCATAGGATAACTCTGCTGCCTGAGAATACATCAACTGTATTAATCATTAATTAAACTGTATGATTCAGCATGAAGTTGCCTGGCATCTAGACTGCAGCACTTCAAGGAAGCTTTGTCTCTGGGAGATTTTCCCCAGACCTCTTTGTTTGTTTCAACATCAGAATGAATAACCAAGCTAAAAGCATCTCCTTGCACACGTTAGCAAACAATAAATGAAACTGTTCTAGAATATTGTGGAGAAACACTATGGTTTCTGCTCTTTACATCATTGTTTACATCCTATATTCTTAGTCAGACTTGTTTTGTTTTTCTTTTTTCAGTTTTCAAAATTGCAATCATGATTTCACTGCCAGGAGCTATAAAATATCACAATTAATTTTATTTTGCTAGAATTGTTGTCCTATGCCACACTCTGTAGGGATTTTCTCACACTTTATGCCTGCACAGTCTCAGTTTACAAGCTTTTTGTTGTAAAAGGATTTCCACTTCTGAAGACAGAGCGTTGTCTGAGCTCAAGCAGGAGGGGAAGGAAAGGCATGAAAATCGAGAGAATTGAATCAAAGGTATGTCTGCACATCATAGCACCCATGAAATGCTATCCATCGGATCATGTTGCTGTTGTTTGTCAATGTCTTGTCTACAGCAGGTCAAAACTGTCAAGAAAGCATTTTGCTGTCAATATGCCATTTTACTTTCCTGATATGTGCTTCTTTCAAAGAGGTAATGATAGACCCAAACAAGGGATTACCATAAGCAGCACTCACAACTATGAAATGTTGCTGTGGTGTGGTACCAAGAATACTTTGAAAAGCAGCAACAGAACCCAGAGAGACATCTACCAGTGACTCTTCCTTCAAAGGCCCTCGTATAAAATTTACGTGGTGATGTCATGGCTTTTAGGTCATCTTTTTTCGGCTGAAGAATTAACAGTAAGTAATGATCAGTGAATTTAAACTCCAAGGTTCTTTTTTTTCTCACTGTCTGTGAAATGAAAAGACACAGCCATGTGTGTAATGATGAGATAAATAATCACTGATTTCAGAAATGAAATGTGTAAGGACATCAGGTGAAAGTAAGAATAGGAGTAGATAGTAAGGAAGAAGTTAGAGGAGACAGATGTTGAATATGAGAGGTTTAATTCCTCATCACATATCTGTCTGGTCTACACTGCTGGCTGGAGTAAACTATATGAAATAAGGATGATGCGAAATAGAGTTCTTTATATGTTAACTTCCCATTGTGGAGCTTCACAATAACCAACAACGCAATTATAACATTAAGAGACTAGAAAAAGAATCTTATGCTGAAAAATCCCTCCACAACATTTATTTTGCTTAGTTATACTCAGAGGAAGATTATATTAAAAATATACCTGCAAACATTGAAAGATATTGATATTTTAATCTGCATTCCATGCAGTCAGAAACAATGTCAGCTGCAGAAATCTTTAAAGATGAAATTGTGACATGATGAAGTAAGCCCTCTGAGTTTTTAAATGTTAATTATTAAACAACATAACAGTACAACCTTCAGTTCTACAAGCTTTTAAAAGTTTCTTTTTATTTTTAAAGAGATATCTACCACCATCTCTCTATGAGTATTTTTATAAGTGCATGTCTGTAAGAATACGATAAATAAACAAATAAATAAATTATTCTAAATTATCAAAAACAGAGTCCAAGTCTAAAATATTAGTCTTTCGATTTTTTGCTGGTTTTCTTGCTTGTTTTTGTTCAGTTCAATTTTGACTCAATTCCCTCCTACCCAATTTCTGATTTGGAAAGCACAGAGGAAGACTGTAAGAAGAGGCTGAGTTTCAGGTAAAAACGCAATACATTTGTCACATATATTTGTCACTTCACCCCTTCGAAACAGCTTTCAATGCATGTTGAATACTACTAGGGCAGTGAACCATGTATGCCTTTCCTACAATGGAGACAGTTTTTCTGAACAGTACATATTACATTTATTCTGACACGAAAGAAGAAAAAACAACTTTATTGTCTTTTATTCTCAAATATTTCATTGTGATACAGAAGTATTTGGGAGAGAGTGGTCACAGGCATAATTTCTTTTTAATAAATAATGCCATACAGTACTTTGACCTACATCTCAGTTAACAGTGACACATACCATTATTGAGACAAAGAGGCTGAAGATTAGGGTACTGTACATGGTACCTACATTGAGCGACGGAAAAGAGAAAAGTAAATAGCATTGAAATAGCCAGCAGGAGAAAAAGCAGGGGAATTTCTTTTAGGACACTGATTGATCAGGAAATGTGAGAGTAGCTTTCTTCGACACAGCATTTCTGTAAACAGCTTTGAAGCCAGAAACATCAGATTTCTGACAGTGAGGTAACTGGAGGGTTTCTGTGTCATATTTTTTAGAGCTGCAAGTCAGAGAACAGAAACCTTCAAGTGCTGATTGAGTGAAAGGGATATTTTGTATTAGCATTTTTGTGAAATGACAGTTTGCCCCACAGCGCAAAATGTAACCAGCATCTTTCACAACCAGGACCACTCTTTCTCTGCCTAACACTATCCATCATGTTTGCTATTGATCATTCTTTCAGAAAAGGAATAGAAATTGAACGTCCTACCTTATAACATCTAGGAGATAAACTGGTGGTTTGGTGGAATTAAAACATAATTTAGGCCTAGATTCTGGTAGAGACTCACTGGTTTGACAATACATTCCTGCAAAAAGTAGATGCAAGTTTTTACTTCTGGATACAAGTTTTTTTGATAAGTTTTACTTTAATGCAATTTAAACACATCACCTACTCTCAGTAGGTGATATGTTTAATGTGGAATAGAATTCAGACTGTCTAATATTAAACATTCAACATCCAGTGGCATCTTTCTAGAGGATGATTGGCGGAGACAACATCTTAAGACAATTGCCTCAAAGCTTGTGTTCAAAACTCTCTTGCAGGACCTCCTGGTGGGCCTGCCAAACAGAAACCAGGCAAGGAATAAACAAACACCCAATACCAGCCCTGAAGGATGGGTACATTGGTACGTTGTTGTGGAAAATGTGTCTAGACATTGACTCCTCCCCGACGAGCCGGAGCCAGGACTGAGAAAAAACCACATGCACGGGACTGAGGGAACGTGAGGTATGTGCCATTGCCTAGGGAACAATCTACCCGAACACCTTATAAAAGGCCATGTGACCACACGACGGGGGGAGCCTCACCACTGACGCACCCTGAAACTACGGACCAATGGGACGCCACTGGATCCATGGTGATGACTATCTCTTGAGACTCTATCCCAACTCCTTGCTAAGTTTCTTTCTTTCCTGTCTTTTCCTCTCTTTCCTGTCGCTGTTTCCTCATGCCTTCGTTTGAATAAGTGATCAGTAAATCTGTTTGACTGGTGGCATTTGATCTCGTTTTTGTTTCTTAATCTCACTCTGGGAGTAACAATGAATCTCTAAGGCTCAGGTCTTCCCAGACTGTGACAATGATTCAGAGGACTTAAGTTAGAAAATTCTCCTCTTAGATTTCACATACACCTAAGTCATGATGTTCATTCCAAGAAAAGGTAGAAAATTTATGCAATAGGTAAACAGATACTACATGGTCAAGATATCTGGATCCAAAAGAATGCATTTCCATTGATGCAGCATCCATGGAAAAAGAAATCGATCAAGTGATATTTAACAAGTATTGCTCCAGTAATTCCACAGACTCACAAAATTCCCAAAGGCTTAAACCTATTTAAAGTTTGTAATGTTCATAAATAGCTCATGGCTTGGCTTTGGGCCATCTGGTTTCTAATAGGGGAAAGTAATGAGAAGGGATCTATTTTGTCATACTTTACAATGCCTATACCAAAGATAAACATGCAGAATATGAAGAAGTAGCAAATGTATAAAATTCAAATCCATCTTTTCCTCACTAACATCGTGCTTCACTTTTATTGTGTCCCCCTTAATGGGAGTCCCTGTTGTTAGACAATAACTTTCTCAAAGACCTCACTCTTAGACCAATTTCTCATTTTGCCAATAGCTAGAGAAAGTGCTTTTCTTCAGTTTTCCACCAGTTTCAGATAGTGTCAAAAGAAACACTGACCTAAATGAGTATTGGATTTTTTCCCCGTTTACGCTACTGGAATGAAATTCACATAGAGAAGCATGTCCTCAAAATCACCTCTTCACAGAGAGCCTGGAAAAAGGAAAAATATTACAGCAATACACAAGAAATCTTGTGGTCTCGAGGTTTCTGTTGGGTAAACAGAAACATTTCTAAAAGACCAATTCCCATGGTGTTTATTCGTTCTTCAGTTACTAGTCATCACACTGTGTCACTAGGAAAACTCAAGAGAATTCTTAGGAACTCAAGTAACAGCTAAGCTTTTTACTAAAGACAGGTTATGCAAGTTTGCTTGGTATCTCTGTGTTGGCATCCAAAGATCTCAAGGGGAAAAACATTCATATGTAGTATTTTCAGGAAGCAATTCATAATAGTACAATGTTTGCTCCTTTGTTCTTTGATGAAAAGGAACAGAAAGATAATATTTTCTAAAAATGGTACTTCTCAATCCAGGAGATATTTATTGCATGCTAGAAAAAATCCCGACTCTACATTTTACTGCATTTTTAAAGCCATTGAAATAAAAGTAGCAAGATATAAGTCGTTCCCATTTGTTTATGTCAATAAAAAAGGTGAAAATCCTAGGAGAATTATCTGCAGAATCTCGTTCATTTTTAAGAGGCTGTGTGAAAGCAATATGCCATCATTTTTGTACTGAGGTATCTATTTCATGCTGCACAAAGGCAATTGTCATAAATGGGAATCCATATGTGAATTCATACCCTCCTGACACTGAATAAGGTCTAATTTTTATATATTCTAACCTCCTGTTGTTCAGTGAGCTTTATAACTGTGGAACTCAGATTGTTCAGCTTACTTGGCCTAACCAAAATTTATTATGTATTTCTGTATAATCATGACAGAAACAAGCAAGACTGTGACTTAACTAAACAAATGACATTAAATCAACCTGGCACAACACATTTGAGAAAGGTCAGAGTTACAAATGAAATTGATTTAATCATTTTAATAGTTCCAAGGGACTGAAGGAGTCTTCACAATTAGTAGAATTTTAAAAATATTTTTGAGAAACAGTGAACTGATGCTTACCAAGGGAAGTTAAATCAAATAGTGAGCTGACAAATACTACAGATATTGGCGTTATGCATTCTACAAGGGGTTTCCTGAATGTAAAGACTTCACTTGAATATCTGTTAAAAGAAATTGTCATTAATCTGTTTCTCTCAGGAATGATTGTTTTAACAGTGAAACCTTGCTGTCAGTTTAATCATATTTAATTCATGTAGCAGAGACAGTGGAATAGAGCAATGTCTCCTGCTTCCTGCCTTGAAAATGCTATCACTTTTCATTAGGATATTCAGAAAAGAGGTCATTCACAGGGCAGAGAGAGAAGCATGAAGTTCTGACTTAAGAAACAGGTTTCAAGCATCTCGTGTGTTCATTCCAAAAATAAGTGAAGAATACCAATTTGTCTCCTATGGTCTTGGGAGTTAAAAGAAAAATATATTACAAAAGCCTAATGTAAATCAGGCTTCACACACATTATTGTAATGGAGAAATACTAGACTACTGCAGCTGAAGACATGTTCCACAAATGAATGTAGCATATGAAATGCAAATCAGTTTTCCATCTCTGCTTAATTTCTAGAAACTCAAGAGTGTTTCAGAAATCAATCTAGGATCAGCTCCTTCTCTCTGGAGAGACTGAATTCCTGTCAGGGGAATACTGAACTCTAATAGCAGGTGAAAATGATATAATACTGTCATTCTACCTGTTATACGGTTTTACAATTAAATAAAACTGATAAATGTGTTAGGTTACTGGCACTTCCATATTGCTGTTTTCAGCATGCACACAGTGGAGTCTTGGACAGGGGGATGCCCGGGGTGCCCCCGGGTGTTGTTGACCTGGCCCCGGACTGCGGGGGGGACACCAAATGTAGCTCTGAGGGCAAGAGAGTGCAGGCAGCTGGCTGCAAGTGATGCCGTTGCATTCGGCCTCAAAACCCTGTGCAAGTGGCACCTGGCCCGGTATTGTTAGAGAGATGTTATTTTTTGACTATTTGTCAGCCACCAAGAGAGTGTATAGCTGAAAGATGCTGTGCAGCACTTGATATCTGCTTCCTCACCATGTGACTGCAATAAGCACCCTACAGGCTGCCCAAACCTGCAGAAAACCATGTTCAGGCAAGATATGGTGTGTGTTGGGCTGGAAGGCATGCTTAGGAATGTAAAGGTCCTGTGCTCGGAAAAGTAAGTTTGCATGCTCTGTCTCCCTGTAGATGATGGTAACCTTGGTCTCAAGATACTGCCAAGCTCTCCCCTAGGTATAACTTTGTTCTCAACTGGTTTGCCAGATTTTCTGGAGGATATGTTATCAATGAATCCTGAAACATAAGGTGGTGATGTGATTATTAGATGTGATTTGCCTAAAACACAGTTGGAATCACTAGGTCATGTTAATATTTGTAGTCCGGTCATTCTGTAAGTCACACAACTCATTTCCTGTCAGCATGTATGTCTTCAATCCTTTTTAAGAAATATTCCTCCTCAGGCTTTCTGCTGCTAAACACATGCAAAGGAAAATACATGTTTCTTACTCTACTTTTAGTGGTACTTGGATTTTTTTCCGATCTTTTGTGTTAAAGGAAGACTCTTGCCTGATGTAACCAGGGCATGTTTATCCATTATATCAAATGAGAGGAAAGAGATGAAGTGATCTCGTTTCCCTTCACACGCACTTGACGTTAAAACAGAAAAACTAGAATTGCAAAGCAGACATAAAAATGTAATGAGTGACCCTAAAACCTGATGAATTTTTTAAGTTTGGAATTCAATTACCAAAAAAAGGATAAATTAAAAGAAAGACTTCTCAGAAATAGAAATACAAGCCACAAACATTTCTATTTATCACTAAATCAAACATATTGAACAAAAAAATGTATTTTTTTCACATCAGATCTTCCAAAATATTTTTAAATGCATATAATTTTAACTTTTAAAACATAACTACACTGCAAAATTTTTCATTTTTGTAAGTGTGAGTGATCATCTAGATTTCAAAAGTGGACAGTTCTGAGTAAAAACCACATTTTCAGCAAGTAATCAGAAAATAAATACATTATCATTTAAGCAAAATATCCTGATTTGGACCATTCATATCAAGCTAAAGCAGGTTTTTGAGAAAGGAGAACCCTGACGTGGGCTGTGCTGATTATGTTCGCTCTTCATCAATAAATTATATATTCTGTCCTTTAAGTCTCTGATGCCCAAAGAGACCATAGAAGTCAATGGTACCTCATATATGGTTCTTGATTTTCCTCTGACTTATTGAGATTTCAAAAAGGCTGCATGAGAGAAATAATGCTGAGGCTGAGCAGTTCAGATAACCTGCATTATAGCATTTAAATTTAAATAAACATAATAATTTTAGTTTTTAAACACTGAAGTTTTTTTTAGTCTTCATATTACAGAAAGACAATTTCAGAAATAAAAACCCACCAAGACAATGTTAAAAAACTATCATTGGTACGTTTACACAGCACTGTATTTTCACAGAGTGGTTTATACCTCAATTTAAAGACACCAATTATGATATATATGAGATTAAATTATCCTACACATAATAAAATTATTACTTTCATCACAAGGAGAGAATGTCCTGGTTTTGGTTAAAACAGAACCGATTCTCTTTTAGTGAATCTTCCTTACAGCTAAGTTCTTCTAAGTAACTGCATTTTTCTGATGCTGGCTGCACATTTTGCAGACACTGTCTGCTCCAAAGCTGATAACACCTAATGTTTATAGTTACACTGAGCTAATGGTAGGAAAGGAATGCAGAAAAAGGCCCCTGTTTATAATTATCACTACTGCAGCCAAGGTCACCGACAGATCTCTTAGGTCCCGCAAGTGAGGAGTCCGAAGAGGTCGTACCTGGGGGGAGGGGCGGACAGGACAGGTGACCCGATATTGACCAGCGAGGTATTCCATGCCATGCACGTCATACTCAGCTTAGAGCTGGAGAATAGCGATGGTCTCGCTCTCTTCATCCATGGCTGGCTGCTGAAGAGGACCCTGCTTGTTGTCCTGCCAGTGAGCCTGATCCAGATCCCGATCTCTGTATCCCTGAGTCCAGTTCCTGTTTGCTGCCGATGCCAGTCCGGGACTGCCTGGTACTGCCCAGCAGCTGTTGGCGGGATGCCAGCCCCAAGAGCACCCAACTCTGGGAAACTCAATATTGATTTTGTATATTTTACATTATATCTCTTATTATTAATACTATTAGTATTATTAGTGTTATTAGTAAAACTTCTTATATTCCATTTGTAAGTCTCTCTCCCTTTTCCTTCTTTTTCTCTTCCTCTGGTGGGAGGGTGGGGGTTAACAGAGAACATCTGCCACTCAGTTTATTGACACCTTGCTTTAACCTGTGACAGAGAGAAGTAGAAGGAATTTTTTAATGCTCAGAGAAAGTAAAGCCAAATGTTCAGATTGTTTTTTAGTGTAACTTAATGGGTAATTCAATGAATTCAAGCAAAATAGCAAAGTATTTCATAGCTGCAGAGGAAGCTGAAAAGAAGTCATTATATCACAAATCAGAGTATTTCATATTTTATACAAAATACTTCCTAAAAGGACTACAGTTCTTTCCAGGTTATATACTGAGGAATAACAGGAGAAAATAAAGTTTTCCCCTTAGTTTTCCTGACTGCCAAGTTGATACCTTTAAGTATATTAGCTGCCAAAAATAAAAGCTTGACTGAATCTGCAACCAGACCTTGATAATATCAGACTTGCACAGGAGTTCATACTTATGCGATGTTTCATGTACAAATCAACAGCAATAACTAATCATCACTATTGTCCGGGACGCAGACTAAAAAGGTTTTCTGGGTTTGCCCATCATACATAATCAGCTCTGAAATACCATTTAAGTATTTAACAGCATATTTTCTTAATGACAAAAAGTGGCCCTGTAACAAAAAAGAACAATTCTGGGCTGAAATAGAAGAAGATTTTCAAGCACACTGTAAGCACTGACACGAGATGTTAAAGTATTGAGAAAAATGTTACAGCTCCTTACACACAGAGATTTTCAATTATTGTAATGCCACAATAAGGACTAAACTGAGTCCAGAGAAAGCTGGAAGAAAAAAATTCTCTACAGTTTTTCTGCATTGGCCATGAATCTAGAACAAAAATGCTTCTCTCTTCACTTGAACTTTGAGGAATCACACATGATGATTTAGGACTCAGATTGTGGCTGTCTCTTGAAGTGCCTCTCTGGATTGCTCTTTAAAAAAAAAAAATTTTCTTAACAACCCATGTTTTTTTAAAAGCAAGCAGTGTTTTCCTTTCACTGCAATTCTTTGTGTTTTCTTGGTCATGTTCCAAACCCTGATAGGCCACTGCTTTTTTTGATATGCCAGCTGGATTCAAGTTATTAAGTTTTAGACTTGGCAATTCTTTTTCCACTGTGAATAAAAACTTTAAAAAGTAAGTAAGTTTTTTTGATGATCATTCACACTTTCCGTACACATGTTAATAAAGGTAAAATCTGACTAAAAAGTTATTATTTCCACTAGGAATAAATTTATGAGCTTAAAGTCAATTCAAAAATTTAACTGCAGAGTACTGAGTAAAAAATCTATAATGTGGCTAGTTTGCTCGTATTGATTTGGTCTTGTGATATAATCTCACTCACTCAATTACACCTCTACTTTATGTGGTTTATGGTAATGTCTACTTTCTACTGCTTTCTGCATCTATGACTCTCATTCCACTCCCCAAATTCCCACTGGTTTCAAAGGTTAAAATAGGCTTTTAATGTTGAGTTGAGACTATTATTTATGTCTTTCTGGGGGAGAGTTTACTCCTGCTGTGTCAATCCATAAGCAAGACGTAAAGTATGCCTGCTTTAAAAAAAGTTGCTGAAGACACAGAAAGGGGAGCTTACAGCTGGAAATCAAAGCAGGCCTGAAAATGTGTGGGAATCCTGTTGTAGGACACGCTTACTTGTGTGGCTTAGGTATGTGGGACTGTACTCCAGCTGTACTTCTGTGAAACATACCCATGAGTTTAAGTATCTGGAATGATAAGGCTTCGTAAAATGGGAGCCCAAATAGCTAACACAAGCACACTACTCAGAATCCATCAGAAGAAGTCTAGGATTATACAATTTGTAGTTCTCATAGAAAAACAGAACAAAAAAAAATATTTCATAGCACATTATAATCTTTCTGTCAGCCTATGTCCTATTAATATTCTGCAGAGTTTAAACATCTCTCTTACTCTCTCGCAGGTTTCATAGGTCCTGTCTGTACTAATAAATAAAACAAGGTCAGGTCTGAGATGCTACTAACATTATGGTCTGTTATTGTATCATGGTTGTAGTCTGTTATGACTACATACTTATTTATTGGTGTGGTCTTCATACAGCTCTGGCCAATGTCATTCCGCCATATGCTGCGGTGACATTCCGCCATGTGCTGCCCAAACAGATCTTGCCTCAAATAGCACATGAGAAGAACCCTGCAGCACAAGCAGTTTTGATGTTACCACTTCTTTTGGGGGACAAGAGGGTACAGGCACGTGAATGTGAGCTAGTCTATATCATTTTGATCTCCAAGCCAGTGAACAGTTCTTGACATCCTGTATTTACCACTATACTCTTAGCCCCAGGAAGAAACAAATGGTCTCCATCTTTACAGAGAGATCTATTGGCTCCTCAAATGCTAGTAAAGTCTTCCTTTCAAGAATATAATTGCTTAGTGAAAATATAACCATCTGTGGTTTCATGGATTCTTTGCAGCAGCATAAGAATTTCCAACTTCAGTGCCATGTCCTACTACTTTAAATACAACTATTGGTAGCTACATGTTACAGATCCACAAATTGAAAATAAAATATGATCATAGTTACAACAATGCTATCACTTAAAGATAATTTGAGGAAAAATGAGTATTTCTGAGGGTTTTTATAAAGCTGTGGAACTTGGAATAGATACATGGATCAGGCTGCACTTCTCTAACATGTAAAGTGAAAGTATTATTGTAGAAGAAGGAGGAGTACTGGATGAAAAGGATGTTTAAAGAAATACAAATGTGAAAATTCATTTAGATTTTGAGTTGAGCGATGACACTGGTGTCAAAAAGGAATGATCTGTATTTGTATTAATGACGCTTTAAAATTTTATACAATAATCTAATTTATTCCATTGTGATAAATTCCTGTTTGCCAAGTAAGAAAGGAACACTGTGCCAAAAAGCAGACTGATTTCTCATTTATAGTGAAGATGATATGAATAATTACCAGATTTTACTAGAAAAGGGGAATTCTATTTCATTAAATATTGTAGGTTTAGAAAACAAGTTCTTTTCCGTAGAGTGGGGAGAACAGAAGATGTCCCGAGAAAAGCCCGTACTGAGAATATAGCTCATGGCCTGGTGCTTATGGCTGTCATCTACTTTGTAGATGGCTCAGGTCCAGCCCCTATTAGGTAAGTAACATGCAGAATATTGCAATGAATAAGCATGTGTTGAACAACTCCCAGAGAGTACCAACTGTTTTAGCTGTTGTTCCCATGTAGAGATCAAATCTCCTGCTGTTGTCTAAGCAGCAAAATGTTAATTTGCCATTAGGCAATATAGAGTTGATGGTACTTTACACCCATGCAATGCAGACACAGAAGATAAAATCATTAAGACAACTCTTTCCTGTAATGAGTCCCATACTGTTTTTGGAGGGACAGAATTCAGCTCTCTGGTGTTTCTAGTCACTTAAAATCATATTTGAATAATATGCATTTGAATGCTACGACAACTTATGTCAATAGAGAGACTAAATGTTCTGTAGTTAGTTAAGTCTGAATCTGTGGGTTATTTCAAAGCATAGAAACACTTTAATATACAGGTCATCAACCTTCTCCTCATTAACAACTGATAAACGCCTCTGCAATCTCATGAAGTCCATTCTCCCATTGTGAAAGGCAGCAAGCCTCTTCAGTCTCTATGAAATGGAAGGATTTCGCCAGAGTTCACCCCTCAGCCAAGGCACAGCAACATCTTTGCTAGCACTGCTTGACTCGATGTCAACAACTGCAGGCTGAGCATCTGGTAATGGCAGAGCCAATTGTTTGCTGGGTCTGATGATTAATGATTAATGCTCATCTGAGATTCAGGGGTATTTCAAACATCTCAGAAAACTATTTCATGCATTCTACAAACTCCGGCAAACATTTTACTTATATCCCAAAGGGTGCAGAATTTCAGAGACTGTAGTCACAGGCCCTTCTTCGTTAACAGGTCTATAATACCATACTTTCCCCTCACTTGGATGTAATTTACTGTTATCTTTATTTCTACAAGTTTAGATACAATATTTCTTAAATACCTTGGAGAACAGGCATCTTGGAACAGCGTGATTGATGCTTTCGTTACATTATTGTAGTGAGAACACGCTGTTATGACATGAAGCTCTGTTGATGGATAACTGCAGCCATTCAGCCACTTTCTATCATTCGTAATGCAGCAGGCTAAGCTCACATATTACACCCCAGGAAGTCTTGCAGTCCACATTTCCATTCCTGTTCTAACATCATGCAACATGTAGTACTTGTATTTCAATTTAAATAATTTTTAAATTTATTGAGATCTTTGCATCACTCACCTTGTAACATACCATAACTTCACAAGAAAGGGTAGGAACTTTGTTCTGGTTGTGGAGATATATCTTTCATGGTCAATGTATGGTCATACGGAATGACGCTGCTATTGCTGCATGGCCTATATAGTGTCTTTCTCCCACATCCAGTGTGTTTTTATGTCCTCTTAGGATTTGTTTAGTAAAATAAAAGAAGACAAGCTGTTCCAGTCAAATGTTAGGTTCTTCACCTCCATACCCATCTTAGTAGCCCTTGACTATAATTGTTCCAATTTGATTTCTATTTTTCTGAGCAACAGCGACCAGAATTATATGTAGCTTTCCAGATATGGTGCCCTCCAGTGCCTCTCATTATTACTTTCTCTAATAGCAAAGTGCTTCTGAAACCTGCTGGTGACATCTTTGCCCTTTGCATTTTAGACTGTGTATATCACAACATTTAGGAGATACTTGATTAGTTTCTAATTAAACAAATATGGATTTTGTAATGCTAAGGTTCTTTGCATTTGTATTACTTAATGTCATTGGGATGTTCAGTTGTATTTTATATCTACATGATATGCCAGTTCTGTTTTGTTCAGACAATACTGTCTTCGTTTTGTCAGCACTTCCATGAGCATAGTCTAAGTTTCGTGCCAAAACCATTAACGAGCCTATAAAACAAGACAGATCACAAGACCAGTACTAGAGGAAATATATTAATAAGTGCTTTTCAATCTCATTTGACAATATCATAAACCAGTAAAGATTAACAAATAAAAAAACTTTTCAAAAACATACATTTCACTGAAAACATTTCTCAAGATAGTACTTATGCACCTGGTAAATTTAGAAACTTCTGACTATTAGAATTAGTTTAAATTCATCTTTCGGCCACTTTTGTTGATTCATATATCAGTAAGATTATTTTTTTCAGTAAAAATCGTTATCAGCAAAGATGATTTTGATGGGATTTAGAGGGTGAATTTGTAAAAAAAAAAAAATCAATCCAATCATACTTTTTCTTTCGTTATCCTGGTCAGATCTGAGAAAATACATCCAGTCTATATTGTCACTCCCTATAATGTCACTTCTGAAAGTGGAAAATGTACTCAAAAACCCAAAAATAAAAACAAAAATAAACAAACCAAAATGAAAAAAAAGGGGAGAGTGATACATTTTAAAACAAATCCTGAAAAAAACCAGACCATCTACCCATGTTAGCTAATATTTTCAAATGTTGAATAGCAAAAGCATGAGAAATTCTATTTTTAATAGAACTTGAATTATATCTCTTGGAAAGGATTATATTTCTTGTTAGACTTTTGGTAAACAATTTTGTACAGTATGGAATTGTGGAAATGTGTCCATATGATCCAGTTTCTCTAAAGTTCATGTATTCTGTCACACGACATTTGAAAACTGTTGGAAGAAGATTTAATCTATGGAGTCCCAACATACTGTGCAATCTAAGGATGAAAAGACTATTATGCTTCTGCTTTGATCATTTTACAGGCAATTTTCTTAGGGTATCTGCTTAAGTTACTGTAGAAGTATTTATGATTCTTCTATAGCTCTTATATTTAAATACTGTATTTTATTTATTGCAAACCTTGATCATAAAGAATAATATACTTTGGGCAAGGTTTGTATTCTTCCTTTTGTACACTTCTGTAGTTACCCTGCATTAGCCATTTTTAGTTTCCTACCTCTTTCTCTTATGTCTTCATCACTGGGTCATGTTCTCTAATTTTTCTCCACTTTGGTCACTTTTTTCCAAATCCTTGTGACTTGAGGAAGAAAAGTAGGACACTTGAATATTTTTCTTGAATGATAAGCACCGAAGAAGATACATTAACATGCACTTTGAGTTTATTTAGAATAGAGAATATGGAATTTATAGCATAAGAAAGCACAAAAGCTTTTATCATGCACATATATACAGCCTCCAAATTGATCAGCAGCATTAGTTTGATATGAATGGGGTTTGGCCAGGAGGCAGGAAGCTCTTGGCTCCTCTTTTTTTCCAGCAGCTTAAATCTTCTGCTGTCTAGGAGTTTGAACTTTTCTGGAAGTTTGAATTTTTGGGGGAATTTCATAATTTTGGAGTTCCGTGATCACTGCTCGGGGTCTGGCTGTGAACTGGTTCTCAGGCAGTGAGAAAAAATGTGTTATATATAGTTTGTTTTGCATATTCATTATTAACATTTTTATTATGATTGCTATTAGTATTATTAGTAGAATTTGTATTTTTCCTTTGTTGTCATATTAAACTGTCTTTATCTCAACCCATAAGTTTCCGCTTTTGTAATTTTCTCCTCCTCTTCCCACTGGGGGGGAAGGGGAGGGGTGGGTGAGTGAATGGCTGTCTAGTGCTTAGTTGCCAGCTGCCAGGTTAAACTACAACAGCATACAACAACACTTGTTTTTCAAATTCAGTATAAATATATTATAAAAATATTTTTCACTGAAAAGGTTGAGTCAGTAATAGCAACAAATCTAAATGTTTAGGACAGAGAATATGAAATTTCTAGCTTAAGAAAGCAATACAAACAGGGAACTACACTCTATGATATTGCCATTCAGCAAAAATTATCTGTCATGTAATTTTCTCCTGGGCATAAAGCTTTAGTTTTTTGTTATACTTCTTCTAGCTTGAATAAGAAGTGCATTAACTAACAATTAGTGGAGCATTTTCATGCTAAAATGCCAAGATTTTCTGGTTTATTTTAGCTAAAAGCACGTAAGATTTCATAATGTGCATATCATATACAGCCTCCAAATCAATCAGCAGCATTAGTTTGCTATGCTTAAACAATAGCTTAGATGGTTAGTGCACCAAGGCTTAATTGGAAACTAACCTTAAAAGGAATCTTTCATTTTAAAATATTATAGGGCCAGTTTACTTTTGGGCAAATCAATGAATATATCCACTCAAGAGTGCTTTAGCAATTTGTGCTGTAAAAATAAAAATATTTATCAAGAAATCTGTTTTTAAAATTTGTTTTTCTAAAAATAAAAATATTGAAACAGTTAGAATAGAAAGTATGGATGCTGTTGACTTTAAACACAAAAGAAGCCCTTTCTGCATGACTCAGATTAGTTTACAAATAAATACCTAACAATACAATACAGATGCAGAAAAACTTCAGGATTCTAGAAAAAAACACACGGAAAACTGAATCTGACTTCCCTATCCCTTATGTGGACATCAAGGCAAACTGCAATTCTAAGTTTTGAAGGATTAAACTTCATCTTACTGAGACAGTTTGGAGGACTGAAGCATGAAGTTCATGCTTCCATATATACAAACAAGGTGAACAAATGAAAGAATGGAAATAAAATTTATAACCAGAATATATCCTCATTATGACTTTTATGCTATTATCTTTGCATTTTTTTTTCCCCTGAGGAGTCCAGGGTGATTTTCGATTAAAAAGGACTGTGAAAATGGAGTCTCCTTAGTAACATGTTTTCAGCTTTATGGGCAGCATTTTCAGACTAAGATAAAGAACTACAGAGCAGTCACATTTATAGATTTTGGTTATATTTTTCAACCACATTAATTTTTAAATTAATTTAAAATATGCGAGACTTCCAATAGCCAGAAGGTTCCCTTTTCCCGTGAATCCATTAAAAGACTTTTGTCCAACATATAGTTAAAAAAATTTTTTTTTGTTTTCTCTCTGATGTAGGTTGGAATGAAGATTGATGAAATATGTGAGAACTTTAGTGGTTTGAATTAATAAAAATGGAACATTTAATCCATTATCATCGAGGAACATGGTGATTTTCATCTTTTAGCTCCCAGCTGCCTCGAACCTGCCAAGTTATAGGTCTAGTCTTCACTCACATTGAAGAGAGTCCTGTTTATGTTCCAAAAACACTCCTGCTTTTTTTTTTTTTTGCTTTTAAACTAAAATATGCAAAAAAGTGTATCTGTGACAAACACAAATCAAGAAAAGCAGCAATAGCAGATTTACAGAGCTAACAAAAAATAAAGCATTGTTATTAACCTTCCTATGCTTCCAGCTTAACCTGTGCTTCTTTTTTTTTAAATTAATATAGAGGTGTATTCTGAACATGGTGAACAAACTACCGAATTTTGAACCTAGAAATTTAGAGTAAGTTTAATGATTTCCTGTTTTCCCTTAATACATCCATAACATTAAGCCTCTTTGATATTCAGTATTTTCTAAGTTACTGGCTGCTGGTTATATATTACGTGATACAAGGTTTGAATAAAGAGGGAAACCAAAGCTGACATTGTGAACCACAATGCAGCAAAACCACTGACATTCTGCCTTTTGATGGAAGAATGTGCAAGTGATATTGAATATTTCTAAAAACCAAGAACTACATATTACTTGCTGAAGACAGCAAATTACAACTTAGGCTTCTTTGGGCTGGACAAAGTACACCTTCTTGTAGAACTGATAAAAATACTGCAAGCATCTTTGTACCTTAAGAATATTTTGGAATAAACTCTCTAAAATTAGATTAAAAATAAAATTTACATTAAAAATCAAAGAAAAATGAAAATCTAGAGATAAAAAAAAAGTAAACAGAACTGTGTAACATTATTACCTCCGCGGTTACATAGAGCAGGTCTCGAATATTATAAATTGATATACCTGAGCTGCCTTGTACAGATAGAAAAGGGTGCCAAGGCTTGATTCATCAGAAGTAAACCAAGATATTTAAAACATATACCAGTACACGATACATAGTTGAGCATAAAGGAGATAGTATGAGACAATGTACACTAAAAATACAATTTTGTTACACATGGCAATACTTTTTAACTTTACTATGCAGGAAAACAATTCTTTGCAGAATTTAAAAATTTATTAAAATCAATATATTAAAATTTGCTTGCACAGACTACAAAGTTGGTGGTTTTTTTTTAGTAAGGAAGGAAAAAGCATGAGTAGAATAGCTTTGTATTGAGACCCAAACAGCTCAAAAAGCTCAAGTTCTCTATTTACACTGTAATAAACTGAGAAAAAGATCAAATGCAGAAAGTAAGGAGGAGGAGCAAGAGGAACAGCGCTCACAATTACAGTGCTTAGCACAGGGGAAAAAAAAATGGAAAAAAAGCTTCAACTTTTTTTGTTGATGTTGTTTTGTTTTGGCTGTGTTTGATAACAGGGTGCTGTGTAACTTAAACATTGGAATGCTTATATGGTGATTTTGGATACATTTCCTTAACTATCCCGAAGCCCATGCTGCTCCATGCAGCATTAAAAAAGGATCGCAATAATTGATTTGTCAGTATGGCAGCGAAACTGGCAAAAAAGTACTTCAAAGCAAAAAAAAAAACCAATGAAAAAAGTAACTTTTCTTTAAAAGAAATAAAAAATGAATCAAATCAAGTCATATTGTTATTTAACATATTTTTTGTTCATCCTAATGCTCAGCAGTTTAAGACACTTAAAAAAAAAGAAAAACAAACAAAAGGTAGGTTCATAAATCTCAGGAGTTAAAGTGGTGTAATCGATGGCCTTGCTGTACTTGTCAAATGCAAGACAAAAGACGGACTGAGGTGTCAAGAGCCAAGAGCTAACAAAGAAAGTAATTAACTGGTGCTTATCTTATCAGACAAAAGTAAGGGGGGATAGCCCATCACTGTAAATCCAGTGATCTGTGGGGCTCCTCGGAGGCTGCGAAGTCAGAGATTTCTTCAGAGATTGCTTTGGATAAAGCACAGATGGCCCCCGGATGCACATACCAAGATGCCCGCTCCGAAGGCGAAGGCGTGTTACACTGCTAAGTCCCACTTCTGATGACACGACATTCCATGCCAAGAGCCAATCGATACACAATAATTGACTTAGTCCCATCTCGCAAAAAGATTTCCAAACATATAAAAATTGGCACTTGAAAACTCTCTTTGGGAGAAGGAGCCAAGCGAGAACTTCACCTGATGGACGGGTTGACGGGCCTGAACCTCTCTTCCCCCCCCAAGAAGGGACGCCTTTTTGGTAAGAGTCGCGCCTCTGACTTTGTCAGACATATCCCCGGGAACACATGGTTAACTAAAGCGCTAAACCATTACTTTGAGCTCAGCTTTGGTAGATAGTGAATTTATCAACGGCAATTCTGAATCTGTGATAACTGTCGCTTGAATAAATTACCTATTGTTTCAACTTTGCGAAACTGTTTCAGTGAAAGTCCTTGGAGGGGCTCTGGCAGGCAAGTTGAATATCAGACTCCCCTTACCCCCCTCCCTTTAATGCAACAAGTGGTCAACCAGGGTAGAAGACAAACAAACCAACAAACTAACAAATAAAACACAAGAAGAAAACTGGTTCTACTTCTCTCTAAGTGGATTTTTCTGCCTTCTAGTGGAGTGTCTTTATCTCACAGCTACTGAGCAATATTTACGAAGATAATGGCATTATAAAAAGAATTTTCCTCAACTGTTCTTTCTGGATCTATTCCTCTTTGAATAAAATACTGATTTCTTAAGCATTAGATATATTTCTCATTAAAGAATATTTGTAGTTATGTAACTGCAGAGAAAAACATAAGATTTTATCTAGCATGCCTATGCCAGTGTTGAATGAAACTGCTAGGAAGGTCTGGCGCTCTAGAAAAAGTAACCCGTCACATACTATAACCTTTCTTTCAACCTATACATGGTAACTCATAAGTTATACAAAGTGGCTGTATTTTTATTAACAGAACAGAAACCCACAGTATGGGTTTTTTCAGAAACAATTGTAATTTACTAGCAAAAACCAGCTTTTTCTGTGGTTGTTGATCAAGCTGTGTCGTTCTTGTACTCCTGACTTCTCAGTGCTAATTAGTGTTATCAGCCATGGAGAACTATATAAATTTTGACCACTTTGGAACAGTTTGCTATACTGGAGCACAACCATGGTTGTGTTGGATAATTCATGTAGCTCAAAAAGAATTGATACAATGGTTTACAAGAAATCAGAATATACTAATGGTAGCATAGATCTGTTTAATTAAGATAATGGGGTAAGTTGACTCGAACTTATGTTTTATCCATGGTTCAGATTACTCCAGAAAGAATTCTTTCACTATTGGACTAAAGACACTTTTATTGTGTTTATGTAGCAAGTTTTTGGTAACAGGTAGGGGGCTGCAGGGGTGGCCTCTATGAGCTGCCCCTATGTCAGACAGAGCCAGTTCCAGGCGGCTCCTAAACTGACCTGTCACCCCCCGAGGCGGGGAGGGGAAGGTGGTTTTAGTTTTGGTTTTATTTCTCACTATTCTACTCTGTTATTAATTAGCAATAAAATAAACTTCCCCAAATTGAATCAGTTTCGCACATGACATTAACCGTTAAGCAATCACCCTGTCTTTATCTTGAACCTCGAGCTCTTTCATCTTACTTTCTTCCCCTCTCCTGTAGAGCAGGGGGGAGTGAGAGCGGCTTGGTGGGCACCTGGCAGCCAGCCACGGTTAACACAATGCAGCACTGCAAAAAGAGACTCTGATCAATGATTCTTTATACCTAATTACATGTAAGATTTCATAGGGCATTTAAGTTGGAAAACAGATCATGGTTCCATTAAATGTTGTAAAAGCATTTAAACTTCCTATTCCACTCCATATGATTTTCAACAATATATCTGACAATACATAATAAGAGCAGAATAAGATGCAGAATTAGCATACAGCAAGGAAAGAACAAAATATGTGAATAGTCATATATAGTCCTCTGTCAAAAAAACCCTTGGGATTCATTTTTTTGTTTTGTTTTTAAAAGTGGATATTTCAAAACACATGTCTAAGATAGGTTGAAAGACATAAAAGATACTGTGTTTATCTGTTTTTTCTTTTAAGGGCAGAGACCTTGAAGTTTGATATTTTTCCTTATTCTGATTTGTTTTCTTAGAGAATTACGATGGCACTAACTACTCCATATAACTTTTTTTTTGAGAGTGAGACTTCCCGTGATTTCATTGAGCTCTAATCAATATCAGCAGGGCATTAGGGAACAACTACAATGGCCTTCAGAAATATGGTGCCCTTTTAAAACTCTGAAAGTTGTGCCTTTTAAATTCTGTTTGTGGATACCAATAAAGTAGTGCGATGTGTAATGGGAAGCTATGTAGAACATTGTCTGTTGAATCCATTTGTATTTTTATTGATTATCTAACTGGAAGAAAAATTTTGATTTATTAACAGAAATACAGTCTATTGTACATGTACTATAACATTCTGTTGAGTTAATGAGATTAGCAAATCCACTTTTATCTTCTCATATGTCCGTTGTTTGATGGTATTCTAATACTTCTTTATTTTAGACCCTTAAAAAGAAAAACTCCAAAGCCTAAATGATAACTATCATGGTTTTGTTTGTCCTTTTCTTATCAGCATTTTCTTCCTTTCAAATGTTAATAACCTTAAGAATTATTTTATCCAGTCCTTACAGAAGCAGTCATTCATGGCCCATTTCTAATTGCGATCAATTGGCTCCTGAAATGACATTGCCTGGAAAATATTCTATTCATGATTAAAGCAGGCAAGTGAATGACATTTGCAGTCTAACAGTTATATTTGTTGAAAATATTGATAAATTCCCTTGAAAATAGTGTTTGATTTTTAGATCATTTTTATTTAGATTGTACAAAAATATATGGTCTTTATTTCAATTGAATAAAATTGCTTGCCTCCTGCCTGAAGCCAGGTGAGAAAAAGTCTGTAACAGCAAAAGACATCAAAGGATCTTCGCAGTTCCTCAGAAAGAATTGCTTACTAGCATATCTTCAGTTTAGTACTGGAAGATTTTTTTCCCCTTAAATTGAGGACAATAGTTTCAGGTTACTCTGAGATAACCCTTCAATTGTGGTAAGATTTAAGCTTGGAATCATGGAGACAGTAGGACCTGGGGAATAAAAGGATAGATAATTCAGTAAGAAAAAGTCGTCAGTTTTAGTTAAACTCTGCTAGCTCCCACTCTACTTGAGTCAAACCTCAGGACTAGTCATATGCTCTTCATAGTTATTCTTTACTTAGTGAACAGTGGTATAAGTACACATTTTTTTGACATGTATCTTGAAATGTGTTTACAAAAGTACTGTAGAGGGAGATGGAGACTTTTCCCAGAAAAGTAGCATTTTATTTAGGAAGGAGAAAGTCAACATGGCACTGTCAACATGGGTTCACCAAGGGGAAGTCCTGTTTAACTAATTTGATATACTGCTATGATAAGGTCACGTGCCTGTTGGGTGAAAGGAAGGAGGTGGATGTATTTTGTCTGTATTTTAGTAAGGCTTTTGATACTGTCCCTCACAGCATCCTTATGGACAAGTTGTCCAACTGTGGAATGAGTGGGTTCACTGTGCGGTGGGTGAAGAACTGGATGAAAGGCAGAGCTCAAGGGTTCTAGTGAATAGGGCTACATCTGTATGGTGACTGGTCACCAGTAGTGTTCCTCAGGATTCAATTCTAGGGCCAGTTCTGTCCAATATATTTATCAATCTTCTGGATGCAGGAGTTGAATGCACCATTAGCAAGTTTGCCGATGATGCCAAAATGGAAGGTGCTGCTGATTCTTTTGAGTGACAAGTTGCCTTGCAGAGGGATATAGATAGAATGGAGCATTAGCCAACGATTAACAGGATGAAATTTAACAAGTCCCAATGCTAGATTCTGCACCTGGGGCAAAGTAATGCTGGATACAAGAATAAACTAGGAGAGGAATGGCTGGAGAGTAGTCCTGCAGAAAGGGATCTGGGGGTGTTGGCTTACAGTAGGCTTTACATGAGTCAGCAGTGTGCCCTGACAGCCAAGAGGGCAAACCTCATCCTGGGGGGCATCAAACACAGTATAACCAGCTGGTCAAGAGAGGTGATTATCCTGCTGTATTCAGCGTTGGTATGACCTCACTTGAACACCGTGTGCAGTTCTGGGCCCCATGATTTTGGAAGAATGTTGAGGTCCTTCTACATGTCCAGAGGAGGGTAACAAAGCTGATGAAAGGGCTGGAATAAACATTTGATAAGGAGTGGCTGAGAACTTTGGGCTTGTCTAGTTTCAAGAAAACAAGATTGAGGGGCAACTTCATTGCTCTCTACACCTTCCTGAGCAGGGCAAGTCGATGGAGAAGTGCTGATCTCTTCTTCCTAGTATCCAGTGATAGGACACATGGGAATGGTTCAAAGCTGCACCAGGAAAAGTTTAGACTGGAAAATAAGAAGCTTTTCTTTACTGAGAGGGTAGTCAAATGCTGGAACAGACTTCCTAGAGATGTGATCAATGCCCCAAACCTCTCAGTGCTTAAGAGGTATTTGGACAATGCCCTTAATAACATGCTTCAACTTTTGTTCAGCCCTGAATTGGTCATGCAGTTGGACTAGATGATCATTGTAGGTCCTTTCAAATGACAACTATTCTATTCTATTCTATTCTATTCTATTCTATTCTATTCTATTCTATTCTATTCTATTCTATTCTATTCTATTCTATTCTATTCTATTCTATTCTCTAACACAGCTAACGACTGTTTCCCCATTAACTAGTAGGTGACCACAAGGCCACATAAATCATTCTTTCCTATCTTTATACATTTGTACCAATAGTAAATAATATACACATTTATAGTGTTAAACTACATTTAATGGAACTTGCCAGAGAAAATTATTTGTAGGCCTTTCTATTACTGTGTTTATAATCAGTTTGTAAAACTGATCCACATAAAACATTCATGTGATTTATCATCTTAAAAAGGAAAACAAGAAAGACTAGATTTTGTGATTTTTGTCTAGAGGCAATGCACTTTTTTGGCACAACTCATCTCAAGAGATGAAGAAGAACAGCTCAATGGTTTGCAACCAGATATAGGGTTAGGAGTTTTCCTGTGTTTCCCGTATTTATCCTTAGTTACCTGGAGTGAGTCACTTCTTCTGCACAAATCTGTGTCCTCCCTGCCCACGTGTAAAATGTGAAGAGGAATGGATGGTAATACTGGTGTATTGCAAATATCACAGATGTATATTTAAGATCAGCAGACATTCCAGTATTATGATTAAAAGGTCATAAATTAACATTTTCTGATATTCTCAACCGCAGCGAAGTCAATCATGTATCATCTTATTTTGGCTTACTTTCAAGTGACTAATTTATGGTTTGACTTCTTCACAGAGACCTCTGAAGTTCTCTGTGTATGTAGTTGCTGAAATAAATATTTTATGTAGTTAATGGAAGTAACTGAGATTTCTCTTACTCAGGAAATGGGAAGAAATTATGAAAAATGAAAGTATCTGGTGTGGCCTACTACAGTCAAGAAAGAAAACTTAAATAGCACTACTAAGAAGACACTTGAAACTAAAATATGATCCATAAGTGATTACAAAGAAGTTTGTGGCATAAATGTGAATATTAACTACCCCGCAAGAAACTATGATTTCCTCATGAGGAAGAGAAGATACTGTACTGATATTCTGAAACATAAATTTTAAAATTAGCATCATCTGATGATCGTCTTATTACCACCATGTCCTTTGGACTAGCCAGGTATATCATGCCTGTTAGGTACTGGAATACAGTTAACATATACTAAAGGTTTGTATGGTAGAGCTAGACAGAGCAGCAGAAACTAGCTTCTAGTTTGATTTCCATCAATATCTGTGGTACATTGCCAAGCTATTAGCATAGAAATTTTTTATTTCTTATATGTTTGGAGATACAGAGGTGGAAAGACAGAATCCTAGTTTCCCCAGTAATTCATGAAGTTATTTGACTTGATTTTTAACCACAGATATTACTGTCGGCTGAAAAGAGACCATGGAGCTTAAAGAGATTTTGCCCACTTGCTGAAACTCTAGGGCTTTATCTGTAGAAAAAAATATATTTCTCATGGCTTGTCAGAGAAAAAAAAAGGCCTTGTCTCTAAAGCTTATCTACATGAGACAAGCTTTTATCAGTAAGCTGTTGTGTAGCATTACTGTATTTTAGAGCTTCAGTGTAACCATAGAAGCATGTTTAGCTCTTACAGCAGTTAATAATCAATAATTACGCACTTCTCATTTCTATAATGCTCATTGGTATTTTCAGTATGGCTATTTTACATACTGGGATTTCATGAAGATGCTGACATAAGAAAAGCAGATAAAGTTCCAGAGAAAGTCAGTGAACCTTGAACGACTAAGCTAAGAAAGGGAGGAAGTTTGGATTAAAAACAAAAAAGTAGCTTTTATGAATTTTATTATCATTTTCTAAAAGTTTTATATACTTCAACTCCATTTAACAATAAATTGTCTCACAGTATCTCTGTACCTTGTTGATGAACTTGTGTGTCAGCTACTGGCAACAGAGAAAGACAGCACCCCTTCATCATGTGTGCCTTAGTGTATCCTGAAAGGTAACGGCTGAGATTGGGTCAGTATTTGTAAACGTGAAAGAAGATTAAGAACATAATAAGGCAGCCAAAACACAGATCCTTCTTTAGCATCCCATCTCCAGCAGTGACCAAAAGCCAGTGCTCAAGGAGGGCTACAAGAACAAGTAGAGCCTGCTGGCTGATCCCAGCCTCCAACCATTTACAGCTCAGGGAATTCCTGGGAAAAATGTGATTCCTGTGCAATTAATAATCTTGAATGCTTTCCATTCGTGAACTTGAACAACCTGCACCTGAAGCCAAGAAAATTTTAACCATACACAATGTCTTCACAAACATCACTACCAACAATTGTGAGAATAATTGGTTTTTATTGTGTGATCCTCTGTAAATTACAAGCGAAATCAAGAGGAGATCACACAATCTCCACAGCAGGCTTAGAAGGAGAATGTAACATATTAGTGGCAGGAGAAATATTGTTTGGTTCAAATACAACTGGAATTCTCTTAGAAGTTTTCAGTTTATGGGGCTATAAGGTATGAAACAAACCCATTGCTGAGTACTTAGAGCAAGTTCACAGAAACTTTGTGAAACAGGATCTGCAGATACTCATTAAAAACTATACATGGCAAACAGCAACCCGTTATAATTTGTGTCTGACTTGATGGCTGAAAGTTGCTGTTGGTTTTATAAATCATGAAATTTCTATAATTCTCAAAATCTGCTTTTGCATTTTATCTTAATATATTCATGTTACTTGCTGTGTGATATTTACAATTTTTACATGAACAATTAATAAACTCAAATTTAAATAAAAATGTGATATATACATTCAGATAAATTTAAGCTGCATTATTTCTATGTATTGCTATTATCTCATGAGTACAAGAAACACAAAGAGAAAGGGTACTTCTTTAATCTAAGTGTATAAATGATAATATTTGGGTATTTAAAATAAAATAACTTTTTGTCTTTAAATATTATGAATTTTTATGGAAGAGAGATGTAATACACGTCACTCTGGTAGAACCAGGGAACCTGAGAAACAGAGTTATTTGCCCATTACTGTATAAAAAAAAAGACAGAAGCAAAGCAAGAAACCAACTATTGACTTCCATTTCAGACTCACTGTCTTCCCAGGGCTGAATGTGAGCATCTTTTGTATACCATGTATATTATAAATATTTTTTTTCCAAAGTTAAGCTATAGGATATGTCAATTAAAGTCCACATTTTGCTTCAGAAGAGAGCAATTAAGATAACTGGAAAGAAGGGACAGACAACTGCCAACAAAAATTATAAGTTGGTAGACATTGACACTAGCATATTTTCCTTGGTTCATATTGAAAAATCTGGAATACATAGAAACAACGGATTATGTGTTCCCACTTATGTCTGGCATGCACTTCTTCAATGAAAATTTTCTGTAAGTCTTTATGAAGGGCGTAAAGTCTTTGTCCCTCCTCTTTACTGCTAGCCTTGTAGCTGCAGGGCTGTTTGATGATCTCCCACACCTTCACTCACTGTCTTGGTAGACTCTCCAGCAACATACAAGGAACTCTGTCTGGTCCCAAATCCTGAGTTCACTTTCTTCTGTCTCTTTACTCTGAAATGAAATGTTTTAAAAAATGTGACCACAGCAGTAAGCAGAAAAGCCAGCTTACTTTTAGAACAATTTCAGATCAGATTTCTTCTAAGAAAAAAGTTTCAGTAGAAGACAGTAGAATTTAGATGAGAAAATATTTCAGTATTGTTATGTTGGATACATTTTCAACTGATTCCTTAATAAAGAATCAAAAAGTATAGGATTTCAGAGCAATTACTGAGCGTTGTCTTTCACAGTGAGAAGCAGGCTTCAATTTGTTGCTTCACTTATGATGACTAGGAACATTATTTGCTGATTGACAGTTCTGAACTGAGGTACTGTTGCTATTCAAGATACGATTAAAATATCTACATACAACTCATGAGTATTTTGATTGGAAGAAGGGAAAGTGGAGAACAGTGAAAAAGATTAAAGATATCTCAAACACCTTGTTTGACAGAATTGTAGCCACTAGTCCAGCATAATGTCTTCATAATACATTAAAAGCTATAGGGAGAAATTATTTACAAAAGCATAATCATCATAAAGATTATTGTTAAAACATAAACATGCTAAAATGTATTAGTTTTCATAAATTTTTTTTTGATAAATCACATTCTCTATAACAATGTGTAGCAGAACAAGAACATCCACTCAAGCTGGGCACCAGAAACAGGCTATTACACTCTCCAGAATTCAGAACACAGCGAATATACAGTAGCCTTGTACAGAACAACACAGATTTATGCAGATTTAAGAGCTTAAGTACTGCCCAAAGAAGCTACACTACAAACTGAATGAAGAAGACTGCATGTAAGAGTGAGTAAATCCTGGCAGATATAAAGAGTTTCTGTATTTTATTAGTTTTTCTCTGATCCATGATTAATTGAAAATTTCCTGTGCTTTAAGCTTATGGGCATACATTTCCAATTATCTCCGTGTAATTTTTGCACCTTCACTGAAATCCCATCACAAGCCACAGAGCAATTCCTGTGTTTCTTTTCTTTTTTATATATCTTGAACAGATTTTCAGAAACGTGAATTCACAACAAGTTGGTTTAGTCCTGACTTTGAGACCCTGAAAGTCTTGTGAACAATGTCTGAACAACATGTCAAGGAACCTGAGAGTTTTTACCAACCTGTGGAACACGGTGGTCCTCAGTTACTTCTTCATAGCACACATCTAATGTAATCTGTCTACTGTTTAGAAAACAACTATGTTCTTAGACAAAACCAGCATCACATGTCAAAATCACTCTGTTAAGTAAGCTGCTAAAGTGTAAAAGCCATTAAGCTAGCATAGCAATGTGATTGCTTACAGCGTCACAGACCCTGTGATGCTCCCATCTACTGATAAACATGCCTGCTAATCATTCCGGATACAGACTGGTTGCCAAGCCCTACATCAGTAAGACTCAATAAACTGGAAAATTCTTCACCCTGCTGGATACACAAGACTAGGCTGATCAGCAACTTTGTTGTGGTTACTTAATTTCACTTGAATGTTTTTGAAACAGCTGGTTGTTTCCCTTTTAATTACTTTAATGATTTCCTATAATAACTTTGCCTTACTAAAAATTCTGTATAAGTTTTATTAACAGCTCCTTGTTATTAAAAAAAATCTTGTGTGAATATATTATTACGATATCATTCCTAGTTCTTTTCCATTCATTCTGCTAATCGGAAATATATCAATATAAACTAAATATGAAATCCCTAAAACTAGCAACTGAAACAGTTTTAAATTGAACTAAAAATATATGAAAAATATTAGCTGTAGCAACTGATGGCTATGGGCTTCAGTTACCTCTTGTTCCCCTGGGCATATACATAGTACATTTTCAAGACAAATGAAGTTACTAGTTTTAAAAATATTTATCACTTAAACATTTTGGAAACACTTAATCTGGTGTTTTGAGATGCCATGTTAGTCTGTCTAACATCCATAAAACAGTAAAGAGTTTCATTCTGACTTCTATTTCATAATCAAATTAATGAAGTTACACGTATTGTGAGCTACTACTCACACTGGTACATGAATACATAGAATGGTAAGCTTTGAATGTTTATATGAAAGCATGCATAGTTGTCAGAAATCACTAGTATGTAGACCATCTAATTTAAAAGAGTAATCCCAGTCTGTAATGAATCACAGAACTTAAGAGGGCCTGTTGACAAGCTAATGTAGACCATCTTCCTATTATTTCCACGCCAGTTTACAACAGTCTTCAAACACATCCTGTAAGAAGCCCTGAGATCACTGCTTTATGGAAGGGAATTTTTGCCAAGGTATAACTGGAGTATGTCACTGGTATGTCAAAAAGGTTTGGCTCCTTTGCTTTTCTCTGTTTACAAGATATAATTCCTCTGGGTAGTTCTGCACTTTTGTGACTTTACTGCATGTATTCCATGTGATGGCAGTAATGAATAGCCTATTTAAATGTGAACATTTATGGAATTTGTGCCATAAAAATATTAGGGAAATCTTTCCCATTGGTAGCCTGCACCAGCCAACCTTGACAGCACCTGGCATCCAGGAAAGGATAGGGCAAGAAGTTATTCTGTTGTGTCTGTCAGCCACATGATGGAAGAGCACTGGCAGCTGGGAGAAATACAAAACATGTCTGCCTCCACCTGGAGTGTGCCAGGGTTCCTCAGGGCAGGCGGGGAAGCAGCCAATTGCACGAGTGCCCGTCCTGGTCATACAAAGCCCGGTCGACTCTGCAGTGGCTGCTGTTACTTCAGGTGTCTGGCCAGCAGCGAGAGTGAGTCAAAACACCTCTGTACGTGGAAGGACTATACAACTGTGTTCCAAATTATTGCTAGACAGGGACTAAAACTGTGGAAAGCCTATTAATAAAAGCAATATCCAACTGCTCTAGAAAAAAATGTAAATAAAAACCATTGGAGTACAAATGAATAAGCAAAATAAATTGCATGGGTTTTGAATTCCAGATAAATGAGCAAAACATTTTAAAGCCCTTTTCCTAACGGCAGAAAAATAGAAAATGCTATCAAAGTCAGCTAACAAAATCATGAAAATGCACAGGCATATAAAAAAGCAGCATACCATATGCCCACCAATATCTAGTACAAGAGGAACATTAAGAAAGCCATTAAGATAGTGTCCCTGTTGTGCCCAGGTATACAACAACATATGGTACATTTCCTGCTTCACTGTGCATTTCCTTGCTTTCATTGTTTAGCATCACTAATTTAGAGCTCAATTAATATAGTTTAGTGTGTGCATTTCTCTGCAGAATATTTTAAAATTATTTGTAGTGGCTTAGAGTTAATCTTTTTTAGTGCAAGTGGACTGTAAGTATTAATGTAAGGTAGGATTTTTTACAAAACTTCATCAAATGGAAGAGATAGATAGAATTATTTTAAGGTAGTTACACATGATACCTAAATTATTATTGTCTTCTTGTTTAAGACCTCACACAATTTGCTGTAATGATGCTACAGAGAGACATTACAAGGTTGTTGTCAGTTCTAATTAATGAAGACTTCCCAAGGACAGATGTGGGTATCTCTCAGGAGTGCAGATTAGAGGTAAAATAGTAAGGGTCTAAAGAAGCAGTGTTAAAGAAAGTACTACAAGAAATATAAAGTGACAGTGTACTGATAAATGTCCACCTGCAGACGTGAAGAAGGGAGGGAAACCAAGATGTCTGAAAGGTTTTTCTGCTTCATGGATATTTATTCTTGAAAACCTAAGGAAGATTCATGAATCTCAGGATTCCCCAAAATAAGACAAAATTTTTTGTAAGACACGTTGTCTCTCTCTTTGTTATTTGCAAATTCCACATTATTCCTTGGAAAGATGAATTTTCCCACACTAGCTCAATCCTACCAAGGTTGCTATATGATTTCAGGACTTCTTATGGAAAAAAAAATGTGTTTACAGTTCTCTTCTCAAAGGAATATTGTTAATTATCTTATCTGCCTTTCTAAATGGTTCATATGCCATTTCATGAGTTTGATAAAATGAAATTAGAATAAAAATAAAAGAACTCAACATCTCAAATGCTTGCATCAGACATGTTTAGATCAAGTAACTGATTAGACTAAATACGTAGTATCCTGAGTATTTAATTTTAAAAGATAAATAGTGAGAGCTCACTTAATAATAATAAATAATAAGCATCAGTCCAGATCCACTAGGATTTGCCATTTGCTGTCTCACCCACGACAGTGGCACTATGCAGTACTATTTGAAAAATCACGCATAGTTTATCTCCAAGCATGGATGGAGGAGGAAGGGATCTCTGGTATGAACCAACTCAGAATGAAGACAGGAAATCATTACAAGCTTGAGTTAGTATCTTCACTGGTATAAACTATACATTAATTTTAGACATTCATTAATGCCTAAAATAATTAATATTCTGAGCGGAATTACAGCTTCCTGCCCAAATTACAGTAAGAGAGAGTTGTGCTAGCTACTGGTTTAATTAAAACACATTCGCCATTTAGCATTATGGAGCTGTTACAGACCATGAATGTACATACGGATATTGAATTAGATTTCATTTCTTTACAAGGCAGAAATTAGTTAGACCCTGTGTAAACTCATCCATTACCTGATTCCAATCTCTAATAATACTATATGGGCTCTTAAACAATGTGATATTTTCTTTAAATGTTCTCTTTCCTTTGAGAGAAACAAGATCCCTAGTCATGTTTTTCTGTATGTCTCATTCAAATTTTTTTCACTTCCTTGGAACTCATGTAAAATTATGTTGTTTGATTTTCCTTACAAGAGAAGGTTTGTGTTTGGTCATATAAATATAATCCCATTTAACCATAAAATTAATCTCAGCATTTCCTTAGTACATTTCTGGATACAGTGTATTACAATAGCTACTATGGAAATTTGCTAAACATTTACATCTAGTATTTTCCCTAGGGTCGAATCTGGCAAAAATGACAATTTTGATCAAACTTTTGCTACTGCAAACTAGAAACAACACTTTGCAACTGAATCACTCTAGTCATCCAGATCAGAACCTGAAATTAATATTTCTGGAAATTAAATAATTCAAGTAAGTCATCCACTTTAAGAATGGCAGAGAATGAAAATTACACAGTGGGTACATAACAGAGGACTTCTTCAAACATCCATTCATAAATTCGGGTCCTGTTGGCAGTAAAGTTTTCCAAAAGAAGAATTGTTCCTATTTATAATATAACAATTTCACCAATCAGGCACATAATAAGAATTAAGATGACCTTTAAAAGGTCTGCTTTTTTTTAAATTTTTTTTCCCTACTTCTCAGATAATCACATATTTTTGGTAATTTGACTTTGCACAATAACATCTTCAATTCTAGCATTTTAGAATCAGATCATGACAGGTTATGGCATGCCCGAATAAAATTACTTTTCTGAAGTAAATGCTTGCTTTCAACGACATCACAGAATCACAGAATCACAGATTGGTAGGGGTTGGAAGGGACCTCTGGAGATCATCTAGTCCAACCTCCCTGTCAAAGCAGGGTCACCTAGAGCAGGCTGCAAAGGAGCATGTCCAGGTGGATTTTTAATATCTCCAGAGAAAGAGATTCCACAAAGTGAAGAAAGCAGTTCTTCCTAATGTTCAGCTGGAACTTCCTATGCTTCATTTAGTGCCTGTTGCCCCTTGTCCTGTCACTGGGCACCACTGACAAGAGTCTGGCCCCACCCTCCTGACACGCACCCTTCAGATATTTATAAGCATTTATGAGATTCCTTCTCAGCCTTCTCTTCTTTAGGCTGAACAAGCCCAGCTCCCTCAGTCTTTCCTCATAGGAGAGATACTCCAGTCTCCTCATGATCCTTATAGCTCTCTGCTGGACTCTCTCCAGTAGTTCACAGAATCAGAGAATCACAGAATGGTAGGGGTTGGAAGGGACCTCTGTGGGTCATCTAGTCCAACCCTCCTGCTGAAGCAGGGCCACCTACAGTAGGCTGTAGAGGACCTTGTCCAGGCGGGTCTTGAATATCTCCAGAGAAGGAGAATCCACAACCTTCCTGGGCAGCCTGTTCCAGTGCTCCGTCATCCTCAGAGGGAAGAAATTCTTCCTCATGTTCAGACGGAACTTCCTATGCTTCAGTTTGTGCCCATTGCCCCTTGTCCTGTCGCTGGGCACTACTGAAAAGAGCTTGGCCCCATCCTCCTGACACCCACCCTTCAGATATTTGTAAG
>Ga0065711_1003194_pt1 | contig 33812 bp, 27 predicted proteins | sample Hoacrofraction12_FD_59098 | JGI IMG/M metagenome (GOLD analysis project Ga0065711, IMG submission 59098) | Hoatzin crop microbial communities from Cojedes, Venezuela - Epithelial fraction 12 v2 (version 2) | ecosystem: Host-associated > Birds > Digestive system > Esophagus > Crop | place...
AGAAAGTCAATATATTTTCTAGTTCACCCCTTCGACAGCATGAAATTATACTGGTTGTTTGTAATATCAAATGCAGTCTAACCTGGGGTTCAAGACTTTAACCTACTAACAATATTGGTAAATATTTTCCTCAGTTAAAAAGTAAATTTCTCACCTTTGAAGTCAAAGTGATAAGCTGTAAAGGGGTATGTGCCTTCTCTGTTAGAGCTAGAAGGTACTTCTCCTGGTCCTCTTTGGAAAGCAGAATAAGCTGCCTTACAGAACACGCATTGCAATGTAGTATGAACAAAGCAGGGGACAGAGCAACACTCATCAGCACAAGTAGGATGGGGCTGTGGTGACAACATCTATTACGGTGTCTTCACAAGACAGAAAGGTATCACAGAGGAGCCTACAGCAGGCTCCTCTGTTTCAAGAATCTTTTTTTTTTTCTGTTTTTCATAAACTGGAGGCTTATTAAATAACACAGCAGCCACATGAGTGTTTAGAGAGAATGTTCTCATGCAACAAAGTTTATGAAAAGGAAATACTGGTTTGGGAATCGGATTAGAAAAAAAATGCGAAGACCAAACCCACAGAATGAGCAATGAGTATTAAAGGCATGAACGGCAGGTTCACTGGGCAACCCAGGGCTGGCCACTGAAGCCATTCACTGAGGAATTTCCAGTGATAATGAACTCCCAAGAATGTGTGTCTAACTTCATAGACAGACAGAAAGACAATTTCTCTTGAACACGTGGTTGATGGCAAAATGTTTGCCCACATTAGAAGACAGCAGAGTGGGGACATGCGGCTGAGCACCACTTAAGAGCCTGGGACTAGGGGTCTCTGACTGCTCTCTGCATTTTCAGGAAAACCTGGGAATGCCTGATGGTGAGTTGAAGGAAGATATCACTGGAGCCTGGGTCATGGAAACATAGTGACAGGTGAGAGCCATACTGGACTGGTACTACAGACAGGGGTGGTACTATGTACCCTGTACAGACTGGTACTATACAGGGGGATGTCACAGCCTCCTGAGCAGAAATAAACTTATAAGAATTTGCTGCCTGTCATCAGAGAGATGGCTAGTGAGGAGTGGTGCTATTTGTGGTGATGAAGGTGCACCTTCAAAGGTGCAAAGTTCCACAAGAACTCATCGGTCTCTGTAGGATGGGCTACTCCAGCTGGAAGCACCACCCTGAATTGCTAGCAGCTCTCTCCACCCGGGGCTTTGCTGTCAGGCCTACCGCATGTCAATAAGGTGTGTGTGCATGCACACACCTGCATCTGGAGGAGGAATCCCCTCTAAACCGTCTTGCTGCTGCACGTGGAGGCAGCACATCCAACGCCCTGCGTTACCTACCCCTAGCAGAGTGACACAGCCCAGGACGGAGGCTGAGACATGAGGAGAAAGCTGCAGATGCCCCGTGCACGGAGAATTTCCACATTTTGCCAGTTCACATTTCCATTTGGAATGAACACTCAGAGGATATGTCCCTGCCAACTGCAACAGCATATCATCATGTCCTGACACGGAGGGACCAGCAGTTCTGCACTGCCCCGGCAAATGTCACTGGAAAGGACAGGGAAACTTTGCAGAAATATCACTCACGTAGGCTGCTGGCCTTTGCAGTCTCACTGGTGAATCGTTTTACATAAAAGCCATTAGTGGACACAGTAAAAACACAGCAAGTCATAAACCAGTCATCCTCATAAGCCTAAGGCAAAAAAGGCTGCGTCCCAGCCTGGAGTAATGGCGGCAACTTTTTGTCATCGGAGTAGCGTGAGAGAGCTGGAGACTCGTGCTGGATACGCAGAAAGGAATACGCTGGGTCTGGGAGCAGGCGAGCCCACCCTGGGAGGGAAGACACAGCCACGCTGTGCCCTGCTCCTGAGGCTGTGGGTACCAGCCATACCCCCACTAGATTTTGAAGCCTGAAGTGGGACAGGCAGTCACAACTTTAAAGCAAATGCAGTGAGATCCTACCTGCGTTTCTGTAACCTACAGACCCCAGCAAAGATGGGAGGAGATCCCATGTTTGTTTTTAGGAGAGGGTCCTTCATTCTTGCCCTACCTGGGAGCTGAGCTGGCAGGAGAGCGAGGAGATCAAGCACTCACGCAAGCAGCGAAGAGCAAGACATCTGCACCGAGTTATCTTGTTTGGGTAGGATCTCCACAGCCATAACTGGTCCATCGGCCACGAGCTTTGCTGTAACCACTGCACTGCTGTGGTACCGGCACAGGGGATGTCGCACCCGATCAGGTCCTGCATCTGTCCCACCAGTGCTGGCCCGCCTCTGGCGATGCAGCTTAAGGCGTCTTTGCCTTAGGGAGAGGACATTTCCCCCTACTCCTGGTTTGCTCCAACAATGCATTCCTACCCACAACATGGATGCCTTCTTGGGGTGGCAGACCCCCAAAAAAGGAAGAAAGAAGAAAAAAGAAAGCTTTAAAAAGCTTTAAGAGAAAGAAAATCGTCAGTGACCCCTGCTGGACACAGACACAGGTATTCCTTTCGGGCTTCCAACTCGCTCAAGTGCCAGTGGTACATGAGTCTGGCTGAAGCCTTTGGAGGGGAATAGCAATAGTTAAACTAGAATGAAAAAAAAAAAGTGGAAGAAAGCAAAAATTGCAACATTTCCCCCTCTTTCTGTGTATGTTTCAGTGCATTATGGAAGTATGGAAGCTCGCATTTTTCCCTTGGCCTCAATTGCAAATCACCCCTTGTGGCAAGCTTGTCCCCTTCGTCGCCGTTCTCTCTCTGCCTTCTTTTCCCTGCCTGTGAAGCATGTGATGGATCTGACCTTCCTGGCAGGAACAGCATGTCTGTACGGCACAGGGAGAAGCGTGGACACGTGTGAAGCACCACCACGCACTGTTGGTGCAGAGACAAGCGGAAGGGCTCCGTGGCTGTTCAGGTTTGCTCTGCACAGCAGTCCTGCAGGCACACTACCACAAAATTGCCTTCTGCCATTTGCCGGCAAGCACGTTCTGCCCAGCAACAGGGATCCACTCTGGTGGAGCCCTTTCCTGGCAGCCTTGACCCTTCCCTTGCTGCCTGCTCTCTCTGCTGCCGCCATTTAGCTCCTGCCAAGGCCAGATGTGGGAAGCTCTATGTACCTTGCCAGCTCCTTCTCCCAGGAAAAGTCCTGGTCCCTTGCCCTCCTCTGCTGGATCTCCAGACGGTGGAAGTCTTTGCGTAGGCATACGGGGTGCATGGCTGAACTGGGAGGGACCCCATGCTCTCCTTCCCACCTTTTAAAGCTGGTTCTGGATGTCCAGGCAGGAGCAAACCAGGCTGGCCGTGCGTCCCGTCCTCCATCCTTCCTGGCCCCGGGGGCAGTCTGCAGAGAAGGGTTACTCTCGGGGTTCCCAAAAGGCTCAGCTTCATCTCCCGGCTGCTCCCTGGCCGATGCAGTTGGTTATCCTTGAAAGCCCTTGCGGCTGTCATTTGCTCTGGAGCCAGGATAATTGGCGTGCTCTGGGTCCAAAATAGTTTCAGACAACTGCATCCTGTCCACCTAAAAGTCAGCCCGCAGGTTCTCACAGACGGCCCCCAGCAGCTGGTTAGTGTTTACGCGTGCTTTTTAACAGCTGTATTTCAGAAAGGGAGAAGGGACTCCTGTAACGTGTACAGTTGTCTCAACTGCCTTGGAAAGAAGCAGCTCGCTGTCTGTCCTGGCTTGGCTGACAATGCCCTCAGCCAGTGCTAACTGTGCCAAAACCATAATTACCTCGTCTTCCCTGTTCTTCTGGGATAACCAAGAGATTTTTGTAGGTGATAATAGCAGTGCTGCTTCTTTCCCTAACAAGCTCGTGTGAGTGGCTTCTGACGTCTTGATTTCTCGAATCCACAGGTGCATTTGTGGAAAAAAACCCCTGCTTGCTCCATAACTGCGTGCTAACCGCTGGGCACCGCTGAGGTGGGGTATTCTGCCTGCTTTGAGGCCGGTCATGTGCTTTTGGCTGCAGCATCACCTGGTGTTCAGAGGTAATGGAACAAGGTGTATACATCTGCCAGAATACAGATTGTGGTGGTGCGGTCTTCGATTTCCAAAGCTGCAGTGCCTTTCTGCGTCAGCAGCCCCACACAGTCAGTAGATCAGTGCATCCCCATTATTCACCCTGTGAAAAATACGAAGTGTCTGCAAAATTTGGCTGAGCGTGTACAAAAGATTTGGACAAGTTCCGGTAGCGCTCTGGTACCCCCACAGAGTGGATGTGGTGAGTCTGGCAGGGTTGAGTGCCCACCCACTAGGTTAGATTTTCTGCTCAGTGACCACCATTTAGTTTTGACTTTAATTAATCCATGCACAAGAAGAAAAGAAAAAAAAGAAAGCCTTTGCCTCACGGACACTTTTTTCTCTCTAACCGCTGTGATCCAGTATTCACCTCACTCCTCTCCTAGCTCCTTTATATCAAACAGCTGTGTCAGCACAAAGATGTGTTTGCCAGGTCAGTAAACAGCAGCGACATGTGAAGCTGCAAACAAGCTGAACTTCTGCTTTATGACTAGAGAGTTCCAGCAAATACAGGTAAAGAAATATATGACCCTCCTGCTTCCACCATCACCCCCAACGTCAAAGGCCCTGCTGACTCAGGACACCAACACAGACGTCTGTGGGTAGGAATATCCTTTTTCCCTCTATACCATGAAGGAGTAAGTCATGAAGGAGACTGATTCACGAAGAAGGCTTCCCTGACACACAGTCTTTGCAACAGGAACACGCTCCTTCATCTAGGCTGTGTGGAGGAGCCCAACGCCATGAATGAGCTACAGATAGTCACTTATGCATAATCTGCATTAATAAGTGAGGAAGGGCACGTAGCCCCGCTTGTTCATGCTGCTTAACTGCCAGCTCACTCTGTGGGGCTGTTCTGGACTGCTCCAGCTAGCTTTCTCCAACACAAGTCTGCTTGGAAGGGACCTAATCCTGCAGAGTGGAAAAGTGAGGGAGCAAGTGCTGCACGGGGTCAGTCTCTGGCTTTTTTTTTTTGCCTAGTAGGATGTGAGTGCCGGGGGGCTTAGGTGCTTTCACCAGCTGAAATCAGTGAGCAAATTCCCAGTTTTCAGCATCTGGCCCCTAGGTCTGATGCAGAGCCCAAAGCATGCACACCGATTCAGCGGGCCCCGGACGAACAAAGCTGACTCCCCTCTTCCTGCACACATGGCATTTTTAATGTCTGCATTGTGTTAAACAGTGAAACTGAATGCTTCCCTAATAATTGCTCTCAGGAAGAGGCAACGTTATAGTCAAGGCGTCCTGCAGAAACACCATGAGTCAGAGGAGAGGTAATTCCAAGACAGTCTCGCTGTTAGCTGGGGTCCAAGCCATGAAGAGTTTGCACAGCTCTGAGAGAACAGCTCCCAGTAGGACTGTAATTTTTAGTCTATCATCCTTTATTTTCCCTTTTTTCTGTGACGATGTTCCTGCTCTGAACCCCAGGCCAGGCTTATTGCATTGACTGTGTTCACAGGAGTAGAAGTACTCTTTGGATACATGGCTTGCATCATTAGTCACAGACTTTGATCCTTCTGCTCCCATTTCCTCCGTGGCAAAAGCCCAAGCTCTTTCTGACACCACTCTGCAACGCTCCGTCCTTTTGCCACTGCACTGAACAGTGCTGCAGGGTTTTCAGTAGGTCGTCAAGAATCCAGTGACCTGGCTGCAGATAGAAATGCCCCAAATATTCCAGTGCATACATGCATGTTAATAACATCCAAACATTGTGGAGCAATAAAATGCAGCAGGGCTAGTGCAATACCCCTGGAGGGCTGCAGAGCCCTGTCTGGGCGGTAGGCACGTGAAATGGCCAGCTCTTTGTACTGTGCAAGCTTCGCTAATGGGTTGGACATGTCAGACACCTGGGCTGGGCACCAAGCCTCATGCACTTAATCTGTCTCTCCGACCCAAAACTTCCTGTGCCAGGGGTTGTGTCTCATAGGCAAAGAATTAAATGTGCCATTGGCTCTTTGTAAATACCACATTAGTAGCTGGCATTTTCAGTGGCCTGAACTTTAAAAGCACAAGGCAAGGAACTGGAGTTCTCTGAGCATGGGAGTGGGGGAGATGCACAGGGACAGGATGAGAGGCAGCAGAAATGGGTTGCAAGAGGGAAATGCTGGTTAGGTGCTAGAAAAAATTTCTTCCTCTGTGAGGGTGGTCACGCACTGGACCGGGCTGATCAGAGACATTGTGTAATCTGCAGCCTTGGAGATACTCAGAGCTCAGCTGGATGAGTCCCTGAGTCACCTGATCTACATTGGCCATGCTTTGAGCAGGGGCTGGGACCAGATGTTATCTGAGGTCCTGCCTGACCTGCACAAGTCAGTGGCTTTATGACTTTATGGCCAGTGCTGGCCAAGACACAGTGATTTAAGAAGACATCCCGAGGATGGAGACTAAGCTAAATTCTCCTCCGATGCTTTATAACTGTTAAATGTGAAGATGCAAAAATCATCTTGTTCACCTCAGAGACTGTGGGGATCTACTCTGCATCAGGGATTGTATCTGCTATGGCTTGTCTCTTAAGTTACAACTTTATTAAGGCAGGATTTCTCTTCTGGCTGATAGCTTATTCGCAAGAAACATGGTTCGAATCAGCCATGGAGCATGCAGTTCCTGTTCAGCAGCTGGCATTTCAGGAGAGATCACAAAACCACTGGGACCCAACAGCAGCATTCTGTGGCCAGGGCACAGGGGCTGTGGGAAACCCATCTGCCTCTTGCAGACCAAGTGGTGGAAGGGGGATGTCCCACCACACAAGGAAGCCTCTTCACTCCCGGGTCACCTTCTCTTTGGCTCCTGGCTATTTGAAAAGTCTGCGGAAAGTGGATCAGCTCCAGCAGGAGGGACTGAGAACAACCCACCCCCAGAAAGCGCAGGGACGCGGCCAGGGCGCTGCGGGGGAGGCTGGGGACGTGGATGTCCCTCGAGGGGTGAAGCAGCTGGCTCTGTGTCGCCGGCATCCTCTGCGAGAGCCCTCAGCCCGGAGGGCACGGAGGGTCCCCGCTGCCTCCTGCGCTCTGTCCTGCGGCCTCTGCGGGGTAAATGGGCACCTGAGGGTGTTTGCTGGGGATGGGGCACCTGGCGGTGTTTGATGAGGGTCTGGCGAGGGGCTCCATCCCGTGCAAAACTTACTGCTCTGTTTCGCTGCCAGAAGGACAAACCAAACGGTCCCCATAGCAGGAAGGGAGCGGGGGGACGGTGATGCCCCACACACCTTAGCCAGAGAGCAAACAAGAGAGAGGGAGGTGCGCGGGATTTACGACTGTGACCGTTGAAGCTTTCAGCTTCGCATATTCTGTATAGAGGGGCAGTTTTCTCTGAATGAATTGCAACACCGTAACAGCCTCCTGCACCCAGTAAGGCGGGAGGGGGTGTGGAGTGCCTGTGCATTTCAAAATAAAACCCAAGCATTAAAGTGGTGAGAATTATTAAAAAAAAAAAAAGAAAGAATAAAGAAAAAAAAAAGACGCAGAAGAAAAGCCATAATATGGGAACTGAGCACCAACATTTTCATGGGCACTGTCTGTTCTTTCCCTTTGGGTCAGTGTATTTGCCCAGCACATAAACAACATTGCTCCCACAACTCACAAGGAAATCTAATGAGCAGCGCAGGCTGCCTGGGTGGGGAGATATTTCTGTCCTAAGGCCCAAAAGAGGAACAAACAATACTGAGCAGAGAGCATAGGTGAAACACAAGGCCAGCTCTGGGGCAGCGTGGAGAAGATGGGCGAGCTGCTCGATGGGTGAAAGCAGGACCACTGATGGTCACATGGAGCAGCCTGGGGAGGTGGGAGCTGGGAGCTGGGAGCAGGAGCCAGAGATTGGCAGAGTGGAAGAAGAGACGAGTCTGTGGTGCTCCCATGAACAGGGGAAGAGTAGGATGAAAGCTGAGCTGAGCTGTGGGCAGAGGCTGCTCAGCCCAGGGTTTTAAATGCTGGGGTCAAGAGCCTGACCAAGCGTGGAAGGGCAGGGAGTGGGATGGCGGTGGAGGAAAGGGGCAGCCCCTCAGGGAGGGAGGGTACCGGCACCGCTGGGCGTTGCAGGGGACCTGCCGTGCCCAACGCGGGGTGAGCGCAGGGTGAGAGGGGAGGAGAGGCAGCACCGCAGGGCTCCCAAGGCAGTGGGAGACGTCCCGACGTCCCCGGGAGATGCTGGGTGCTGTGACAGTGGGAACAAGTGGCCCTTTCGGGGACCTCTGCAGTAAACAGGAAGGAGGAGATAAAGCTGCAGCCGAGGAGGCCTCTTGGTTTTGAGGGAGATTTCTTCAGTCGTAGAAATACTAAGGCATGCCTGCAGCTGAACGGCCAGGCCTGAGGGAAAGGCAGCCTACGGGTGGAGGGGGAAGCCCTGCTGCCCCCTTGCAGGCAGGCCCACTCTGGGGAGCATCACGGTAGAGCTGTGTGTGTGAGTCTTCATGCAGCTCCCCTCCCTAATGACAGCTTCACCTCCTCTGCCGTGTTGGCACCTTCTCCACACTCCGGTCCTACTGCCACAAGCCTCCCCGATCTCACCCCAGCAGGAGGAGGAACCCCCTCAGAATTTTGAGGTCAGCTTCACACATCCCAGCCACCAGAGGAGAAGATTTCCCTGTGATGGGCTCCTCCGGGGAGCTACCACCCAGATGTGGTGGCTCAGCCTTGCAAGAGGGCAGGGGATTCTGGCAACGCCACGTACACCTTGGGCTGGCTTCCTCTGCATGCTCCGTCCCGTCCCTTCCCATCCCATCCCATCCCAGTCCAGCCCATCCCACCTCATCCTATCCCAACCTCAGGGCAGGAGCAGCAGCTGTGGGAAGAGCTGGCTGTTCTGAAGCAGCAGCGATGCGAAGGAAATGCAGGAAAACACAAATTGAAGGCCCACCATGAAGGCATCAACAGATGGAGGTGCAAATGCCTGGCCCCAGGGAGCACATCTCCACTGGGTCACATCTCCAACCCTGTCTCTCAGTGCCTCTGTGTACGGAGCTATGTGAGGTGAGGCAAATGGAGCTACATGACCCAGGGAAGCGACGCTTTAATGCTTTTGAAGAACTGCCACACATGGGCTATCCTTGAGCTCTCGTCCAGGTTTGTTCCTGTCGCTGACTGTCTGCTGTCGGCATGTCGGTCCTGGGCAGCACTGGCAGGTGACACAGGGCTGCAGGTGCCTTCCTTGCTCTGCAATGCAGTGTGACCCGGTAGGGGTAGGACAAGTCCTCCTGCAGCCTTGTCTGCCATCCTGCTCTCACACCCGTTCTGCCGTCAGCAAGCAGTGGTAATGGAGGGGAAGTGTTGGTTTTCCAGCATGGATTATTTTCCTAAGGATTCCTATCCCTTGTGAGTCACTGGAGGTTTTTCCGCTGACTGCAAGGAATGAAGTCCTAGCACTGAGATATTAAAAAAATGTGTGCATTGGTCAGGAATGCTGCTTTATCAGCTTTTAGGACACCATTGGGTTATAAGACAACTTTGAGTAGAGTGGAGATACAGCTAATTACAATTTAAAGGCCACATCTTCAAGTGAAACACATGGGGACAGCTTTCTCTGTCTGGAAGATCTGTAGTACTCCAAAACAAACTGTTCACCTGGTATATGTTTAGCCCACTGTGGGCTTAATTAAACCCTTTTGTCCAGGAGAAGCATTTGAAGTTGGGCTTCAGTGCTAGATGACCACAATCCCACCACGAGTTGTCATACACGGGGGCCCTTTGCCCTTCCCCAGAGCTCACTGCGATGGGGTAACATCAGTCACATCACGGAGGGCAGCACCATTTCATAGCACAGAGCCCCTTCCTCCCAGCTTCCCCAGATGTCAGCAGCTGGGCACTTCCATCCCACACTGTTGGAATAGCAGGTCACGATATTCTCAAACAAATAGACACCAAGTAAGAGCAAAGCTCAGGGTTTTAAAAACCAATAGCTTGTGTGCAGCTGAAGAAATTCTCTGGGTGGTTACTGAATAACTTTAAAATAGCTAGTCTGAGGGAAACAGTTGCATTTACCTACAAATATCCATTTTCCTGCAAAGAGAGTGCTTTTGCTGAGCTTTTGGGGAAAGAGCCCTCCAGAGGGGATCATCCCAACCATCACATGGGAAGGATTTTCAAACCACACTAATGTACAATGAGATGGAGACTCTAAGTGCTGGTTTAGACCTTCTGGAGAAGGTCAAGACCCTGTTTAAATTCCGTTAACGTCACTCCAGTCACTTTTGATAGTACTGAATAGCAAAGAGAAAAAGAGAAAGATAAAAACAATCTTAAAAGCTTTTCAAAAATACCAACTTCTTAAAGAAGGTGGCATTTGCTTTAAAGTGGCTTTAAAGGGAAAGAAAGCATGAAAGAACAAACGCTTCTTCACTGATTCCCAAATTATGGGCTGGGTACAGGGAGGACTGAGATGCAATTCAGTACTGGTTGGACACTGAGACCAGCTGAGAGTGGCACTGTTGATGTGGCCAAAGGAGAAGGTCAGATACCAGTGGGGAGCATGGGGTGGGAAACGTCCCCTGGCCCCCCTGCACTTCAGGACCGGCACTGAGTAAGCAGAATGAAAGTCAGGCTCTGTATTGCGTAGCAAAGGGTTGGAGAGAAAGTCTGTAAGAAGTGGTTCCTCTCCAGATGGAAGACAAACAGTGGTCGCAAGCTCAGAGAGACCACAACTGCGTTCTGCAATGCATAAATGCCATGCTGCGCTTAAAGTACTTCATCAGCCTTGTTCAGCCAGCTCAGCTCTGGCAATAAACACACTGTACTACTTTTTAATAAGTTTCCCTGAAACAATCATCTAGCAACAAACACTGTGTTCAAAAGAGCTCCGCATTTGCAGTTCGAGATTTATTTTAACTTTTGAGAAAAACAAAAGCTCAGAATCAAAACAAAAAGAGCCAGAAGGGACTGTGGGAAACTTTTTCCCAGATAAACGTGAAGTTCGATTCTTTTGCTCTTTTCCCCCGGCAGCGCGGCTGGGATGCCGCCTGGAGAGGATGGAGGATGTGTGGTCTAATGACTAACAAGGCAGGAGGAGTCCTGAGTCCAGACACTGCCAATGTGCAGAAGCACCTCAGGCAAATCGCTAATGGCCTGTGACTTATTCCCGTTTATCTGAGGAGCAGCAGCTCAGTCCCGGGAACGCGGTGAGCCTTTAATCAATCAGGGCTTGATTGCTGCTTTGAAATCCTGGCTTCCAAAACTTGCAGGGTAATTGCAGAAAGTCCTTTGTTCTTCCCATCAGCAGGGACCACACCAAGCTCGCACACAGGGATTAGACCCTCCCCAAGCCTAACCGGTCCCCCTGCCCATCTGGGTGACCTGCTGGTGTGATGGTTCACGGCTAGAACCCCGCCAGACGGAGCTGTGAGAAGGGGACTGCAGGCAAGCTGAGGACAGGCAACCAGAGGGCTGTGGCAGCTATTGCACTGATGAGAGACGACAGCCAGTTTGCAACCCCATCCCTGAGGAGTGGCACTGAAAAGAAGCGGGGGACATGGCTGTGTTCCTGGGAGGAAGGGCGGGCTGTGGAGATGGAGATGGACATGGAGATGGAAATGGACATGGACATGGAGCAGGCTGCCGTGACTATGATCAATGAAAATGTCAGTGGCCTTTAACCAAAGCCCCTCTGCGCTTTGCAGACAAATACAGCCGACAACACTCAGCCAGATGGCGAGCCAGAGGCAGCAGTGAGCTCTGCGCTGCCCCGTGCCCCTTGCAGCACCCATCCCCTCAGCTCCCTGGCACGGGAAGGAGGACCACCCGCAGGGACTCCAGCTGCTGCCCTGGGCCGCAGAGGAGCGAGCCCGTGTCCCCCACGCAGCGCCCGTGATGGGAGACCATGCAGCCAGCACGCAACCACGGGGCTGGAATGGGGTTGTCTGTCAGCTGCATGGAAGGAAGCCAAGTGAAATTTTTTCAGGCGTCTCAGACGAGAAGAAGGTTAACTATCATTACTAGATAAGGCATTTTCCATCAAAGTAGGACATTTTAAACTGCCCCATTCCCAAACAAGAATTTCGGAGAAGCCTGAGCAAAAACAAAGTGTCAGAACCCATTTTTTCGAGCTCCTCCTGCCTCTGTTTTGACCCTCCGGCCTCGCTTCCCCCTTTGCCTTCTTTCAAGGAAGAAAGAAAAAATGTTGAAATTGGAAGGCTGCCAGCAGGACTGAAATTTCATTTTCCAGCAGCCTCCACGGCCACACCAAGCCCTGTGGGGTCCTAGTGCCGGGCAAGGGTGTGACCTGCAGGGATGGTCCTGCGGCACCATGGGTCGGGCAGCTGCAGCCACCACCGGGCTCTGCCGGGGACCCAGCGGCTCCTGGACGTGGCACCACATGGGGTGGCATTTCCACCCACCCACGAAGTGGTGAGAGTCGTGAGGACTGGGAATGTTATGGGGGACACCCTTCTTTTCTCTGAGGGCTGCTTGCCCTCGAGGGTGTTAGAAGTGAGCCGATGGCTCCGGAGAGGCTCAATCAGCTTTGTGCTGTTTGCTGTCGAAATCAGTGCCCTTGGCTATAGCTTCCCTTCTTCTGCGGGACTGTCGCCCACCTTCAAAGCTAGAACCCAAGTGCCTGATCTGCCTGGGGCGGCCTCACTTTGGAAAGCACCCAGGGCAGATGACCCCTCTATCTACCACGAAATGTCCTATGTGACATTTTGCTGCAGCCTGCCATGTGCATATGAGTTGGCCGGCCAGGTTCAGAGCCCACGCTGGTGACTCAGCGCCTTGCTGCAAAATCACCGCGGCCGAAGCTCTTGCTGCGCTCTGCATCAAAGCAAGGAGCTGAACTTGTGACGGACGTCTCCAGACCCGATAGCGTCCACGCTCCACCGTGCATAGCTGAGGTCAGCATAAATCAGCCTTTCCCGGGAAGCTGTTGAGACAGAATAAAATTGTGCCTCCCGAGAGCAGGAGAAAAACCTTGCAGGTGAGGCGAGGCAACATGGCAGAGCTCAGGTGAAGCGAATGCCCTGCATTTTTATGGCAGCGATGACTCTTAGGTTGTCAGGCAGCACTGAAACCGTACGTGCCTTTGAAACGCCGTAAACGCCAGGGCCGCCTTCTCCACCTTTGCTGGGCAAGATGCACAAGCGCAACTTCCCGTACTGCAGCCCTGTCTTTGTGCCAGTCCTTGCTCCTGCTGACGTCTGATGAAAGGCTTGTCAGATAACCTCAGGGGTCAGCCTACGGCCAAGGGAGAAAACACCGCCAGGGCGAGAGCTCAGTCTCTCCATCAATGCAGCCCCCGGTGCGCACGAGGGAGGGAGCAAGGAGAAGTCATCTGAGAAATACGAGGTCTCACGGAGAACGGCAACGGCTCCCCGGGAAGTGCGCAGAGGGGAAATGCCATCGATTCATGTTTCCTCATGAATGGCATTGCCACACGACTGAAAAAAGGAGAAGTGGAACGGTGTAGAGACTGTCTCGTTACTTCTCCCTGCCTCTCCTCTTCCCCCACTCTCTCCAGCTTGTCCCAGGTCCTATCTGCTGGGATTCATTTATTTCTCCCTCTTACCAGGCTGTGGCTGTCGCTGTACCTCACAGAGGAAGAGGTACGTTTTAAGATGCCGTTTAGCCCCTGTTAGCTTTAGCAATGATTCCCCAAAGTACAGAGGAACTTTTTGCGGTAACACCCTTTTTTCCAGCAGCCAAGCCAGGACCCCTTGGCAGCCACGATGAGGGCCAGGACCTGTCAGAGGGCATCCCCCTGCTGTGGCCATTTTGTGCCATTCCCTCTCCCTTGGCAGACACGTGCCGTGCCTCACCAGAGCCCAGCACCCAGGCCCGGGGCAGCCTGGGCTGTGCTGCGCTGCCCTGGGGAGAGGCACAGCTCCTACACGAGGGTGGAGGTAGCTGGATTGCCTGGGAAACAGCTGGGGCATTGAACTTCTTCAAAAGGCTGACTTCTTCTGAGAGCTCGAGGTTGGCTCCAACCATGTGCAGCCTCTTGGGCAAGCCCCCCGTGCTTCGAGGCATCTCGGCTTGCTGTCCGTCAACGGCGACGATGCAGCCCTGGCATACTCAACGTGACCCAGTGAGCAAAGGGGACAAATAGTTCAGTGACAGTCCCAGTGTGACAGCAGTTCTTCGTTTCTCAATCCCTACCCTCTCTTGCAGCTCTTTGCTAGAAATGCAGCCCACCTTTTCTGTTTCCTCCTGAAGGGTCACTGGCTGCCTCAGCGGAGAGAGGATTTGGGGGATTCTTCCTTTCACTTTTAGGGCCATATGACAAACACAAACATATACATGCCGTGCGTATGTGTGTAAGACAGTTGTGTGTGCAGCTACACTTTTCTTTTGGCTGTAAGCTCACTTCTCCCACAGTGTGCCTTCTCCTACCAGCTCGCCCCAGATCCTTTACCCCAACTCACTGCCTCCACAAGGCTTCCCTCACCCCTCTCTCAGCCTCAGGCTGAAACAAGTAGGAGCTGCCCCGCACCTCCTGACCCCATCACCGTCTGCACAGGCCACCGTGTGCAGCGTCCCACAGCTTGCATCCTTGCTCGTGTGCTCCAAGATGTTCACCAGGCTCCAGCGACACTGAACTGAAATGCCTTTAAAAGCATTTAAGTGGCATCACTCTACAGCTTGCAGGGTCTGTGGGGCTAAGGAACCCAAGTCCTGACTTGTCATCCCCCCATGTAGGTAGCAGACAACAGAGAGTTGAAAAAGTGGTTATGAAAAGACCCCTCACAAACCCCAAGGCAGTGAACTGCATTATTTTCCATCAGGAAAGGTGCTGCCAGCCTGCTAACCAGGGAGAGGGCATTTACCACCCTCAGCAGAAAGCGTGGCTGCCACCCCATGCTGGAGGAGTCTTCTCCCAGCCGGCACCGAAAGGCACGTCCTGCCCCCTCGGATAACCCGCCAGGGACGGGCACAGCCCTGCTGTGATCCCACCAGGAGATACTGCGGGGAGGAGTCCGCCGCCCTCGCTGGGAAGAGGCCGTGTTCCCACAGTGCCCAAGCCAGCACTAGAAAGCCGCTCCTCAGGGAAGATTAATAATTTAGGAATAAACTGAAGCCTCTATTGTGCTCTGAGTAGGCTGTCGTATTTACTTATCACGACAACGTCTAAGCCCCTTCCGGTAATGCACTCGGCTATCTGATGAATGTTTGGCATGTTTGTTCTCTTGTCCTCCCCCCCAAAAGAGAAGCACCAGGCCGCCCGACTGCTTGCACAGCGGGAGGCACGCGCTCAAGTGCTGGACACTATTTAGCAGATAACAAGATGGTCCTATTATAGGCATTCAGCGTAGGGTCTAACAACCCAACGTAGTCATGAACAGGGACCACTCATGGTCCACTGAAAGCTCAGAAAAACAAGCCCTTGAAGTAGGGTTGTCCCTTGGTTTGGTAGCTCTCCCCGCAATCTGGGGTACTTGTTGAACCGACATAGACTGCTTGGACCAGTTTAGGCTCTTCAGTTTTCCTCAGTGATTCCTGGAACTGTCCCGGGACAGCTTTTCCTGGACAAGCCTGTGTGCCAGCACCCCTGTCCCAGAGTACACTTGTGACTCAGTTCATCCATTTCAGTTGAGGCATCCAGGATCAGATACTGTGCTTTAAATTCACAGCTGCCACTAATATCAGATAGATTTTATGTGTGGACAGGCCCTTAAGAAAAACAAGAGCATCCTGGAAGTGTTCATCTGGTCATCTCCTGTTGCAGGCGATGGGGTAATAAGGCACACCACAGTTTAGGAGTGAGACCCAAGCTATGAACGTAGGTACAGACAGAACTTAACAGTGAGACACTTTCCCGTAAGCTAAACCAAAGGGCTGCAACTCCTGTGGAAAGTGCTTAATGAGAAAGGAAAGAGTGATCGAAAAATAACTTGATCTGCCTTCAGCGTATATCATGAAACCAGCACACTGAGAGATCCCTTCTGAGAAGCCTGGACATGGGATGACCCGAAGCCGGCTGGTTTACAGGAACATGCAGCGCGCAGCACGGTCTCTCCGTTAGCTGGATGGAGGGAACAGCTTAGTCACCGTTAGAGGAACCGTTCATGGAGAGCTGAAACCTTCACCTCCTGTTGCAACAGAGGAGTTGTTGTTTTTTGTTTTTTGCCCACCACTTATGTCACCACTTGTGCGTGGCAGACAACTCTCCCCCACTTCCCAGCAAGCTTTCCGTGTCACTGAGTCACACCATTGATGTCCCTGCAGGGAGGTGCCCGAAAATGAGCATCTCACAGGGAACGTTGCAAATACCTTGGCTGAGCAGCTGCTGCGGCGCAAGGGAGTGCGTATTCATGGGGGCTGATATCTGGGTGAGGCTGCAGCCCCTTACTGAAACTGCAGCTCTTTGTAAGAAGCAACAAGGGTCCTCCAGGGGCTTGGCTCAGTGGCCACGAGGTAAATGCCTTTCATCAGAGGCCAGCTGAAAAGTTCCCTGAGATCAAAGGAGACTCATGCTGATCCCAGTGGGCTTTCACTCAGGGGTTAAGGGGTCTGGGGTTAGGTCTGCAGAGGGATGAAGATGTTACTCATGTTCATGAGCTAAGGGTGGGCCTGTCCTGTCAAAGTCTTCCGGGCAGCAGCACCCTTGTATCCAAGGGTTTGAGAATTAAGACCTCTGAGTAAAGGGATTTAAACACGCATTTCCCATCCCGTGTGACACTGCATAGCACGCCGGGGTCGGGAGAGATGATCTCATTCCCTCCTGCTGAAGCCGTTCCGCTTGACATAGATAAATTAAGTATTGATGCAAGTATTGATTACCGTTGTGCTACGTATTGGAAAACTTATCCTCATCCTTTAGGGGATGTTTTTCCATCTTGCTATAATTATGTACCCAGGCAGATGCTCTTCCCCCAAGAAGGCGAGGCTGGATTGTCACGATGTCCTGTTGGCCAAGACCAGGGCGGGTGGGGAAGGTGGTGGGAGACTGCACGGCTGCCTTGGCAGGCAGGGGGAGAGCATTGCCCAGGAGGCGCAGGGGCTGGTGGTGAGAGCAGTGCCACTGGCAGAGCCCACTCCTGGGGACTGCAGCTGCCAGCGTGCGTTTGGAGGCTGTGTTTGCAGAGCAGAGGGAGCACAAGATGGCGAGATCCTCTGAGAAGGTGACCGTGCATTGGAAATCACTGTTTGGGACTGGGAGGACCCCAATAAGGATGTTTCTAAGGAAAAGGCTCCTCTGGCACTGTGACTCTGAGTGTGACTTTTCTTTTAAACAGCGTTTACGAAGCCATTATGTGAGGCCGTATCTGCAATGGGAGCATTTTTCCAACCTGGGTTCAATCATACTGGCAAGGCCCATGGCTCATAGTGTGCTTTAGGTCAGTGTAGTAGAGACACATGCATTGCCCTGAGCAGAGCCAACTGCTGCGAACTGGTCGTCACTGTGCTTTTGCTCAGGGAGCTCGCAAACTGTCTTGGTGAGGATCGCAGCTCTTCATGCCCCAGCTTCACCCAGCAGGTCTGTAGCATAGACGTGGTCTGCATTAATCACAACCTCTACCTGTGCGCAGGCTCCTTTTGGAAACACCTTAATGATTTTACGTTTTGGAAGCTCTTTGTTTGCAGGAGGCAAACCAAGCGGAGTCAAAGAATCCTACAAGTACTGAAGCCCTGAGAACAGAGCAGGGCAAAGCAGTTCCTCCCACAGGTTAATACAGGTCTTTCAGCACAGAGACATTTTCAGTAGAAACTGAGTAGCTTCAGTTAGATGCATGTTAAGGCGGCATACAAACACAACAGTTTCATATCTATGAGTCAAAATTAAAAGGAAATGCATTTTTTGTCAAAATAGCTGATGAATCTTTTGACCAGAAGTAGATTTTCCAATGATGCTGCTGTTTAGGTACCCCTACATCAGAGGTGAATCTGCCTGGACCACTCCCAAAGCGCAGCAGCCATCTGCCCTGTGGCTCTGACCTGGTGTCATTGATAACCTCTGGCCGTTTTGCGATAAGTCATGGGGCTGTGTGCCAACGCCGTCCACTGGCACAGGGTGCATTCACTTCAGAAATAGGAAGTAAACAATAGGTCAGATAAGAACTCTCACGTTATTCACAAACAGTGAAAACAGAACTTAAACAGGCCAGGTTTTTGTTAACTTCACGTAAGCCAAAGTTCTGCTGTCTGTCAATAACGGCATCCTTGAGTATTTACTGGCACTGAGGGAGACAGCCGAAACATTTTGCAGTTTATCAGCCTCTCTGTAGGGTGCATATTTGCACATGGTGGAGCTTTTTTATTTTCTTTTCTTTTTTTTTTCTTTCCCAAAATCAACTGAGAAGTACATGATTTCTCACTGAAAACATCACCGGTTTCTGCAATTCTGCCAGAATCGATAGATTCCGGCAATGCCTTTGATGTGGAGATGTGTTAGGGAAGCAAACTCACCACAGTCTGGTTTTAATGCTTTCGGCATGTGTGCTTTCATTGGAGAAGAGTGGAGAGAGGGAGATGAAACAAAAACATAAAACACATTTTACATGACACCTTATCCCACCCAGAAGCAGAGACGCACTTAAATCTCACAGTTCCTCTCTGAATGGTGCTTCTGTCAACAGTTTAAAGCAACATTGCCTAAAGTGGCATTTATCTTTGGGGCTATCTATCAGATTCCTTTCTAATTTTGTTACGTGCACGCTCCTCGCTCTTTACACCGTACATGGTTAAAGGAATCTTTGTTGCTTCTCCACAGGTTATGGCAAGGTCAGCAGTGAGCAGCGTACATCCTTTCGCTTCCTAAATATTGGACACTTAATCCCAAGGGCTCTGTCGTGGAGGTGGAAATGCTCCTACAAGGACACCTTCTCTCCAGTCTGCCCGTAAGGTTACCTCTGCATGCAAAAGCCAGCAGCCGCATGGGAAGCCTTCTCTGGAAGCCTGCCCTGAGATCTGCAGCGTAAAGAGGAGTTTATGTAGGCTTTCAGGCAGAAATGAGCCAGTTTATTCCTGCTTTAGGTTTATATTTAAAGCTTGGTGAGAAGGAATTTATCCTTGCACTGACTTGGCCTGGGCGCTTCTGAGGGAGGCAAAGCAAACCAGGTCCCGGAGTGACCTGTGTGGTGGTCCCAGCTCTGCCCAGGGGCTGCACAAGGCATCCTTGTTGACTCACAGCCCTGCTCCAGTTCCCTGAGGTGCACAGGGTTGTCTCTTTTGCTGGACGTTTTGAGAACAACCACACAGTACTCGCACAGAACTAATCTGCAGCCCGTTAAAACTGGAAGGCAAATCTTTGCTGCCTTTGGTTTGTCAGTGGACGAGTGCTGGCTTACCAAGGTGGCGGAGGGAGCTGTTATGATTTAGGCATTCAATAGTTTCTTCGCTCTGGCCCATCAGATGAAAGTTAGGGCCTTGGTGAATAACAGCATAGATCATTTCCAGTGTGTTGCAGGTTTCGGCATGTCAAGGCTATGCCTCCCTTCCCTCCACTGCCCCCAGGAGGAAGGTCCAAGTGCTACGTGGTGTCACAGCAGTAGCAGCTGGGTGCCCAGGGAGGCAAGTCCCCGTCTGCCGCTGCTGGTTGAGAAGGTCAGCCTTAGAAAGCAGAGCCCCAGCCAGCCTGGGGACACACTTGGCAAAGACGGAGCAAGCCCACCCTTTACTCCAGCACACACAGAACTGAGTCCTCATAGTCAGGCCATCCCCAGGAAACCCACTGTCCTCTGCCACTGAGATGCAGAAAAGCAAAGAACGGAGCAGAACAAGTGGCAGCTTCCTTGTTGAATGTCCGGATGGGAATTACTTGCACAGAGAAAACCGTTTGATGTTGAATGCCACCCCAGGACTCTGATGCATGGAGAACCCCTTCTGTAAGGACACCTCTGCACGCAAAAGCTTAGGCTACAATGAATTATCAGGATGGGGGAACTGAGTCTAGATTTTGGGACAAAAGTTACAGTTATGATCCTCCAGTTGAAGAGAGAGAGGAATAACCTGTGTTGACAAAAGATCTCAAGAACCAAATTAAGAGAAAGGGAAAACACCATGCACGGTTGAAAGCCTGGATGTTCCTCAGCTCTCAGAGCTTCTCCTCCTCCTTGAGGGACTGTGAGAGCTTTATTGATTCCTTTGACTGAAGGAGAGGAGGCGACCAGGGAACACTATTAATACCTCTGACTCCAAGCCGTGAGCAGTCATTGGTTTTCTTCTCATGAATTTCAGTAGAAGTCTGGCAGAAACAGAAAGCTCCTTTGCTGTTTATGACACACAAACAGCTGTTCATGACACACAAACAGCTGTTCGAGAGAAGAAACATCTCTGCAGTGGGTAAGGCTGCCGTAAAAGTCATCCCTAGATTTTTGGGAATTTCTGGCAGTTGAATCCCTTCTATACCACAGCCGTCTGAGCAAGGCTGGGTGCAAACACACACACCCCTCTATCTCGGACAGATGCCTGTAAAACTGATAGAGAAGGCAAAATTAACACCAGGCTAACTGAATTGATTTTGATGAAGTTACTTCTTCTGATTTGCACCTGTGCACACAGCAGAAGAATCAAGACCTGTATGCTGAATCCATTTCACCACATCATGGTTTTGTAATTCTAGAGAAGATTAACGAATACGCACTAAACCAGGGACAAACGTCCGCAAAAAACTTCACGGATAAATGGCCAAGTCCTGGGCTGGTTTTCAGTGGTGTGAGTCAAGAGAGACAGCATTACCATCAGTGACACCTCTTCAGCAGAGATCTACTGGTCTCAACAAACGTTTCACACCAAGGTGAGCAGGAGCAAAATATGGCTGGCACTGTTGGCCCAACAGCAAATGAACTCAGACATCGTTGCTCCATACCTGCTCACAGAGGATGACAGTTCAGCAATTCTGTTTCTCCACTACTGGGCAATAGGCTCCAGAATCTTCTAAGATCCATTGAAATCTGGCAACGCGCAGCTAACAGGCACAAGCAAGGGGGGATGACTGTTCTTTTGCATTTAATAATTAGGAGAACTGTTACTCCACACATGTCGCAGGGAGGAATAGCGGCCTTTCTCCTACGTGAGCAGTCTCACAGGGTTTCTCCCAGCCCTGTGAAGTGTCCATACTCATGCTGATGTGCCTGTGTGGGTGTGTAAGCGTGCCGCTGCGCAGAGTGGGACACAGAGCGAGACACGTCTTCACTGAAGACAGGGTCACTTACGAAGGCGTTGGGGTTTGGTTTTTTTTATCTTTCCCTGACCACAGCAAACATTTATGGGCTGTGAGAACTTCCTTCGCTACTCATGTGTCTGGTAAGGACACACTTCTGAAATAGCAACCACAAGGGAGAACTGCCCCCGCCGACTGCCTTGCCCCACCAGCGCTCCTTCCTCCTGCCCCTGCTGCGGCACTTTCTGGTAACTGGCTCTTGCTACCTCACCCTCCAGTAAAGCCAAGGCAGCGCTTGGCTGCAAAGCCGGCGTGCCCGCGGGTGCACATGTGCACGCGAGCCGCTGAGGGGGACTTCTTTCTGGTGGGAACGCGGGGTGGGATGGCTGCAGAAGCTGCACAGCCACGTGCTCAGGGCTCGTCGTAAGGAGAGCGGTGGGAATCAATAAACAGAACGAGAGGGTGGACGCACATGTCCACGCTCCCTGGAAATCCCCAGGCTGCCAGCACAGCCTGCCTAGGGAAGAGTTAAAAGCAGGGGTCTGGAAAGTTTGGCCGGATGACTTCCTGATGGAGTTTATACAAGTACAGTGTGCGCAAGGACGTACGTGCCTACGTGCCACTTCTCCCGAAGCAGCCTGAGCCGAGCAGAGGGAGGGGAAAAAAAATAATAAAAACATCACAGATGGGCCCAGGCTGAAAACAGGCATCCGATGAATGCGCAGGGTCATCATACCCCTCTCATTACAAACCCGCCAGGCAAATCTGTACGACGCCTCCTCTGCTGTGTAGGCCCCTTGACGCAGAGCAAGAGCACAGAGGGCAGAGGCAGGGGGGAGGCAGGGCAGGGGGGAGGCAGAAGAGGACATGAGCACGAGGAATTCGCGGTATCCCAAATCAGCTGCCAGTTGTTTGGCTCTCAGGCCATCCCCAGCAGGCAGGGAGATCACGCAGTCATCTGCAGTCACTGGGATGCCGGAGTGACGCGGGGGTGACGCAGAGGTGACGGCAGGGAGGCTCCAGGGAGACAGCAGGGTGATGTCAGGGTGATGCCTGTGGGTGCAGCCAGGAGGCATGACAGCCTGTAGGTACACACACACAAGTTGGTGTCCTGAGACCTAGCCTGGATAAGAATCTCAGTGAAACACTCACGGAAGCTTGTTAGCATGGATTCTACAAACCTGTGCAGGACATTCATGCTCACACTGTCCCCTCTCCCCTGCTAGCTGTGAGTGCGCTCTGTAGATGGCAAGCCCTCAGGGTTACCTTAAAACACTAACATGCATGTCCTGCTGCAAAGCTGTGACAGCCAGAGCCCCTAATCATGAGTGAAATGATCTTGCATAAGCACAGAGCTCTGTTCCCACTCTCACTCCAGTAGCTTCTGGGGAAACATTTGTATCTGGCTACCCTGCACCGCTTTCAGCCTGGGCTCTGCCTAGTATTCTCTGCAGCAGCAGGGATTAGCTGTTGCAGCCAAGCAGACATCAGTTTGTGCAGTGATTTACAACAGACTTACCTTCTACCTTCTTACTCCAACTTTGGTTAGAGTTAAGACTTCAATAGTACAGCTATATAGAAGTGCAGGTATCTCCTGAGACCTCTCAGCAGGTGTATGAACAGCGGAGCACAGAGCTGGCATGGGACCAAGCCAACACGAGCTTGTCAGCTTCAGCTGCTTTGAGAATGTGAGCCTTTACTGCCCCGTGCTGAGTAGGAGCCGTCGCTGGCCTCCCAAAAGAGAGGAGTGGGGGCAAGGGGTTAGGGACAAATCAAGGACTATCTGCCACTGCCTGACTGATAGACTGGCCTGCTCTAGGCGGTTCAGTAAGAAGGCAAACTCCAGATTACTCATATTTAGCAGTAGATCAACCTTACTCTTGATGACGTCATTTCTCTAGAGTGCATTTGCCACCTCCTCCTTCAGAGCAGGGTAAGAGGGCACCATCTATGAAAGGATTAAGTGTCTCTTTAGGGATGCTTAGTCAGTGAACCCGTGCTTCTCATTACATACTTTCAACCTGCTGTCATCTGATAATCTTGTGGAAGGGTTTACAAGTTTGTGCTGCCTCAGAAATTTCTGCTTGTTCATTGCAGCTGTACTCAGAGGGGATGCTCTGTGCACAATAAACCTCTCAGTGAGACGACAGCTAATTGCATCAGGAGGTCAAAAGGAAGGTCTTTGAAAGTGCTACCATTGCAAACCCTACCCACATTCCCAGAGTCAAGCCAGGTTGCTTACAGAGCCATCATAAGCACCAATAACTAAAAAGCTGTGGCCACAATTTAGACAATGTGAAGTAAAAATAATTTAAAAAATACAATTCTTTTCCTGACAGCTGTGCTGACTCGGGAAAGTAAGACAAGTAAATGGTAGAGATTTGCTATCTAAGTAAAACAAGTGCTTTATTCATTTATTTCTTTTATATTGGTATGCTAACACTGAATCTTGTTATTTGACTGCCTGGTTTCCAAAAGCCAGGTTATTTTATTCAGATGGCCCCTACCCCATTTTTTCTATCGAGCCCACAAACTTATCTTTGACTGGAGCAATTACAATTCCTAAATTCTTGGAAGCAATTCTTTGGAAGGCAGTTTCAAATTTTTACTTACTCTGTCCCTTTTCTGGATATTCCCATTCTTACATTTCTATCAAAGATCTCTGTTATTTCCATCTTGTTTCTCTAATGCTCACAGTAAAAGAAAACCTACTGTGTTACACTACAAAGTGCAGGTAGAGGAATTAGGAGGAAGAGATGTTCTATTTTGCACGGATAGCAAGAACTCTGCTGAAGATGAGCAGCCAGGGAGTTGATTTTCGCAGCGGCAGATTCCGGGCTGATTTTCCATCTCTTTGCATTTCACCCTCTCTACAGACTAGCACAGGCTTAAACCAGAGTAATTAGGATTAGGATGAAGTGAGATAGTGGAAAAGAAGTGGTTTCATCTTAATGCAAGCATTTCACACTGGATTGTCTCCTGCTTGAGCTGATGTGTTAAAGAACAGAGCTGTTTACCTATGTGTGGTAGACTTCATTTACACTGGGTAGACAGCCTGCATTGCACTGTAACCAGAAGTGTCCCTGCTCCTGGATCACTGCCTGAAACACAGGAGGAGAGCACAGAGCACGGTTCAGGCTCCCTACCTGAATGACAGACGTCTAATGCCAGCTAATACAGTAGTCTCCCTGTTTGGGTGGGAAGGATGGGTAGCATCAAAGAACGGGCAGATTCACACCAGATTTATTCCAAAACCTAAGAATCAAATCCATCTCTCCTAAGAAACAAGCTCCCTTTTCAAAAAGAAGAGTAATTTAAGGTCAAATACTTTCATCCTAAGCAGCATAAAATGAAGAATAGCAAACTTTGGTTGGCATCCTGTGTGGTTTACCAGTGGTCCCTCAGTTTGGGAGAGGAATGCAACGCCCCGCCCGCACAATGCAAAGGCCAGCGAGCCCTGTCGCAACACCGCGTGGCAGCAGAATGACATCAGGTCACATTACATGGGAGCATGCCACGCAGAAAAGGTCGTACCCCGGGCTCCAACCCAGCCCGCCCTGCTTGGAAAGCAGGTATTTGTGCCCAGCACTTGCTGTCTTGTTCTGGAAAATGTCGGCTCGGGCTCAGCTTCCTGCAGGGCTGCGGGCAGATGCCACCCGAGCCCCCGAGAGCAGCTGACCCCTGGAGCTCTGAGCAGACACATGCGGTAGGGAAAAATAAAGGAGTCGAAAGGGAGAGCTTGTTTCTTAGAAAGAGAAGAGGAACGGGTCACTCTGGGTCTGGCCAGCCGGTACAGGGTGTTTAACAAACTCCAGACCTACATGAACTGAAGTGGCTGCCAAGAGCTGCCCAGAAATGAGCTCAACCCTCCTAGGACAACCACAGCAGACAGCCTCCCTTCCAGGACAACTTCTCCCACTCTTTCTTCCCTTTGGGGTATTTCCTGAGCAGCTGCAAGCTAAACGTAGACCCACAGGGGCTGGCAGATGCCAGAAATGTCTGGCAATGCCCCCATGGACACAAGCCCCACAAGCCCCTGGGGAGTGGTGGGCAAAGTTCTCCCCAGCGCGTGGCTGCAGGGCCGCAGGGCAGCATTGCCAACTCAGAATGGTCTCGCACAGTCTTGGAGTGAAAACCAACCTCTTTCAGCATGGGCCGTGCTTGATTTCACACAAGATATCCCGGCACCCTCCAGCACACGAGGCAGTGACTGCCACTGGGAGCTGAGCTGGCGTCCCTGGTGCCTTGCTCTCCTGCCCACCCAACTGTCGGCACCCATGGGAGCGCGTTTCCAACCTCACAGGGACTCTGCCCTGCCTAATTTGTGAAGTTTTGTACCAACAGAGTCTTACTAAGGGATTGCACCCAAACTCAGCTCTGTTTTTTTCCCAATTATTAAAATGCCTACCAATTTGCATGCTTGTAGACCTGATAGTCTCGCTGCTGCAGCAGGTTGGAAAGGGACGCACATCCTAAATTCCTCTGGTTTTTGGGATGTAACAGGGCTCGTGTGGCTAGCGATGAGGTTTGGTACATCCAAGGAGTGGAGTGGTTCTCAGTGCTCAAGCTGTAACACTCAAAGTCTGGATTAGGGCAGGTAAAGGAAAGGTAGCCACCAAACCGCTCGCACTCCCCATCTTTACATTTCTGTATTTCTATTCTACATTTCCCCACCTTTTTTTTTAAACTAAGGGAGGGTAGATTTAGACTGGATATAAGGAAGAAATTTTTTACAATGAGGGTGGTGAAACACTGGAACGGGTTGCCCAGAGAGGTGGTAGATGCCCCATCCCTGGAAACATTCCAGGCCAGGTTAGATGGGGCTCTGAGCAGCCTGGTCTGGTTGGAGATGTCCCTGCTCACTGCGGGGGGGTTGGGCAAGATGGCCTCTAAATGTCCCTTCCAACCCAAAGCATTCTATGATTCTATGATCTTTAAAAATGCCTCATGGCTTACTTCCCCACAGAAGGTGCAACACAGTCGTTTGCCTTAGTCAGTGAGGCAGAGAGGGACACCTGAGCTTCTCACAGGGACATGATTCTCACCCATTTGGCACCTGTGCAAAGGGTGATGCCCTGGCAGAGTCCCAGGCTCAGTGACCAACCCATGAAGGAGACACGTTGTCAGGTGTTGGGACCCTGAAATGAGGTCTCAGCTCTATATGGACCACGCAGTGTAGCCTCTGCTTTCACACACAAACACCCCTTTCATCCTTCCTTATGCAGCCACTGTGGCCAGCACAGCACCTGCACCCCAGCGTCCCAAGTACATCTGCCTTCCTCATACTGGACATTTAGACTAGGATACTTGGTTCAAAGCTTAGGCTGCTCGAGCTGGGCTGCAGATGAAGTCCTGCCTCTACTGAAGTCAATGGCAGCTTTACCTTTGGTGTCAATGGGGAGTTAGTTTTGCCCTATATGGTGATGTCTTGCTGTTTGGCAGTGACTCAGCAGGACATCAGGCAGAGCACACGTCCATTCTCGTCCCCATCCTGCTCTGACAAGCAACTTTTACATGCCTCAGTTTACTCCTCTGTACCTAAAAGGGAGTCCAAGGTGAAAATGCACCTTCCCCTTCCTTATGAAGTTCTTTGATACAGAGATCTAAAATACAGCATAAGAGCTAGCACTGACCTTCACTTTCCTTTGTTGTGTCTGGACCTATTTAGTGCCTATTTATGGCAACCTGGTCATTAGCACTAGAAGAAAAAATTCAGCACAAAGAAAGCTTTAAACCACTGAAGTGGGGTGTGCCGGCCTGTCAGAACAGCTATTGTACAAGACTTTCCTCCTTGCCCTATCAAAAGACAAAAGCTGCATTTGATGATTGAAGACACAGAAACCAGAACAGCAATGGGAGCTCCTACTGCAAAAAAGGAATTCTGTGTTTCCTAAGCCCCACATTTCTCCTCTCCTCCACGCTGTTTGGTCCCCTTGGACCTCTCCACAAGGGGATCAGAGGACGACTTTCCCCCCAGCTTCTAGTTCGCCTCTTGCAGCCCTTCAAGTCGGTCCTGGGCTAAGCTACTCCCGCAGTGTCAGAAGAGCTTGTGATGTGTACGTATTTTGTCGGTCTGTTTTCAGATAAACAACAGAGCAGGCAGCTGATGTGAGATGTGGACAGTCTCTTTGTCTGGCAGGGAGCTGCTGCCACTTGCTGGCATCCTGTCATGTACAAGTGAAAAGGGTTGTCCTCCTGCGTTTCTTCCCATGGAAGGTTTCAAGGGTGAACACACCAAAAAGAGGTGATCCACCTCCTCGTGAGCCTGGAGGAATTTTTCACTTATGGTTTCAGGTTCCCTCACAGCTCCCTTAGCACCCATGGGCCTTACTATTGCACATTTCCTCTTATTTTTTCTCTGTCCCTCTTCCTGGAGCAGGGCTGCTCAGTTCTAACTGTAGAGCCAGGGGAAGACCAGATGCCTTCGCCTCACCAAAACGCAGAGACAATGAGAAGACCTGAGTTAACCTGGTCTTTCGTGACTCTCCCTCTGAACTAGAACCAGGCTGGAACGGGACATTCATGTTCAGATGTGAACAACAGTGAGATTGCCTCAGAGAGAAAAAAATCCTAAGAATCCTATTGTGAAAACGTAATGTCCTGGTGGGTTCAGTTTTAAAGAAAACAATTGTGGTAGCAGCTTGATATCCCTTGAAAACACATGCACAGGCACCCACTGCACATACATACACTATCTATATATTTTGTTACTACCTTTCTTGTCTTTCACGGAATTCCACTGCAAAATGCCCATCTGGCCCACGCTGCTGGCAACATAGCAAACTAACTCCAGTCTTGATCAGTCCCAGGGATGCACCCACAACTCTGTGTAAACAAGGCTGTGGAAGACATGGGTTTAGTAATATTTTCCACCTTGGATATGATGGAAGTGGAAATCCACACCCCCCTCAAAAAGGCACTAGGTTGAGCAAGTGGATGCAGCAAGGAGGGAAATACAAAAATGCAAAATAAGACTAGATCTTACAAAATTGGCACTTTACTTCAGGTGTCAGGCCCTGTGGGTGCTTGGAGGATGCCCTGCTGTCCCAGCAGACCCCTTCTGGCACCCACGTTTCCTGGGAGAAGAGGCTTAGAGATATTTTATGGTTGATACAAATAAGCTGTAAACAGGGGATTCGTTCCTCCCAGAAAGTGCACCACAAAATGACCTGGGAACACCTTTCTGCCCAGGAGGTGAAACTATGCTGTGGATCGTGTAAAGGGAAGGAGTACCCATCCTGAGAAAGCCCTGTTTGTTTGTTGACCGTCAGTTTAGCTGGAGATTAGATAAAGCTTAATTAATGCAGCCCAGTTACACTTTCTAGGTTAAATTCTCAACACACAGATAAAAATTACTGCAGAAAGTCACAGGCTTACTCCAGCAGAGGTCAGGGGAAGAGAGAGCATTTTAACCACTAACTCAAAGGGTCCTTTTTACAAAACAGACCTTATTAGTGAGTTGTTATCTGGTCCATGCTCACAGCCTCCTTTTCTTGGCAGACCTAGAGGATCATCCTGGGAAAAGCCCCAGAAACAATCTCTCAAGCATGCCTTTTTATGACCCCAAATATCTATTTTCTACATTCATTTGCAAATATTCTGACACATGTTGGAGCTGCCCTTTTATCATTGGGAAAATATCAATTAATTTACATGTGTGTGCAAAGAATCACAATGACTTTGCAAATGTCTTATCAGAAACCTTCAGAGTCACCATGACCTACAAGTAGGTATTAATGGCAGCCTCACAAAAATCTTGCCAAAACCTCGCTAGCTTCCAAGTGGATTCTGATCAAACAACACATCACGAGTGCTTCTTGGCTTTCACCCCACTTACAAACACAAAGCAATCTTCTGAGTCAGAGCAAAGAATTCCTGTTTCTTTTACGCTGATGAACCAAGATCCCAATGAACCCGGAGTCCAGTTCTTTCCAAAGCCTTCTTAGGAGTCAAATTCTTGCCTGGTTATACCACTACAGCTACCTACAACTTTTGTATGATGAAGTGGCAGTCAAAAGGAAATGGAATGGGCTGAAACCAGGATGGTGACCAAAGAAGGGAACCATACTAAGCAGCAGGGATGACTCCCTCAAGCTCTTCAAAGCAGCTCTGGAAACAGGACTAAATAACAAAAAAAAGTACCTTGAAGTTTGGAACACCTCAAGATTATCAGCCCGAGTAGGAAACACGAGGGAGAGGAAGGGAGCTAGGCATAACCAAAGGCAGCGGCAGTTTGTTGAGCCCTTCCCCAGAGAAAGCAAAGCTCACAACCCAGGGCTGAGGATGGTGAGGCAAAATGCAGCAGAAAGAAGATGAGCAAAAGGAGAGGCTGGGGCCAGCTGATGCACAGGGCCCAGAGCTATGGTCACATCAGTGGGAGCAAGGCCAAAATGACATTAAATCTGCAGAAGCATTGTCAAAATGGCTGAAATGCCATGAGTCCAAGGGTTAGCTGCAGGCCAGCTACTGCAGCCGAGTCAGGCAGTTCCCGGGGGGCACATGTTCCAGCACATCCAGCAGACCTAACTTCAGCTACGCCTCCTGTTATTGCGCCCGGCGCTGCGTCAAACCATCCGGCGGGTCTGCAGTGCCTTTCAGTGGAACAAGAAGGTCTCTGGAAGAGCACGGCTCACATGGCACGAGCCTGGGAGGATGACCTGGTACCTGGCAAACTACCCCTGCTCTAACTCTGCTGCATTTGTAATTAAGGAGCCAAGCACGTCCCTCCCAGCACAGCAAGGACGTGTCTCCCAAGGAGAAGAAGCGGATGAGAAAAGGAAGGCATTCGAAACGACCCGGGGAGGTTGTCCGTGCTGTCTGTGGAGCTGGCCAAGGGAGCAGAAAGGGTAAATGGGGGTAAATAATGATCGGTTAAAATGTTTGTATTACATGTGCAAGAGAAGAAAATGGAAAGGGGGATAAATTATAACATGCTAAGATTGCAGATAGTAAATTCCATTTCTCCTCTGTAACACGCACACCTTTCTGCCTGTTTTCCTATGGAAACAAGGCACTCTCTCTGATCCCCTCCCCCTGACTTTAATAACTTTTGAACTTATTGGCCAATTTTGATTAAATTTACTGAGAGACAATGTTATCAAAGACAATTCTAGTCCCATAAGAGTTGCCCTGACCAGGCAGAGAATAGAATTTATCCTATTTGGCCTTGAGAGACCAGTATAAACGCACCGTTTACCAAGCAACAGAGAATCCATGTGTGCACGTGCCTCTGCAGAGGTGAGGAAGAAAGAGGCAGAGGGGTGTCCAAACACCAGGAACAGCTCTGGCCAAGCTCATATGGTCTTAGACATCGAGGCCAGCCAAGCACTAGACAGACTGTCTTGCTGGTAATGTTTTTGGGAAACTTACTGCTTGCACAAAACAAGCTCTCCTTTTGCTTTCATGTGCATCACAGCTTTCAAATGATGCCCTCAGGTAGGACTGGTGCTTGTGCTAAGGTTGGGGGAGCACTGCCCTAACCACCCACTGCAGGCACCTGCCTGCCCTTTCTACCCGGGGGCAGATCCCTTGCAGGACTCCGAAGCACAAGCGTGAAGCTCCAACCTACAGGCGAGTGGGAGGCCATTCGACATGGGTGCTCTCCTCCTGCTTTTTGGCTGTATACAGCCAGTGCTAAAAATCAACCTGCATAAATCACCGGAATAGGAACAGAAAACGCAACAGAATGATCATATGCCTGGTAGCAGGCCAAGTGCTGACAGCGAAAAAGCCTATACAGGCTTGTTAACCTACTAAAATAACATAACTCTTTCGCCATCGGCACATTCATACATGACTTCTGCCACAACAGGTCAGTAAAGTTTTATTTACCAGGTCTGCGGCACAAAGGGTAGGAAATGCTAGCTGGACCCTGCTGGAGAAAAATGCAGTAAACAGCAGCAAACTGTTGTGCTGGTGGTGAGCATAAGTGCTTCGGTGCTTTTCCTCTTGCTGAAAACTCCCATGGTGGCTATAAATCTTTTGTTGCCACTTGCAATAGGTATTTGCTAATTATGGCATCAGGACGTCTTGTACCAGTCTATGGGTCCTCGGGATAGCCTAGTGAAGGAGCAGAAACAGTTTTGCAACGAAGGCAGGGTCAAGGAATGAATGTCTCAGCACAGCTCTCTCCACTGCACTGGCAGCAGCAGTGCTAGGAAGCTAAGGATCACAATACAGAGAACAAGGATGTGAATTCTGCCTAAATAACAGACTGCGTTTCCTCTACCCGGCTGTTCTGGGGAGCTAATTACACAGATTCCCAAATCAAAGAAATATAAAACAGTCTGCAAACGATTGCAATGTTGATGTGTTGGCAGTCCAAACCATGACATATGGTCCTTCAGTATGCCATCCCAGAGAACAGGCTCACGAGCAGTGCTCGTTATGCAAAATCGTGTCGTAAATAACAGAAAGAGGCTGGTTTGGGAAATGTACTTGAGGTGGCCCCGCTGCTTAGCCCCACAAGAAGACAGTGTTTCACGGGGCTGCTGCCAGCCTGGTGATAGGTTCCCAAATGCACCTCCCTTGACGGGGAAGGAAGGTGAATCATATCCAGACAGGATCCCTGCTCAGTCAGTACCCACACACAAACTTTGCTAAGGTGGCAAAGTTGAGATTTCAGCACCAACGCTCACTGAGCAACCGCGTACGCCTGTGTGTGCCCCCAGCCCTGTTGTGGGAGTGTCTGGCAGTGGTGTGCCAGCCCTCACGCCGCTTGTCAGTGGGATTCGGACCTCGCCGCTTACCACCCGGATGCCTGGCGTGGACCTCATGGAGTAAGAGAAGCCTGCACGGACCATCTGTAGGCCAGGAGGGGAGCAGGGTGAGACACAAACGCCGGAGGGCTTTCGCATGCTTTCGCCCACAGCAGCCGCATGGGTTTTGGCGATCTGCAGTCCTGGCCGAGGAGGTGAGCATCGCTCCTTGTGGCACCAGGCTTGTGCCACCCCCCAGAAGTGAGACCCTTCCTCTCTCATCCTCCTTCACGCTGACCTTGCCCGAGCTTTTCCTTTTCCTCCACCGTGGTAGCACCTCACTTTGTACCTTTGCAGCTTGACCCACTGCCACCACCCCACCTCGGCCCCTGGTCAGCCCCCCAGTTCATCCTCTGTCCCCCACAGGCACCCCGGCACTAGCCCTGCCGACATGCCTGGCCTCGGGCAGAAACCCTCAGGACCAGACCAGCTCTTCTCCCCAGCAAGCGCAGAAGTGAATTTCCCTGGGCAAAGGCTGGGGACGGAGCTGATTTATTTTCTCCTTAACCTTGGGGCTACAAAGTTCAGCTGCTGGGCAGCACAGAGCAGCATCCCAGCATCAAACAGCTCAGGGCATTGAGATCAAGATTTTGGCCCAGAAGATGGGCAACCGGGGCTCCCCTGACCGCACCCTCAGCCCACCCTCCCCCTGCCCCATGAGGAAAAAAGGGTGGCAGGGAAAAGGCAAGGGGGGGTGCGACCCACCGCACCTCATTTTGCTGCTTGTAGCCCTGGGCAATGGATTATTTTTACACGCCTGACACCTGCTCTGGACACAGATCATTTGCTGTGGAGTTTATTATTCCAGCAAAGACTAAAGGGGCAAGGAAATCCCAAATTCTGGCGTGCCGAGGGCGCCAAGTTGCCTTCCTGCCTCTGTTTGGCCTTCAAAAGGGCAAACGTAACTCTGGCAACGGCGCAGAGGAAAGCGCAGAGAGGCCACCGCAGCCCCGCGCCCCTTGGGAAAGAGGCAGCAGAGAGATAAACAGGATCAGGGAATTTTGCGTAGCTCAGCCTGCCAGTTTCTGCAAAAAAGGAAACGTAGGCAGAGCCTGCAGCCCTGATTCAGAGCAGCCTTTGAAATGCCTGCCAGGTGAAACGTGTTAAGATGCAAGCTGCTTTTCCTCCGCAACAGGGCGCAGCGCAGGGGACAGCCCTCCTCCGTGGAGCCGGCCCTGTGCTGGTGCTGGGCGCAGTTGGTGGCGCGCAGCCGGCCGGCGAGAGCCCTGGGAGCCAGGCAGCGGAGGCCCGGTCCGGTGTCGCTGGCTCCAGCTGCCACCGGGATTCAAACAGGGAGGTCAGCCGCAAGGTGTTCTGTTATGGACCACACCGAAAAATTTTGCCAAGAGTTGGTTTCCTGGGAAAATCTTGATTTTTTTCACCTCTTTTTTTTTTTTTGTTGAGAAGGTTAGACCTGAAAACTAAAAGATTTGAAAAGGGGTAGGAAGGGGTTGTATTTGAGGTTTTCTTTGGAGAAAGCGTTTGGATTTTCAGGTGAAAATGGTCCGTTTTTGACTTCTCATCCGAAAGGCAGCTATTCCATGGGGAAATATCGGCGTGCGCCCACCAGCTCTGACATCTATTCTCACAGCAGCGGGCGTATTCTGCAGTGGTTAGGGCTTCGCCCTGCGGGAACGTAACATTAGAGGGACCACCCTAGCATCGCCTAACTCTGCCCTCAGGAGTCTCGCACCCGCAGGAGGAGAGGACATGCCCATAGCTTGCCTCTGCTCTGGGACAAGGGGAGCCGCCAGTGTTTCTCCCCAGAAGCAGAGCCCCCGGCATCCTCTCCTCACTCCTGGTCACAGCACCAGAGGACGAACGCTGGTTTTTGAGTGAGCTCTCTGCTAGCAAGTGCACAATGAAGTCTGCAAGGGCTCTGCTCACAGAATCACAGAATGGCTGGGGTTGGAAGGGACCTCTGTGGGTCATCTAGTCCAAACCCCTGCCGAAGCAGGGTCACCCACAGCAGGCTGCACAGGACCTTGTCCAGGCGGGTCTTGAATATCTCCAGAGAAGGAGACTCCACAACCTCCC